>LUMP01000086.1_pt1 | contig 30551 bp, 35 predicted proteins | sample 729641 | NCBI WGS metagenome assembly LUMP01 (sample SAMN03860260, study PRJNA289734) | marine metagenome | biome: seawater column; feature: ocean; material: water; isolation source: Red Sea water column Station 12 - depth 47m | place: Saudi Arabia: Red Sea | collected 2011-10-15 | depth 47 m | reverse complement strand
TTTACTGAGTTTCATAATAAAGAAGTGGCTCTGGACGGAATTGAACCGCCGACACAAGGATTTTCAGTCCTCTGCTCTACCAACTGAGCTACAGAGCCATCAAGTTGTAAAATAGTTCACGAATTTAACCAAATAATCCAAAAAAACACGTAAGAATATGATTTGAGAATTATCATGATCAAATTCGATATGAATCATGCTGAAATTGATGGGAACAAAATATTTATCATCACGTAGTACATTTATGAAAAAAATTTTGATTATTATTAGCGTATGTTGGTTGTGGGCTTGTGGTGGAGGTGGAGAAAGTTCTCCTACTGAACCTCAAGAACAGGTTAATCAAGATACTCTTGTGTCAGCTTTTTTTGGACTTGATAATGCACTACCAAGTATATTGTGTACGCAACCAGGAAATCAATTAGATGGGATGCCTGTTAATTTTAAATACCCATTAGATGCAGCTACTTTGTCAGGATCTGATTTTGAAGTTGTAGATAGCCTTGGAAATATACACATCCCAATGTGTGCTGTTTTAGCCCCAGCTAATGAAAACGGAGAAAATCGAACTGTGCTTCTGTTAGGTGAATTTGGTACCGCTGTTACCAATCCACCTGTTGAAGTAAGAGTTGTAGGGGATTTATTGACAATTGATATTATATCTGGAGAGTCCGCTTGTTCTGAAATTGTAAACCTAAACGGCATCTCCACCACGAATGTTATTCCGCTTGCTGATGGACCAAGTTTATTCTTTGCCCAAAGAATTGATGGCAATTTGAATGAATGTAGCTCAGGAACACAAACGATTCAAGTTGCTTGGAATGGTGGTATTACACCGTATATAAGTGATGATAATGAATCGGACTTGTTTCAATACTATATTGGCTATTCCGAGAGTGCTGGAGATTTAGTACCGCATGTACCTATTTCGATTGCAGATATAAATGACAACGACAACTTTCACCAACTTTGTTTTTCTACAAGTGATGAAATTGTTAAAATTTCAATGATGGCTAACACGGTCGAAGACCCAAACCACGACCCAAATTTATACAGCGAAATTGATGTTAGTTCCTGCACTCAAAATTGAACTTAATAACAAAAAATATGAAAACAACACATAAATTTTTTTTAGTCTTTACATTATCATTCTTTACTGTTTTTGGATCTACACTTTTAGCTCAAACAAATCCAGGAGTTTTTTTAAATCGAGAGTTTAATCCAGAAGAAATAGCAGGAATCATTAAACATGATGCTCAAAAAGTGATTAAAAAACTAAAAATTACTAAAGAATCTACAACTAAAGAGATAGTAAAACAATTACAGGATTACAATGCTAAAATGGATGAACTTTTAGTTATACATTCTAAAACACTTGAAGACTTAAAAATAGAGTTTTCTAAAAATATTCAAATAGCTATCCAAAATAGAGATAGAACTCAAATGAGCGAAGTGAGAAATATGCTAAAAGAAATTATTCCTCCAATTAGGCAGGAAGCAGATGAGTATAAAAAAGTTTTGAATAAATCTTTAGAAAGTATTTTGTCTGAAAAACAAAATAAAAAATGGTTGAAATATCAAAAACAAAATAATTTTCAGGATTTATTGGAAATGAGACAATGAATAAAATGATTTTCCTGCTTTGGATAGTTATTATAATGCAAGTTTACTTGATAACAATAATTTTTATCTGGTTTCTATTATCGTCTTGCTAACACAGAAATCAATTAAAGTAAATATTTAAACATCTTAAAATGATGCCAACCTTTATAAAAAAACTAGTTTTTAGATTTATCTACCTAGGTGTAATGCTTAGTTCTATTTCTTCAATTGCTCAAAATCAAATTGACTCCCCAGAGGCTTTTAACTTTACCTTATCAGGTATTATCAAAGATTCTCAGACTGGAGAGTCTCTCCCTTTTGCATCAGTTTTAATTAAGGGAACTAATGATGGAGCAACAACTAATATGGATGGTTATTTTACTTTAAATGAAGTCCCAAGCGATACATCCATATTATTAATTAATTATATAGGATATGACGATATGGAATTTGCTCTATCCCCCAGAATGTCGAAAACAAATTTAGTCATAGAGATTGAGCCCTCATCTATTTCATTAGACGCAGTAGAAGTGGTAGCAGAAAGAGAAGAATTAATGAAAATAAACAGATTCGATGTCAGCACAATTAAGATGACACCAAAAAAGATAGCACAGTTGCCAAGTATTGGAGAAAAAGACATTATGCGTTCATTTCAATTAATGCCTGGTGTTTCTGGCAGTAATGAGTCTTCGTCTGGAATGTATGTTAGGGGAGGTACACCAGATCAAAATCTTATAGTTTATGACGGATTTACTATTTATCATGTAGATCATTTATATGGATTTTATAGTGCTTTCAACTCAAATGCCATTAAAGATGTACAATTATATAAAGGTGGATTTGAATCAAGATTTGGAGGTCGTTTGTCAAGTGTCACAGAAATTACAGGAAAAGATGGAAATCAAAAAAACTTTAATATTGGAGGAGACCTAAGCTTGCTTAGTTTCAACGCATTTGTGGAAATCCCAATTGGCGATAAGTTTTCATCTATAGTTGCATATAGAAGATCATATAAAGGACCTATTTATAATAACATTTTTGATCAATTCAACGAGGATAGTTCTGAAAGCTCAACACAAACTCAGCAAGGAGGTCTTTTAGGCAGAGCTAGAGGAAGAGGTTTTAGTGTTGAAGAAACTACATTTACATCATATTTTTATGATCTTAATGGAAAACTTACTTTCCGTCCCAATGATAAGGATCAATTTTCATTAAGTTTTTTTAACGGAACAGATAAATTGGATGATGGTTTTGGAGTTGACACTCCATCTTTTTTAGCAGATAGAGGTATTAACTTTAATGTAAATATCATTGATCTCACAAATTATGGAAATCTTGGAAGTAGTTTCAAATGGTCTAGAAAATGGTCACCAAAACTATATGGTAACACAATTTTTAGCTATTCAAATTATTATAGTCAAAGAGATCGTGATCGAGAAGGTAATATTGTTTTTAATAATGGTAATTCCAATAATTTTAATTCGGGTATAAATGAAGATAACGACCTTAAAGATTTTAGTTTTAAATCAGATTATCAGTGGGATTTATCAAAAGACACACAATTGCAATTTGGAACATTTGGATCAAATTATGATATAGAATATTCATATACACAAAATGACACTATTTCTATTATTAACCGCGATGATAAGGGTTTGCTTGTAGGTGGGTACCTTCAAGGTAAAATCAAATTAAATAATAATAAAATTCAAATTGAATCTGGTATTAGAACCAGTTATTTTGATGTAACAAAAGAAACATATTTTGAGCCCAGAGCTTCTGTAGTTATTAATCCATCTGATAAACTTTCATTTAAAGGAGCTTATGGAAAATATTATCAGTTTGCTAATAGGGTTGTTAGAGAAGATATTACATCTGGAAGCAGGGATTTTTGGATTCTTTCAAATGGGAAAAATATTCCTGTTAGTTCTGCAACTCATTATATAGCAGGCCTTACATATGAGACAAAAGATTATCTTTTTAGCGCAGAGGGATATTATAAAAAACTTGATGGGTTGTCTGAATACTCTTTAAGGTATAATACCTCTTTACGAGAATTAGATTATAGCGAGAACTTTTATAATGGTAGTGGTTATACTAGGGGAATTGAGTTTCTAGCACAAAAGAAATTTGGAAAAATAAACGGTTGGATTAGTTATACGCTTGGAGAGGCCCGTAACCAATTTGATATCTATGGTGATGATGATTTTCCTGCATATCAAGATGTAAATCATGAATTTAAGGCTGTAGGGTTATATAAAAACAAACGTTGGAATTTCTCAGCTACTTGGATATTTGCAACAGGTCGACCTTACACAGGACCCTCAGGAACATACTCTCCTACACTTTTAGATGGTTCTACTCAGGATTATTTCACTACCACAGCCAAGAATGGATTACGTTTTCCAGATTACCATCGACTTGATGTCTCAGCCAATTACAATATTTATAGCTCTGGTATAATCAGTATCAAGTTGTTGATGGAGGAATAGTTGAGACTCAAATAAATTACTTAGGAATAATGCCAAATATTACACTTTCACTAAAACTTAGATAAAATGAAATTATACTATAAAACATCAATATTAGTTAGTTTACTTATTTTAGGGTGTGTAAAAGATGAGAACAGCTCATATTTTGAAGATGTTCCTGTAATAGAGGGATACTTACTAGCAAATGATATTATTAACCTTAAGATTAGTAGACAAGTACCTTTCTTGGAAGGAGTAGAATACTCTAATGAAGATATTAATTCTCTTAATATTAAGGTTAGTAATAATAATAATATCTACTCTCTTTCACCAATTGGAGATGGTCGATATGTTGATAGCACACTGACCATTGAAGATGGAAAAAAATATGACCTTAATTTTATTTTTAATGATAAAGAAGTAAGTGCCTCTACAATAATACCAGAGAAGCCTTTAAACTTAACGCAATCGGTATCAGAGATGATAATAAGAAGAGTAAATCCATTAAACGGCCTTGGAGCTGGATTCGGTAATCTTCCAGATCCAGCTCTTCAAATTATATAGTAGTTGTTGAAAATATCGAGGAAAATCCTGAACCGATATTAATAGGGGATCAACCACCTCCTGTTTTGTTTCTTAATAGACCCACTCAGGGTAGTACGTATGAAATTCCATTTCGAAGTTTTTCTTACTATGGGACCCATCGTATTATACTTTATCACATTAACCCTGATTATGCATTGTTGTATGAAGATCAGGAAACATCATCACAAAATTTTTCTACACCAATTTCAGGTATTAATAATGGTTTTGGAATTTTTACAGGGATGAGTTCAGATGAGTTGTTGTTGGAAATTAAGCCTGAATAAAAATTTGAGTCATAATCTCATAACTACCTTATAATAAGTCACTTTGCAAAATTACTTAATAAGTTTATTAATTATTGATTTCCTACCAATAGTTTTTGTTATAATATCATTATTAATATCCCATCCTCGTGCAGGGCAATATTCCCTTCCATAAAAGATTATCCTTAAATGGAGTTCATTCCATTTTTCTTTAGGAAAAATTCTTTTAGCATCCTTTTCAGTTCTTTCAACATTTTTTCCATTTGATAATCCCCATCTAAACATAAGCCTGTGTATATGAGTGTCAACTGGAAATGCTGGTTGCCCAAACCCTTGAGATACAACTACACTAGCTGTTTTATGACCAACAGAGGGAAGTTCCTCCAACTTACTAATATCCTCTGGGACTCTACCATTATATTTGTCAATTAATATTTTTGATAAATTCCAAATACCTTTTGACTTAGTAGGGGAGAGACCAACAGGTTTAATTATCTCTCTAATCTCATCAATTGATAATTTGATCATATCATAAGGATTATCTGCCTTATTAAATAAATTAGGTGTTATCTCGTTTACTTTCTTATCAGTACTTTGTGCAGAGAGAAGAACAGCAATCAATAATGTATAAGGGTCTTTATGATCTAATGGGATTTCAAGAGTTGGATAAATTTCCTCAAGCTTATTTATTAGGAAATCAACTTTTTCTTTTAGTTTCATTTAGTTACTTTTGAAAAAAAAATTATGTTAAAAGTAGGCGATAATATACCAAATATAAATGTAACAACCCACAAGGGTGAAACTATTAACCTTACAAATTTTAAAGGAAAGAAAGTTATCCTTTTCTTTTATCCAAGAGCAAATACCCCAGGTTGTACTGCACAAAGTTGTAATCTAAATGATAATTATTCTAAACTCACATCTCAGGGATATGAAGTCATTGGAGTAAGCCCTGACACTGTGGATAAGCAAAACAAGTTTGCTGATAAATTTGGGTTTAAATATAACTTCCAGGGGTATTATTCTTAATTTGTTTTAGTACGTCTTTTGAGAAGATATTGAGATAATCTTTGTTAAATTCTAAGTCACGAATCTTATCATTAACCTTGAAGTATTTATAAAATTCTTTCATGTTATCTTCAAGTTTTAAGTTTGTTGAGTCAATTACAGTATCTTTTTGTTTATCTAATACTGGATATAAGTATATTTTCATGTTATTCTTAAAAATATTACCAAAAGCCTCCAATATTCCTCCTTTTACACCATCATAATATTTTTCATCAAAAATTTCTATGAGGTTTGTTACTCCCATAGTTAACCCTAGTTGTTTTTTTGTATATCTAGTTAAATATTTAACAAGCTTATAATACTCTGAAAAGTTTGAAATCATAACCATATGACCTAGAGAACATAGTAATTTTGCTCGATCTAAATAGTCACTATCATCAATATCACCTGTAGACCTTAAGTTAGAGAGGGTAATTTCAAGTAATACAATTGTATTCTCTTTCTTGACGCCTTTTTCCTCTAGAAATGCTTCAAGAGATTTTTTAAACATTTCTTCGTTCACTTTAGTTATTGGCCTATAGCTTCCTCGAAGTGTTAATATGTTCTTTTTGTATAAAACTTGAGCAGGTAAGACATTAGTTCCAGTCTCATCAAAAACAACTGCATCGGTCATTCCTAGTCTAACTAGTTCAAGGCTTATTAATCTATTGTCAACGTCTTTAAAAAGTGGGCCGCTAAAATTAATAGTATCAATTTCAATTGATTGATCATCAATATGATCATATAAGTATTTCATCAACTTAAGTGGCTCATTATGCTTATAAAAAGCACCATAAATAAGATTAACACCCATTATACCAAGACTTTCTTGTTGAAGCTTAGCTTCATTTTGATGAAACCTTAAATGAAGTTTAATTTCAGAATAGTCATCTTTTGGGTCAGTTTGAAATTTAATCCCCATCCATCCATGACCTTTAAATTTTTTAACAAAATCAATGGTAGCAACTGTATTAGCATAAACAAAGAAGAATTTATTTGGATACTTTTTTCTTGAAATTCTTTTTTCAAGAAGGTTCATTTCATGAGAGAGCATTTTATCCAATCTATTTTGAGTAACATACCTACTATCTTCCTCTTTACCATATATGCTATCACTAAAACTCTTGTCATAAGCACTCATTGACTTAGCAATTGTTCCTGATGCAGCACCAACCCTATAAAAATGTCTAGCTACCTCTTGACCAGCACCAATTTCAACAAAAGTTCCGTAAATATTCTCGTTTAGATTTATTCTTAAAGACTTTCTCTGGACTGAAGGTCTTGATTCATAATCCTTATCTCCAGGAAGAATAATATTCATCGATTTTTTTATAAAATTACAAAGATTAAATAATAAAAAAGAATAAATTATCATAGATTTATGTGTGCTAAAAATAACTTTTTTAGGAACCGGGACTTCACAGGGTATTCCAGTTATAGGAAGTGATCATCCAGTATCTTTCAGTAAAGATTTAAAAGACAAAAGACTTAGATCCTCTATTTTAGTTCAATATGGAGATATTGCCTTTAGTATTGATTGTGGACCTGACTTTAGGCAGCAAATGTTAAGAGCTGATTGTAAAAAACTTGATGCAATTGTTTTCACTCATGAGCACGCTGATCATACATCTGGTATTGATGATACTCGACCATATTTTTTTAGACAGGGAAAGATTCCAATTTATCTTCATGAAAGAGTCTTAAATTCATTAAAAGAAAGATTTGCATATATTTTTGATCCAACTAAAAAATATCCGGGCGCACCAGACTTTGATGTAAATTTAATTAATAAGGATAGTAAATTTCAGATTAAAGACTTAACAATAACACCAGTTGAATCTATGCATATGAAGCTTCCAGTATTAGGCTTTAGAATTAATAATTTTGCATACCTAACGGATGTTAAGACAATCCAAAAGGAAGAACTAGAAAAGTTAAAAAATCTTGATGTTTTAGTCATTAATGCTTTAAGGTTTGATCCACATCCATCACATTTGAATGTTGATGAAGCGATTGAAATTATCAATCAAATAAATCCAAAAACGACATACCTTACCCATATAAGTCATAATATGGGATTCCATGAGGAGGTCTGTGAAAAGCTTCCAGCTAATGTAAGTCTTGCTTATGATGGATTAGTAATTGAATTAGATTAAATACTTGTATCGTTAATCCAATTTAATAATCTAATTAAATTTTCTTGAGATATTGTGTGACCAGAATCAAATTTATCATAAGTCAAATCATTATTTTTTGAAAGTTTTAATATATGATCATCAACAATACTTAAAGGAATAACATCATCTAAGGACCCATGTGAGCAGTAGATTAGTCTATTTGTGTAAGATTCTAGATCCTTATTAAGGTAGCTAGGATGAATGAAAGAACTAATAGGAATAACTCTTCTAAAATTAGAACTATTGTCTAGCCCTAATTTCCAACATATACTGCCGCCCTGACTAAAACCTAAAATTGATACGTCTTCTTTATTTAGATTCTCTTTTTCGATTAATGAATTAATATTATTCATTATCATCTCAATACTTTCATTTATCTCTTTATATCTTTTATCTAAATTGTTCTCAAGTATATCCGAATAGTCTATGTTAAACCATGAATATCCACCAAACGGAAGGCTTATTGGAGCATCAAAAGAAACTACAGTATATGATTTAGGAAAAAACTGTTCGAGTGAAAATAAATCCTCTTTATTACTTCCATATCCATGAAACATAAAAATACTTGAGGGTTTTGAAGACTTTTCAGATCTTCTTATCAAATACTCTAGGTCCATAATTTATTTAATGTGGCTTTATTATTATTAATTGCCCCATAAACAATACCCTTTAGATTTTTATCTAAATACGCACAGTTTTTTGAAGATGAAAGTATATGATTCTCTGAAAAAACATAATTAACTTCTGGGTTAAAAATTGTCAAATCTGCGTTTGATCCAATTTCTATTGGACAATCTTCTATTTCAAAAACATCTTTTTTTCTTGTTAAAATATCTATTGTTTTTTCTAATGTAAAATTATTGCATAGAAGACCAAATACACATTCTAAGGCAATTGTTCCAGGAATTGCATCGTCAAAAACAACCTTTTTAAAATCATCATTAATAGGTTCATGCATGCTTGTAACAAAATCAATTGTTCCGTCAATTATTCCTTCTTTTAGTGCTTGTATATCAGAATTATCTCTTAGAGGAGGATTAAGTTTAAGATTAGTGTTGAAATCAAAAATATCTTTATCAGAAAGAGTAATATGAGCTAAACTTACACTAGATGTAATATCTAGATTTCTTTTCTTAGCATCTCTTATTAAATCTACTCCTTTTTTTGTGTTAACATATGGAATGTGAACTTTACCATTAGAATATTCTAAAATTTCAATATCTCTGAAAATACTTATTGATTCTGATATTGGAGGTACACCTTTTAATCCAAGTTGAGTACTGACTATTCCCTCGTTGATTACTCCATTTTCTGATAGAAATTCGTCCTGAGAAAATGAAATTATTCTTCCGCCAAAAGTTTTGGTGTATTCTAATGCTATTTTAAGAAGTGATGAATCATTAATTGACTGCTTATAATCCCCATATGCTACTGCTCCAGCAATCTTCATATCATACAATGGAGCTAAATCTTTACCGTTTGAATTATTAGTTAGGCTACCAATTGGATATATCTGAGTAGTAGTATCGATCGATTTTCTTTTTAAGAATTCAATTGATGAATGATTATCAATAATCGGATCACAATTCGGATTTAACAATATAGAAGTAAATCCAGATGATGCAGCTGTTTCTAATCCATTTGAAATAGTTTCTCTTTCTTCGTATCCTGGCTCTCCAAAACTTACTGATGTATCCATCCAGCCTCTTGAAACGTGAAGGTTTTTAAGATCAATAATGTTTTTTGATTTAGTTTTGATGTTATCTGCAATGTCAACTATAACACCATCTTTGATCAGAATGTCTTTTATTTTGAAATTTAAATTACTCTTATTATCTACTATTGTTGCGCCTTTTAAGAGTATGCTCATTTAGAAAAGAATTTAACAAAATTAAATAAACTTATTAATTCAATGGAAAAAAAATCATTAAAAATTTTCATATACACCTAATCCAAATAAAGCAAAATCATATTTTACAGGGTCTTTTGGATCCATTTCTCTTAATTTTAAATTTATTTCTTCTACAGCTTTTGAATCGTTAGTATTTCTTTTAAGTAGACCTAAAAGTCTTGCAATTCTTCCTGTGTGAACATCTAATGGAAGTGAAAGCTCTGATTTATCAATTTTATTCCATAAGCCAAAGTCTACTCCTTTTTCATTTGATCTTACCATCCATCTTAGAAACATATTAAATCTTTTTGCACTAGATCCATCAATAGGAGAGGGGAGGTGTTTTCTAGTTCTTGTTGGATGATCTAAACTAAAGAAAATCTCTTTAAAAGTTGAAATACGCTTCTGCAAATCATTTCCATTTGAATTGTTTGATAATATATCTTCTAGACCGTTATAATCTTTATAAATCCTTTTTAAGGAGACAATGAAATAATTTAAATCAGTAGAATTAAAAGTTCTATGAATTGACTCTCTTTCTTTATATAGGTCTTTATTAGTGTGATTTAAAATAAAATCAAAAGGCGAATTATCCATGAATTCGATAATTTTCTTTGCACTATTGATAATAGATTTTCTATTACCCCATGAAATTATGGATGTAATAAATCCTGATATCTCTATATCTTCTTTCTTGGTAAAAGAGTGAGGTACTAAAATAGGATCATCTTTAATAAATTCCAGACTTTCATATTGATAAGATTTTTCATCTAGAAAATCTTTCAAATCAGGAATATTAAACTTTGATTTTACCATCAACTATTTGAAGTTTTCTGTCACACTTTTTAGCGTTTTCTGGATTATGAGTTACAATTACAATAGAACAATCATAATCATCTCTAAGTTTAAAAAATATATCAAATAAAATCTTTGAATTTGTTGAATCAAGATTACCTGTAGGTTCATCAGCAAAAATAATCTTTGGGTTATTTATCATCGCTCGAGCTATTGCAGCTCTTTGCTTTTCTCCTCCAGAAAGTGTATTTGGTTTTTTATTCTTTAATTTATCTAAACCAAAATAGCTAATTAGGCTATTTGCATTGTCAGCTACTTTACTATCATTTTTAATCCATCCAGGAAGACAAATATTTTCCATGACATTTAGTTCTGGAATTAACTCATGGAACTGAAATACAAATCCAATCTTTGTATTTCTAAGTTTGGACAAATCAGTATTACTTAGATTAAAAATATTTTCTCCATCAATAATTAGTGATGAGTTAGTGTTTTCATCTGGTTTGTCAAGTGTGCTAAGTATATTTAATAAAGTGGTTTTGCCTGCACCAGAAGCACCTGATATTGCAATAATTTCAGATTTTTTTATTTCAATATCAATATCATCAAGAACTTTCCTGCCTTGAAAACTTTTTGAAATGCCTTTAGCTGATAGCAATAATTCCATACTTTTACAATATTAATCTTTTAGTTTAAAATCTAAAAATGAATAGTAGCATATATTTAGGAGGTGGATGTTTTTGGTGTATTGAATCGGTATTTAAAAAAGTTAATGGAATTACTTTTACATCACCTGGATATATGGGTGGTAAAAGTGATAATCCCACTTATGAGGAAGTTTGTGAGGGGTATACAAATCATGTTGAAGTAGTTGAATTAAAGTACGATCAAACAATAGATTTAAACCAAATTTTAAATATTTTTTTTACTGTCCATGATCCTACATCTATAAATAGACAAGGTGCTGATGTTGGAACTCAGTATAGATCTGCTATTTTCTGCAAACCAGAAGAAAGGTCATCTATTGTAAATTTTATTCAAGAACTTGAAAGCCAAGGTATTTTTAAAGATAAAATTGTAACAGAGGTTAATGATATTCAAAAGTTTTTTGTAGCTGAAGATTATCATCATGATTATTTTACAAAAAATCCTGAAAATGCATACTGTCAGGCAGTGATTAATCCAAAATTAAATAAGTTGAGATCTTCATTCTCAGAATTAATCTCTGAATAAAAAACCTAAGCCAAATAGCTTTAAAAACTTCTTTACAAACTTGAAGAAGAAGTTAAACTGAAAAAAAACAAGCCCGAAAAACAACAATAGTACTTGGTAGATTGGCATAATAACTACAAGTTGTAGAATAAACTTTAAGAAACCATTCATCTCAATCTCTCCAAATAGAAAATCAATTGTAGGCCCTGATATAGCTGCGCTTGTTGATCCTGTAATAGCAAAGACAATTAAAATAATTATTAATTGAAAATTAGATTTGATTTCCCACTTATCTTTAAGCTTTCTGTAGGTAGAAGCATGAAACAATAATGAAAAAATATTAAGTATTTTTCTCATTTATTCATTTTAATATTTCGTTTATCTTTTCAGCAAGTTCAACTCCAATTCTGTCTTGAGCTTCACCAGTTGCAGCACCTATATGAGGGGTAAGTGAAACATTTGGATTCATTAAAATCTTTATACTAGGGTTAGGTTCATTCTCAAAAGTATCAACACCTGCAAAAGAAATTTTACCTGACTCCAGATTTTTTAAAAGTTCTTCTTCATTAATTATTCCTCCTCTAGATAGGTTTAATAATCCAACACCATCTTTCATCTTGGCAATTTCTTTTGAATCTATAATATACTTATCTGATGCAGGAATATGTACAGAAATAAAATCAGATTTTTCTAGAACCTCGTCGAATGATGATGAAGTCATATTAAATGAAATATTCTGACCATCAAAGAACTCAATCTCTAGTGATGCTTCATCAATATATTTATCATGAAAAACAACTTCCATTCCAATACCTATAGCAATCTTAGCAACTTCTTGGCCAATTCTACCAAAACCAATAATACCTATTTTTTTACCAGCTAATTCTCTTCCTCCAGCATATGATTTTTTAAGTTCTTTAAACTTTGAGTCACCATCTAGAGGCATAGATCTATTTGATTCATGAAGAAACCTTACACATCCAAATAGATGAGAAAAAACTAATTCAGCTACTGATTTAGATGAAGCTGCTGGAGTGTTTATGACATTAATATTTTTTGATTTAGCATATTCTACATCGATGTTATCCATTCCAACTCCACCTCTTCCAATTATCTTAAGACTTGGACAATTATCAATAATATCTTTTCTTACCTGTGTTGCACTTCTAACTAATAAGGTTGAAATCGAGTTTTCGTTTATGTAATTAATAAGTTGATCTTGTGCAACTGTTGTTAAATCAACATTAAAACCATATTCCTCTAGTTTATTTTTTCCAGATTCAGAAATTCCATCATTAGCAAGTATATTCATATTAGTTATAGTTTGATTCAAATTCTTTCATACAAGTTATTAGAGTTTTAACACTTTCAATATCTAGTGCATTGTAAATAGAAGCTCTGAAACCTCCAACGGATCTATGTCCGTTAATTCCAGAAATATTATTATCAGAGCATATGCTTTTAAATAAATCAGCATCATAACCATCCGCTAAATTAAATGTAGCATTCATATGACTTCTATCATTATTGTCTGAAAATCCAATAAAACATTTATTCCTATCAATTTCATCATATATCAACTTAGATTTTTCTGAATTTTTTTTCTCTATACTATCTAAACCTTCAGATTTAATATGTCTTAAATTAATCAATACAGAAAAAATTGAGAAAACTGGTGGAGTATTAAAAGAACTATCCTTGTCAATATGAACCTTGTAGCTTAGCATGGAAGGCACATCTCTTTTAATCATATCTAATAATTGGTTTTTAATTAAAACCATAGTAACCCCAGCAGGACCTAGATTCTTCTGAGCACCTGCATATATTAAATCAAATTTTGAAAAATTAATATTTCTTGAAAAAATATCAGAACTCATATCAGCAAATAAAGGAGAGGCAGTTTCTGGGAATGAATGAAATTGAGTGCCAAATATTGTATTATTTGATGTGATGTGGACATAATCAAAATCATCATTAATATTTGATAAATTAGGTATATAATTGAAGTTTTTATCTGCAGAAGATGCAATTTCAGATACATCTCCAAACATTTTTGCTTCTTTAATAGCTTTTGTTGACCAACTTCCAGTATTTACATAACCTGCTTTGCTATTTAAAAAATTATAGGCTACCATTAAAAATTGCATGCTTGCACCTCCTTGAAGAAAAAGACAAGAATAATCATCTTTATTTAATGATGCAAGATCAAGTGAAATAGATCTTGCCTCCTCCAATACCTCAATAAAATCTTTGCTCCTATGGGAAATTTCTAATATTGATAACCCAGAGTTATTAAAATTATTTATTGCTGATGAAGCTTGTTCAAAAACTATATGAGGGAGGATTGAGGGGCCAGCACTGAAATTATGTACTTTATTTTTCATAAATCAATGCAAATATCTAAACTCTGTGTTAATAACCAATAATAGACAATTTTAAATTATGTAAAAATTGTTAACAAAGATTAAACAATAGATGTTATTTTTGCTCAAAATAATATGGCAATAATAATAACAGACGAGTGTATAAATTGCGGGGCTTGTGAGCCTGAATGTCCAAATAATGCAATTTATGAAGGTCAAGAATCCTGGGATTACAGTAAGGGTACTAACTTAAAAGGTGACGTAGTTTTACCTAATGGTAAAAAGGTTAACTCTGAAAGTATAAACTCACCAATATCAGATGAAGTTTATTTTATCGTTCCTGATAAATGTACTGAGTGTATGGGATTTCATGAAGAACCTCAATGTGCAGCTGTTTGTCCTGTGGATTGCTGTGTGCCTGATGAAAATAATGTTGAGACAGAGAACGAACTCTTGTCAAAACAGAAATTTATGCATGAATAATTAATGAAAGTAGGAATTGTAGGATTACCCAATGTAGGTAAATCAACTCTTTTTAATTGTCTATCTCAAAGTAAAGCTCAAAGTGAGAATTACCCATTCTGTACTATTGACCCTAATGTTAGTATTGTTAATGTTCCTGACAAAAGATTAGATGCTCTTAATAAACTTATAAGCCCAGAAAAGTTAATTCCCACAACTGTTAAAATTGTTGATATCGCAGGTTTAGTTAAAGGTGCAAGTAAAGGTGAAGGTCTTGGGAATAAATTTTTGTCTAATATTAGGGAAACAGATGCCATAATTCATGTTTTAAGATGTTTTGACGATCCAAATGTAGTTCATGTAGATGGAAAAATTAATCCGTTGTCTGATAGAGAAGTTGTAGAATATGAGCTTATAATGAAAGATATTGAAATTGTAGATAAGAGGTTAGATAAAGTAAAAAAAACACTAAGATCAGGAGGTAATGAAGCAAAAAAAGAAATTGAAGTCTTAGAGAGAGTCAAATTATCCTTAGAAAGCACTAAAGTTAACTTAGATGATTACTCTGAAGATGAATTTAAAGATTTTATAAAACCTTTAGAACTTATTTCTTTTAAACCAATCCTTTATGTATGTAATGTAGGAGAATCAGATGTCGTTGACGGTAATGATTACGTAGAAATGGTTAAAAAAGAAGTTCATGATAAAAGTTCAGATGTTATAATTATTTCTGCTAAGATTGAATCTGAAATTAATGAACTTGATTCTTTAGATGAGAAACAGATGTTCCTTGATGACTTGGGGTTAGAAGAATCAGGGTCAAATAAATTAATTAGAGCATCATATAAATTATTAAATCTCCATTCATACTTTACTGCTGGAGAGAAAGAAGTTAGAGGATGGACAATTAAAATTGGAGATTCAGCTTATGATGCAGCAGGTCAAATTCATACTGATTTTCAGAAGGGATTTATTTGTGCTGAAGTTATAAGTTATAATGATTATATAGAATTAGGTTCTGAGTTAAAAGTTAAAGAAGCAGGTAAAATGAGACTTGAAGGGAAGGAATATATTGTTTCAGACGGAGACATAATGCACTTTAGATTTAACATTTAGTATATTTATAAAAATGGCTAATACATCAAATTATACAGAAGAAAATATAAAATCTTTAGACTGGAGAGAGCATATAAGGCTTAGACCAGGTATGTATATTGGTAAGTCTGGTGATGGATCTTCACCTGATGATGGAATATATGTTCTTCTTAAAGAGATTATTGACAATTGTGTAGATGAATTTGTGATGGGTGAAGGAAAAGTTATTGACATTAAAATTGATGAAGATCTTGTTTCTGTTAGAGATTATGGAAGAGGTATACCAATAGGAAAAGTAGTTGATGTTGTATCAAAAATGAATACTGGAGGTAAATATGATACAAGAGCATTTAAGAAATCTGTTGGACTTAATGGTGTTGGAACAAAAGCTGTAAACGCTTTATCCTCTTCTTTTAAAGTTTTATCAACAAGAGATGGTAAAAGTAAGTCTGCTGATTTTGAATTGGGCGTATTAGTTAATGAGGAGATGAACAACTCAGAGGATAAAAACGGAACATATGTAGAGTTTTCTCCTGATAAATCCATTTTTAAGAATTATAGATATAGGTTGGAATATGTAGAAAAAATGATAAAGTTCTATGTATATCTTAACCCAGGACTTACTATAAAACTTAATGGTGTTAAGTTTGTCTCAGACTCTGGTTTAAAAGATTTAATTGAAGATCAGTCGAATACTCAAGATTTTTTATATCCAATTATTCATTTAAAAGGTGATGATATTGAAATAGCTATAACTCACTCAAAAACACAATACAGTGAAGAATACTACTCTTTTGTTAATGGTCAATATACTGTACAGGGTGGAACACATCAAGCAGCATTTAGAGAAGCACTTGTTAAAACAATTAGAGAGTTTTATGGTAAGAACTATGATTCATCAGATGTAAGAAAATCAATAATATCTGCAATTAGCATTAAAGTAATGGAACCTGTTTTTGAATCACAGACAAAAACCAAATTAGGATCAACTGAAATGGGTAAAGGACTAAAGTCAGTAAGAGTATTTATCAATGACTTTATAAAGAAAAATTTAGATAATTATTTACATAAAAACCCTGAAATTGCAGATTCTATCCAAAGTAAAATTGTTCAAGCTGAAAGGGAAAGAAAAGAGTTATCGGGTATTAGAAAACTTGCCAGGGAAAGAGCAAAAAAAGCAAACCTTCACAACAAAAAGCTAAGAGATTGTAGAGTTCATTTGAATGAATTAAAAAAATCAAATAGACTTGACTCAACAATTTTTATAACAGAGGGTGATTCTGCCAGTGGATCTATAACAAAATCAAGAGATGTAAATACTCAAGCTGTATTTAGTTTAAGAGGTAAACCCCTTAACTCATATGGAATGACAAAAAAAATTGTATATGAAAACGAGGAGTTTAATCTGTTGCAGGCTGCTCTAAACATTGAGAATAGCATGGAAGATCTTAGGTATAATAATATTGTTATTGCAACGGATGCAGATGTTGACGGAATGCATATTAGACTTTTGATTATAACATTTTTCTTACAATTCTTCCCTGAGTTAATAAAGAACGGCCATCTTTATATACTTCAAACACCAATTTTTAGAGTTAGAAACAAGGAAAAAACTCATTATTGTTACAGTGAATCAGAGAAAAATGAAATTTTAAACTCATCTAATGGTAAGTTTGAAATAACTAGATTTAAAGGTCTTGGTGAAATTTCTCCTGATGAATTTAAAAACTTTATTGGTGATGACATGAGGTTAGACCCTGTAGTTATTGACCACTCAACTACAATTGAGAATCTTTTAAGTTTCTACATGGGTAAAAACACTCCAGATAGACAACAGTTTATTATTGAAAACCTCAAGGTCGAACTAGATCTTCTAAATGATAATTCTGATGAGTGATATAAATGATAATATAAATACAGAAGATTCAAATTACCTCACTAAAGTTGGAGGTATGTACAAGGAATGGTTCCTTGATTATGCTTCCTATGTAATTCTTGAGAGAGCTGTTCCTGATTTAATGGATGGTTTAAAACCAGTTCAAAGAAGAATTCTTCACTCAATGTTTGATTTAGAGGATGGAAGATATAATAAAGTTGCAAATATTGTTGGTCACACTATGCAATATCATCCTCACGGAGATGCAAGTATATCTGACGCCATTGTTCAAGTAGGGCAAAAGGAGTTGCTAATTGATATGCAAGGGAATTGGGGAAATATATATACTGGCGATAGAGCTGCAGCTTCTCGTTATATTGAAGCAAGATTATCAAAATTTGCGCTAGAGGTTGTCTTTAATCCAAAAACAACTAATTGGCAACTTTCATATGACGGTAGAAAAAAAGAGCCTATTCATTTACCAGTAAAATTTCCATTATTATTAGCTCAAGGTGCTGAAGGTATAGCCGTAGGACTTTCCACCAAAATACTACCTCATAATTTCAATGAACTAATTGATGGAAGTGTCAAATACTTAAAAGGAAGAAGTTTTAAACTCTTCCCTGATTTTCAAACTGGTGGTAGCATCGATGTTTCAAATTATAATGATGGAAATAGAGGAGGTAGGGTTAAAGTAAGGGCAACTGTAGAGAAGTACGATAAAAATACTATAATAATAAAAGAGATACCTTATGGAACTACTACAGCATCTTTAATTGAGTCGATAATTAAAGCCTCTGAAAAAGGTAAAGTTAAAATCAAAAAAATTGAGGATAATACATCAGCTGAAGTTGAAATATTAGTTTATTTACCATCTGGTGCATCGATTCAAAAGACTATTGATTCATTATTCGCATTTACTCAATGTGAAGTATCCATTTCTCCTTTGTGTTGCATTATATCAGACAATAAGCCTCAATTTTTAGGTGTAAGAGATATTTTAAAAATATCTACAGATAATACTAAAGATTTACTCAAGAAAGAACTGGAAATTCAATTAAATGAACTAGAAAATCAGTGGCACTCTATATCACTTGAAAGAATATTTATAGAAAATAGAATATATAGAGATATTGAGGAAAAGACAACATGGGATGAAGTTTTGTCTACTATAGACTCTGGTTTGGAACCATTTAAAAGTAAATTAAAAAAAGATGTTACAGTTGATGATATCAAAAAACTAACCGAAATTCCAATTAGAAAGATTTCAAAATTTGATTTAGATAAGGTTAAAGACAAGCTTGATAGCATCGAAGTTAATATAGAAGAGGTGAAAAATAACCTTAATCATCTTGTTGATTATACAATACAATATTTTACACATCTAAAGAAACATTATGGAAAAGACAGAAAAAGAAAGACTAAAATTGATGAGTTTGATGAACTAGATAAGAAAACCATATCAATTAAAAATTACAAACTATATGTTAATAAGGCTGAAGGATTTGTTGGCACATCTCTTAAAAAGGATGAATTTGTCTGTGATTGTTCTGACCTTGATGATGTTATTGTGTTTACATCTGATGGTATTATGAAGGTTGTTAAAGTTGATAGTAAGTTATTTGTAGGAAGAGATATTCTACATGTATCACTTTTTAACTCAAAATCTAAGGAGACCGTTTATAATCTTATTTATAGAGATGGTAAAAATGGTACTTCATATATGAAAAGATTTAAGATATCAGGTGTTATAAGAGATAAGGACTATAATCTTACTCAGGGAAAAGAAGGCTCTGAAGTTTTATACTTTTCAGAGAATAGTAAAGATGAGGCAGATGTAGTAACTGTATATTTAAGAAAACGTGCTTCTCTTAAAAAACTAAAATGGGAACTTGATTTTGCTGATCTAACTACTAAGGGAAGGGACAGTAAAGGAAATATTGTAACTAAATATAACGTTAGGAAAATTTCTTACAAGGAAAAAAATAAAATAGGCGAGAAAATCAAGAAGATTAAACAGATTGAGGTAAATGATGAGCAACAGGTTCAGTCAAATGATGATGAGACTCAAACAAAGCTTGAATTTTAATCTGATATTTTATTAACAGTTCCTCTGTTTATTTTCTGAGGATTATTTACCTGAGAGTATTCAAAGTCATATGAATTACCGTAAGTTCTTAAAATTTTAATTCTAATTGGCCTTTTCTCTTGATTAGTCTTTGGATTAATCTTTGTTAAGATAAATTCACACTCATTAACCCATCTTATTGTAGATGAGTCTTTTACACCTTTAAACTGCTCTATTTCATAATTATCAGTTCTAATAAATGTTGATTTAACAATAGAATCATTTATTGAGGTGCTAAATTCAAAAGATCCAGTTCTAAATTCTATGCAATCTCTTTCTACGCTATAGCATGATATAAACAGAAATGAGAGTATTATTACCTTTTTCAATCTTTTATCTTATCAATTTGTTCAAATTTATTGTTTTCGTAGATAAGAATAATAGATTTTATGTTATTATTAGAATCTTTAACAGAATCTTCAGAAGTTTTCTCATCTAAATTATCAAATAGGTTATTTAACGGCTCTGAGGGTGTTTCTGTATCATTTTCATAGCCAAATATTAAATAATCTGTAGATATATGTTCGAAAGTTTCTGAAATTTTAATAATTACATCTAAACTAGGATTGTTTCTCTCAGAGAGTAGGTGAGTGACAGATGATTTAGGGATTCCTATTTTTTCAGCAAATTCTGAATTACTAAGATTATTATCTGATATAATTTTTTTTATTCTATTAAGTATATTTTTTTTATTCATTAAATACTTTATTTATATTTTATAACTTACTGATTTACAATATACAATATTTATATAATTTACAATTGTAAACTAAAGAACATTTGTAAATTTAAATAAAAAAATTCGCAATAAAATCAACGATTTTAAGAAATAGCTATAGATAATTCAATGAAAATGGAGAAAACGTTAAAAAAAATTTAATATTTTAGCTAAAATTCCAAACAAAATGCAAAAATTAGACGACGTCGATAGAAAAATCCTAGATATATTAATAGATAACACAAGAACTCCTTTCACTGATATTGCTAAAAGGCTTCTTATTTCAGCAGGAACAGTACATGTTAGAGTTAAAAAAATGGAAGATCTTGGAATTATTAAAGGTTCCTCATTAACATTAGACTATAAAATGTTAGGCTATAACTTTATTGCATATGTAGGTGTATTGATTGATAGATCAAGAAGAACATATGAGATAATTGAAGAGTTAAAGAAAAAGCCTTATGTGACTGTAGCTCATATTACTACAGGTAAATACAACATTTTCTGTAAAATAAGGGCAAAGGGGACAGAGCATGCTAGAGAAATTATATTCTCGATTGATGATGTAGAGGGAGTATTAAGAACTGAAACTATGATCTCGCTTGAGGAGAGCATAAATGATAAGAAAAGATTAATGAAAAATATCTTTCAGGAGCTTTAGTTACTGATTGTAATAGGCAAATGCTTCAATAAATATATCATTATCAACCTTTTGATCAATAATTGGTTTTCCACTTTTATCTAAGAGAACGAAGTTAACAGACCCTTTATCATTCTTTTTATCGAAAATCATAAGATCATATATACCTTTCAAATCACTATCTGTTAGACTAATTCTACTAAAATACTTTAATGATACTTCTTTTAGTTTACCTACTGTATCTAAAGGAAAATTATTTAGTCTATATGATATATATAATTCAGTTATAAGCCCTACTATTATTGCCTCCCCATGTTTTAACTCATCTAAACTATTGGATAAATGTGAATAAGACTCCAATGCATGCCCAATTGTGTGCCCAAGATTAAGAACCTTTCTAGAATTAGATTCATATTTATCAATTTTTACAATTTGATTCTTTATGTCTGAATACTTATTAATTATGAAGTCAACATCATTAAAAAAATCAAGCTTAATTAATGAATTAAAATTTAGATCGCTTGAATCTGTTAAAAAACTATGTTTGAATATTTCAGCATATCCATTTAAATATTCTTCTTTAGAAAGCGTCTTGAGATAAACAGAGTCTAGTATTACATCCATTGGCATACTGAAGACTCCTATTTGGTTTTTTAAACTCAAAAAATCAATTCCAGTTTTTCCACCATGTGCTGCATCTACCATTCCAAGTAAAGTTGTAGGAACATTTATAAATTCTATTCCTCTTAAATAGGTTGATGCAACAAACCCACCAATATCAGTTAGCACACCACCTCCTAGGTTAATTATAAGTGATTTTCTATCTGCTTTTTGTGAATTTAATTCTTTCCATATTTTAATACATGTATCAATATTTTTATTTTCCTCACCTGATTTGATAACTATTTTCTTATAATTATCTATTTCAGATTTATTGATAAAAATTTCTAAGCAATACTTATCCGTGTTTTCGTCTACAAGCACAAAAACACTATTAAAATCGTTAGATTTAATCTTTTCTTTTAGTAATGAATATTGATCGTCTTTCATTAATTTATTTTGATTAGATTTATGCAAAATTAGGTATTTATTTTATGCTTTTAGACAATACTAAAAATGGTTTCATACTTAAATCAAATTTTGAATTAAAAAAAGCATACTTTCTTTTTAAACTTATATCTAGTAGAACACTTACAAATTTTGGTAAAAATATACTTGAACTAAGCTTAAAGCTAAAATTACCAGTTCTATTTATTGTTAGAGCAACTGTTTTTCGTCAGTTCTGCTCAGGAGAAAATCTTCAAGAATCATTCAAGACAGTAAAAAAACTTAACGATAAAAATGTTAAAAGTTATCTTCATTACTCTGTCGAGGGACTTGAGAATGAAAAAACTTATGATGATTCTTTAAAAGAAGTAATTAGGTCAATTGAGTTTGCTGCTTCAAAAAATATATTAGATTTTACTGTTTTTAAACCAACTGCTATTGCTAGCTCTGATATACTTAATAAAGTTACCGAAGAAAAAGAATTGTCAGATTTTGAAAAAGGTCTTTATGATAGGATAGTTGATAGATTTGACATAATATGTAAAACAGCATTTGAAAATCAAATTAAAATCTTAGTTGATGCTGAAGAATCATGGTTTCAAGGAGCAATTGATGATATTGTTTTAAATATGATGATCAAGTATAATAAACAAAGCACTATTGTTTTTAATACTTCTCAAATGTATAGACATGATAGATTAAAGTATTTAAATGAATTAAAAAAGCTTTCTATTGAAAATAGCTTTCATGTTGGTGTAAAACTTGTAAGGGGTGCTTATATTGAGAAAGAAAATAAAAGAGCTAAAAAACATAACTATAAATCTCCTATATGCGAATCTAAAGATGCTACTGATGTAAATTTTAACGAGGGAGCAAAGTTTATATTATCAAATCTTGATAATTTCTCACTTTTTTGTGGCTCCCATAACGAGAAAAGCATATATGATATTTTGGATATAATGAAAGAAGGTAAAATGCAAAAAAATAATCCAAAAATATGGTTTGGTCAACTTTATGGAATGAGTGATAACATATCATTTAATCTAGCTGAAGAAGGTTATAATGTAATCAAATATCTCCCTTTTGGACCTATAAAGGAGGTAATCCCTTATTTAATTCGAAGGGCAGAGGAAAACACCTCTGTAAAAGGTCAGACATCGAGGGAACTACAACTTATTAAGAGGGAACTTAAAAGAAGAAGATCTAATTAATCATTATAGTTGCTTCATTCTCGCAATTAATTACATCTATATTGAAATCTCCTGATTTAATATAATACATACCGCAAGGTTCTTTGTTCGGCTCACTTTTATTAAAGATTACCTTTCCATTATTAAGAATTTCAATTATTTCTTCTTTATTAAAGAAGGCTTCACTGTTTGAATCTATAATTAATTCTTTGGATGTTATATTGTCAATCACTCGAGCATTAGGAGTATAATTACAAGAAGCTCTTTTGCCATTTAGAATAAAAAACAGAAAAACAATTCCAATAATAAATCCAGTAGAGTAGTAATATAATCTTTTTAAAAAATTCATTTTATTTTTTCAAGTATTCTTAAATCACCATTTTCAATGAGATTAAATTTATTATAATCTTTACCAATCATATTTTCAATAATTTCACCCCACTCAATAAAACATAAATTTCCAGATTCTAGGTACTCAAAGAATCCAATTTCCTCTAATTCCTCAATTTTATTTATTCTGTACAAATCCATATGATATATCACATCTTTATTTTTTGTTTTATACTCATTAATTATAGAAAACGTAGGACTTGATATATTGTCAATAACATTCAGACCTATTAAAATTTCCTTAATCAATGTAGTTTTACCAGCACCCATTTCACCACTTATTAAAACAATTTTTTTATTAAAGTTCTGAGTAACTTTTAACGATATTTCTTTGAGCTGATTTAATTGATATTTGATCTTCATAAAAACCTTACAAATTTAAGCATTTCACATAATTTTTTAATTTTGCAGATATGAATTTTACAGCTGGACAGATTGCTGATCAATTAAATGGAACTGTAGTTGGCAATAGAGACGTTGATATAAATACTTTATCTAAAATAGAAGAGGGCAAAAAAGGTTCTCTTACATTCTTAGCTAATCCAAAGTATACTGAATTCATTTATTCTACAGATGCCTCTGCTACAATTGTCTCAAATGATTTTGAACCTACAGAAAAAATAACAACCACTCTTATTAAGGTTAAAGATCCATACTCTTCATTTACTACTATTTTAGAGTTATTTAATGATGATAAATCTAAAAGATCTGGAATTAGTGATAAATCAGATATTGATAAATCATCTACTATTTCAAAGAGTTCGTATGTTGGTTCTTACACAACTATTGGAAAAAACTCTATAATTGGAGATAATTGTGTTATTGATGGTCAAGTATTTATAGGAGATAATGTTAAAATTGGAAATAATTGTAAAATTTATCCTGGAACAAAAATTTTAAATGATACAATAATTGGAAATAGTTGTATTATACATTCAAGCTGCTCAATTGGTTCTGATGGGTTTGGATTTGCTCCAAATGATGACGGTACATATAAAAAGATACCTCAAACTGGTAATGTAGTTATTGGAAACAATGTTGAAATTGGTTCAAATTCTACAATTGATAGAGCTACTATTGGGTCAACAATTATTAAAGATGGTGTAAAGCTTGACAACCAGATTCAAATTGCACATAATGTTGAAATTGGTGAGAACACTGCTATAGCAGCTCAATCTGGTATTGCTGGCTCAACAAAGATTGGTAAAAACTGTATGATTGGTGGTCAAGTTGGAATAATTGGTCATTTAAAAATTGGAGATAATGTCAAAATACAAGCTCAAGCCGGAGTAACATCTGATGTTGAAAGTAATGCAAGAATAACAGGTACTCCTGCAATTTCATACATGAATTATAACAAATCATATATTCATTTTAAGAATTTGCCAGAAATTGTAAAAAAAATAGATAAGAAAGATTAATGATTAGAAGAACTGTACCCCAAAAAACTATTTCAAAAGAAACAAAGCTAAGTGGAGTAGGTCTCCATACTGGTGAACATGTAAATATTACATTTAAACCAGCTCCAGCTGACACAGGTCTAGTTTTTGTTAGAGAAGATATTGAAGGTGATAATCTAATTAATGCTCATATTAAATATATATCTAATACTGATAGAGGTACAAATCTTGATAATGGTGTATTTAGAATACATACATCTGAGCATGTCCTAGCTGCAATTACAGGGCTAGAAATAGATAACTGTTTTATATGTCTTGATGGTCCCGAGGTTCCAATAATGGATGGATCTTCAAAATTCTTTATTAATGCTTTAGAAGAAGCTAAAATTGTTGAACAGAATGTTTTAAGAGAGGAGTTTTTTCCATCTGAACCAATTTCATATGTATGTGAAGATTCTGGAAGTAAGATTTCAATTATTCCAGATGACAATTATAAAGTAAATACAATTGTTGATTATAAAACTAAAGTTTTAGGTGAGCAAGAGGCATCAATCAATCATATAAGTGAGTTTAAGGAAGAAATTTCATCAGCAAGAACTTTTAGCTTTCTGCATGAGTTAGAAACATTGCTTGAAAATGGATTAATTAAAGGAGGTGATTTAAACAATGCTATAGTATATGTGGATAAGCCTTTGGCAGAAAGCAATATGGATATTTTAAAGAAAGCATTTAATAAAGATTCTATTTCTGTTACACCAAATGGTATTTTAGACAATTTAGATCTTCACTATCCTAATGAGGCAGCAAGGCATAAATTGTTAGATGTAATTGGAGATTTAGCTTTAATTGGGATGAAAATTAGAGGAAAAGTTATTGCAGAAAAACCTGGTCATTCAATAAATGCTAAATTTGCTGAAAAGGTCTCTGAAGTGATAAAATCTGATAGAAAGAATACATTACCAAAAATTGATTTTGAAAAGAAGCCATTAATGGACTCGAATCAAATTATGAAAGTAATTCCTCATCGCCCACCATTTTTATTAATTGATGAGGTTCTTGAACTATCTGAATCTCACGTTATTGGTCTAAGAAAAGTTGAAGAAAGTGAATCATGGGTTGAAGGACATTTTCCTGGTGCCCCAGTAATGCCTGGAGTACTTCAGGTTGAATTTATGGCTCAGGCTGGGGGAGTTCTAGTACTTAACACTGTTCCAGATCCTGAAAACTATTTAACGTTTTTTATGAAGATGGATAAATGTAAGTTTAAGAACCCTGTTGTACCTGGTGATACACTTATTTGTAAATTAGAGCTTATATCTCCAATAAGAAGAGGAATTATTCACATGTATGGACAATCATTTGTTGGAGATGAAGTGAAAAGTGAAGGAGAGTTTATGGCAAAAATTATTAAAAAAACATAATTATGAATCAACCTTTAGCATATGTACACCCTGGAGCAAAAATTGCAAAAAATGTAGTTGTAGAGCCATTTGCAACAATTAGTAGTGATGTTGAAATTGGAGAGGGAACTTGGGTAGGTTCAAATGTTACTATAATGGAAGGGGCAAGAATTGGTAAGATAATACAACTATTAGAGAGTGTGTTACTATTAACAGAGGAACAAAAGATAGAGGAACAACAAAAATAGGCTCTAATTGTTTAATTATGGCCTATTCACATGTTGCTCATGATTGTTTTGTTGGTGATAATTGTATATTCTCTAATAGTTCAACATTAGCAGGACACATAACTGTTGGTGATTATGTTATTCTTTCAGGGTTTGTCGCAGTACATCAATTTTGTAAGATAGGATCACATGCATTTGTAGCAGGTGGATCACTTGTTAGAAAAGATGTACCTCCATTTGTTAAAGCTGCTAGAGAACCATTATCATATGTAGGAATTAATTCTGTTGGTTTAAGAAGAAGAGGATTCACAAGTGCAAAAGTTCAAGAAATTCAAAATATCTATAGAATCCTTTATCAAAAGAAATATAATAATACTCAGGCGATGGAAATTATTCAAGCTGAGTTAAATGCAACACCAGAAAGAGATGAAATAATTCAGTTTATAGAAAACTCTCAACGTGGAATTATGAAAGGTTACTTTCAAAAAAACTAATTTATGGCAAGCACAAGTGATATTAGAAAAGGTCTTTGTATCAAATACAACCACGATATTTATAAAATAATTGAATTCCTTCATGTAAAGCCAGGAAAGGGTCCAGCATTTGTTAGAACAAAACTTAAAAGTGTTACAAATGGTAAAGTAATTGACAATACATTTCCCTCAGGGCACAAAATAGAAGAAGTTAAAGTTATGACTAGTCAATATCAATTTTTATACAATGACTCTGATTATTATTATTTCATGAATAATGATGATTATAACCAGATTACAATTGAAAAAACAAAAATTGACTATCCAGATTTACTTAAAGAAGGTGAGAATGTTACTATTATAATTAATACTGAGGATAATAATCCACTGTCAGTTGACATGCCTTTAAATGTTACTCTAGAAGTAACTCACACTGAGCCAGGCGTTAAAGGAAATACTGCAACAAACGCAACTAAACCTGCTACTCTAGAAACAGGTGCAGTTGTAAATGTTCCATTGTTCATAAATGAAGGAGATAAGGTGAAAATTGATACTGAAAAAGGGCAGTATCTCGAAAGAATAAAATAAATTTGTCAAAAAAATAGATGAGCATTATAGTCAACAAGGACTCTAAAGTTTTAGTTCAAGGATTTACTGGTAGTGAAGGTACTTTTCACTCTGAGCAAATGATAGAATATGGTACAAATGTTGTTTGTGGTGTTACTCCAGGAAAGGGAGGCTCAACACATTTAAATAAACCAGTTTATAATAGTGTGCAAGAGGCAGTAATTAATGAAGATATTAATACATCTATAATTTTTGTACCTCCTGCATTTGCTGCTGATGCTATAATGGAAGCAGCTGAGTCTGGAATCAAAACTATTGTAGCGATAACGGAAGGAATTCCCGTATCAGATATGACTAAAGTTGTATCTTATATAAAGGAAAAAAATGTTAGACTTATTGGACCTAACTGTCCTGGGATTATAACACCTGAAGAAGCAAAAATTGGTATTATGCCAGGATTTGTTTTCCAAAAGGGAAATATTGGAATTGTTTCAAAGTCAGGAACATTAACCTATGAAGCAGCTGATCAGGTTGTAAAAGCTGGTTATGGAATCTCAACTGCTATTGGAGTAGGGGGAGATCCTATTATTGGAACTACTTTGCTAGATTCAGTTCAGCTTTTTATGAATGACGAAAGCACAGATCTCATTGTATTAATTGGTGAAATTGGAGGTCAATTAGAAATCGATGCTGCTAAATGGGTTGCAGAAAATGGAAATAAAAAACCAGTTGTTGGATTCATTGCTGGTGAAAAAAGAGAATAATGAGAGAATCTGGTATTTCTGTTGTTGATTCTCCTGCTGATATTGGAAAAACTGTAAAACAAATTTTAAACTAATGAAATTATTAGATTCTAAGGTTGCAATTGTTACTGGAGGAAGTAGAGGAATAGGTAAAGCTATTTGTAAATCTTTTGCTGAAAATGGATGTAATGTTGCATTTACATATAACAATTCAAAAGAGTCTGCAGAAAATTTAGAAAATGAACTTAACTCTCTTGGAATTAAATCAAAGGCATATAAAAGTGATGCTTCAAATCACAATGATGCTCTTAAGCTTATTGATGATGTTTTGAGTGATTTTGAAAAGATTGATATTCTTGTAAATAATGCTGGGATAAAGAAAGATAACCTTCTAATGAGAATGGAAAAAGATGATTTTGATGCTGTTATTAATACTAATCTTTCATCAGTCTTTAATTTAACTAAAGCATCTATAAAAACATTCCTAAAGCAAAGGAGTGGTTCAATTATAAATATTAGTTCAGTTGTTGGTGTCAAAGGTAATGCTGGACAATCAAACTATTCAGCTTCAAAAGCTGGGATTATTGGTTTCTCTAAGTCAGTAGCACTAGAACTTGGATCTAGGAATATTAGAAGTAATGTTATTGCTCCTGGATTTATTGAAACTGATATGACAGATTCTCTTCCAGAAGATGTAATTAAGTCCTGGAAAGAAAGTATACCACTGAAAAGAGGTGGTAATCCAAGTGATGTTGGAAATGCATGTGTTTTTCTAGCATCAGATTTATCCAGTTATATAACTGGTCAAGTTCTCCATGTTGATGGAGGAATGTTAACTTAATATATTATTTAAATGAAAAATTTACCAAATGTAGGTTTACCTATTATCTTATTATCATTATTATTGATCGTATTTATCTCAAGATCTTCTGTAAACATTGGATCAGGTGAGGCCGGTGTTCTCTTTAGAACATTAGGAGGAGGGGTTGTAACAGATCAACCACCAAAAGGTGAGGGTTTTAAAATTATTGCTCCATGGAATAGACTAGTTATCTATAATGTTAAACAGCAAGAAGTTATGGAAAGTATGCAGGTATTATCATCTAATGGACTTGAGATCAGTCTAGATGTATCAGTTCTATATCAACCTGTATATGAAGAATTAGGTCTTTTGCATCAAACTAAAGGTGAGAATTATCTAAATTCTGTTCTACTTCCTAACATAAGAGCTGTTGCTAGAAGTGTTGTGGGTAGATATACTCCTGAACAACTTTATTCTACTAAACGTGATGCTATTCAAAACGAGATTTTTGAAGAAACTAGAGACAATGTTTTAACTCAGCATATTCAGCTAAATTCTGTTTTAGTTAGAGATGTAACTCTTCCAACAGCAATTAAAGAAGGTATTGAAAGAAAGCTAGTACAAGAACAAGAAGCTCTTGAATATGAATTTAGACTTGTTAAAGCAGAACAAGAAGCAGAAAGACAAAGAATTGATGCTGAAGGTAAAGCTAGAGCAAATAGAATTTTAAGTGCTTCATTAACTGATAGAATTCTTCAAGAAAAGGGAATAGAGGCTACTTTAAAGCTATCTGAATCTAATAATTCCAAAGTGATTGTTATTGGTTCAGGAGAAAATGGTCTTCCAATAATTCTTGGAAATCAGTAAGATTTAACCTTAAATCAAAAATAACCCATGATCATTATGATTATGGGTTTTTTTATTTCCATTATTAAGGATAGCATCTATAAAGAAAAGCAGGGGGGAAGTTTGTTAAGGTAAAAATTAATT
>LUMP01000274.1_pt1 | contig 30789 bp, 40 predicted proteins | sample 729641 | NCBI WGS metagenome assembly LUMP01 (sample SAMN03860260, study PRJNA289734) | marine metagenome | biome: seawater column; feature: ocean; material: water; isolation source: Red Sea water column Station 12 - depth 47m | place: Saudi Arabia: Red Sea | collected 2011-10-15 | depth 47 m | reverse complement strand
ACTTGCGTAGCCCCGCAGAACGAAAAAGGCACTCAGGCGTCCAACGCTTGACCACAAGAGGAAATCTCTAAGTGTTCTGCAGTTATGGGGTTTACGCCTCCATCTTAATCATGTCTACTGATACTGAACCATTTACATTTCCATTTGGATTAATTTGGATTGAAATTTCTTGTGAAGAATCAATTACAATTTTTTTATTTCCGTCATATTCCCATGTAAAATATTTTGCAGTTTCTGATTCATGTGCAATTCCTTTAAGCTTAAAATTTTCTATCATCTCAAAATTTTTACCAATTATATTTATTGATAAAATCTCAGGACTACTACCATTAGGAACAAATCTAAAAAAATACGTTCCTGATTCAATCAAAAATTTATCAGAATAGACACCATTGGTATAGAGACTAGGTTCTGCTAAAGTGATATGAAATACGATTTCGTCTGAATTGACTTTTTCGTTTGACAAACCTGAAATCCAATTAAATCCAATAAACGCAATAATTGGCAATACCACCAAAATTACAATTTTTTTATTCATAACCAAAATCACTAATTCTCTTATAAAAAATATTTTTACTTCAGCTAACTAAATTTCACGTCATGTTAACCAATTTTTACACTTGAAATTAAGTAATCATTTCAAAATCTAATTTATGACAGGCTTAGAAAACAAATGGTCAAAACAACCAAAAACAGGCATTGCTGATAAAATTAATGACACTATCAAGCCTAAAGGTCCATTAAAACCACGAGTTCAAGATGGTATTAAAAAATTACAATCACAAATTAAAAAATTAGATTCTATGTTAACTAGTTTACAACAACGTGATGCTAAACTATTTCAACGAATTGTTACTGCAACACAAAATCATGATGTTCAAACTAGCAAGGTTTTAGGAAATGAATTGGCTGAAGTTAGAAAAGTTACAAAGATTTTAAGCAGTGCTAGAATTGCTCTAGAACAAATCGAATTAAGATTATCAACATGTAATGATCTTGGTGATACTGTAGTAGCTATGGTTCCAACAATGGGATTAATGAAAAATCTAAAATCATCACTAGGAAAAGTAATGCCTGGTGCTGAACAAGAGATTGGCCAAATGGCTGAAATGCTTGGAGGATTTATGACTGAAAGTTTCTCAGGTGATGCAGCATTTGGTATTGATGAAACTACTAATGCAGAATCTGAGAAAATTTTACAAGAAGCATCTGCAGTTGCTGAAAGTTCAACTAATGAAATGTTCCCATCTGTTCCATCTAGTAGTAAAGAACAAACAAGCTCTAAATTTTTCTAATTTTCTACAGAATCTCTACTTTCTTTAATTTGTCTAACTCTATTGCCTTCTTCACCTACAATAGTATCGATACCTGAAAGTTTATCTCTCAAATTATTGATAATTGTGGCTACCTCATCTGCTTCATTTTCAACTTTCATTCTTTTATCAGCAAGTTGTTGAATTCCTCTATTTTCTTCATCAATGTATTCACTAACTTTTTCCAATTTTTCCTTGAGATTCTTGATATCTACTGATTCTTCTTCAATATCTTTTTCAAGCATAGTTCTTTTATCCTTGAGATTTTTTATCATTAAACCAACATAATCAATAGCTTCTTCTAATTTTGCACGTTTTCCCATTAATTCACCAATTCCTATAGTAGATTCATTATTTGGTGATGTTTCTACTGATTCTTCTTCATTTACATTCTCTTCAATTCTTTCTTCCATCATTTCTCCTCCTTTCTCTTCTTTGAACTTATCAAACATTTTATGATTTTCTATTGAAATTGAGAATAAAAAGTTACTATGAATCTCAAAGCTGACCTTGTGAATGAATTTTGATCCAATTTTTTAGCCTCAATTATGATACAAATTTTGATAAAATTCTCATTTTTGCCAAAAATAGACGATTTTTTTCAGTGAAACAGGTGTTCCGCTTTGTGTTCCGCTGTAAAGTTTCAAAATGTTCCTCATTAACAACACCATTCTATACTAATGCATGTCAAAACAACAGTATAGGTCCGAAATGGGCATAATGGGTGATATCCTAGACGTAACTGCCAATGGTGGTCGTGAAGGAATCATTGTCTCTGCAATCTCTCGAAAAGCCAACCTATCTCACTATGCAGTATTAGACAAATGTGAGAAATTGGTAGAAGCTGGCTTAGTAGAATCAGTCAAAAATGATAGAAATAGAGTCTTTCAAATAACTGAAAAAGGTCTCGGCTTTTTCCAGGAATTCAAAAGATTTCAAAGTCTAGTTGAGAGCATGAATCTAAGGTATTGATCTCTGTTGACCCTATTAATCGAACCAATCCAGTCGAAAAAATCTCTAGGAGAAGAGGGAATACTTTTTGTAAGGAATGACAGTATCTTTGATACGATGGTCAAAGTACCCCTTTTGGTAGCTAGTATGATAATTGTAGCAGCTTTACTGCCAATCCAATCTTCCTTTAGTTCTCCTAGAGATCTTGATCTAATAATTTATCCAGATGGCTCTACACATATTTCAGCAGAAATTGATGTTGATCCATTCTTAACTGATTATGAAGTAAATCTTTTTGGAAGTACTATTGATAATTTAGTTGTAATAGGTGATGATGGATTCCTATTAGATGTTGATATTATAGATGATACAGCTATAATCCAAACTTTTGGTTCATCTGTAATTACTATGGAATATGATATTCATGATTTAGTTTCAAAACAAGGTAGATTGTGGACATTTTCTTTAGATTCCCCATCTGATTTCACATTACTATTACCAAAAAATTCTGCAATTGTTGGAATGACTAATCTTCCATTGAATATGGAAATTATTAATGAACAAAATCAATTAACACTTTCTTCAGGTTCAACTGAGATAGATTATTTTTTTAGTACTAATTCAATTTCAAATCCAAATGAAGAAATAAAAAATGAAGAAGATGATTCTTTGAATACAATTATTGCTGGAATAGTTGGTGGAATTATTGCAATTGCTTTGGTTTCTATTGTAGTAATTGCTAGAAATAGACAAAAAAATATTAAAAAAATAGATGAGCAAATTATTGAAAAGACTGTAACGGTTCAAAAAAATAATATTTTAGATCTTGAAGCAATTTTCAAATTAAAACCTGATTTAAGAGAAGATGATAAGGAATTAGTCAAATTTATTTTTGATAATAACGGTGAAGTTCTTGAAAGTGAATTACGAAAAAAATTCTTACAACCTAGAACTACAATGTGGCGTGCAGTAAAACGATTAGAACGTGAGGGTATTATTGAAATAGAAAAGAAAGATTTACAAAATTTGGTAAAATTACGCAAGGATATGGAGGAAGATAATTGAAAAAATTAGCCTTATTTGCAATAATTGTTTTAATTTTTGGTACAATTTCTCCATCACTAGCTAATCAAGCATATGGACAAAACGATCCAAGCATACTCTTGCGTATAGCTACACAAGCAGATAAACAAATTGTAAATCAATTAGATAAAAAATATCAAAATGAAATACCAAATAATATCAATATTTTATATGAAAAAGGTCATAGAGCAGTTGAATCATTAGATAAATCATTATCAAATAATGATATTGAAAAAGCTAAACAAGATTTCCTTTTGGCAATGAACTCATTTATGCAAATTTCTAGAATTATTTCACAATCTTCAGAAAAGGTCATTGTAGTCAGTGTATCACAAAAGTCTAATCAAAACTTGGAATCTAAACTTGATAGATTAGAAAAATATGTAAAAACTTTAGAATCAATTTCTAATAAGCATAAAATCGAACAAAATGGGAATAATTTCACTACAGCATACTCACTAATTCAAGAAATACGTAATCAAATCAATACAAATGAAGATTCTTCTAAAAATATCGATGAATTAAAGGATCTCATAAATTCTATCAAAAACGAAATACGTAATTCTATGGCTGAAAAACAATCTAATTCTATCAAAAATTTCTTTGAGAAATTCCTAGTTCAAATTGATCAAAAATTAATGCAAGCAAAAGATCTAGGTAGAGATGAAATTGAAATTGATAGGGCAAATGAATTAATTCTTGAAATTAGAGAATTACTTTCAAAAAATCAAATTAATGACGCAAAAACAGTCTATTCTGAATTAAAAGTGGTTCTTAAAAATATTGGAATTTCAGTCAAGATAACATAAGCTTCATATACATTTTCTAAAGAGTTCCAACATGGTCTCAAAATCAATTATTGTAGGAGTGGGTATTCCTATGATTGTAGTTGGTGCTTTAATGGCTTGGTTATGGTCTCCAATGGAAGGAGAATTACAAAGTCAAATTGAATTAATTGGTAGTACCATTGGGATTTTAGGCGTAGTGTTCTTTATTTCAGGATTATTTTATACAAAAGAACCGAAAATTGTATAGATTAAACTCATTAAATAAATAATGAAAATAAATTAGTACTATTACTTGAAAGTAAGACTATTTGAAATATTCACATCAGTTGAAGGAGAAGGTATTCTTTATGGAACAAAAACTCTTTTTGTAAGACTAGCAGGATGTCCTTTCACATGTTTTTATTGTGATACAAAAGAATCATTACCACTTGATTCTGGTACAGAATATTCAATTGATGAAGCAACAAAATTAATTGATTCAAATTTACAAAACCAAACTTACAAAGTAAATTTTACTGGTGGAGATCCTCTAATTCAACATCAAGCTGTAGCTGAATTGGCAAAACATATTCAGATGAAAAAAATTCCTACATACTTGGAATCATCATGTTTTGATATAGATCGTTTTAATCATGTTTTACCTTTTATTGATATTGTAAAAATTGAATTCAAAACAAAAGATTCTGATTTTGTAGATTCTGAACATTATGATAAATTAATCTCTCATACAATGAAATGTCTTGAATCTTCTGTCACTTCTAAAAAAACAACTTTTATCAAAATTGTTGTAAGCTCTAAAACTCAACCAACTGAATTCAAAAAATTAGTTGGAGATATTTTCAAAATTATCTCCAAAGATAACATTCATGGATTTGTAATTCAGCCCACATATGGAATTTCTGAACCTCCCCTTGACTTACTACTCAATTTGTATGATATTGTATTTCCATTTTATATTGATGTAAAGGTGGTTCCTCAATTGCATAAATTCATTGGAGCACCATAGCCTTAGCACCTGCCTAAAAATCAGATTAGGTTCAAATACTAGAAAAAATGGATAAAATTACAAATTGGATGAAGAACGCGTAAAAAAACTTGTAAGAGAACTAATCATTGAAGTGGGCGAGGATCCAACACGTGAGGGATTAAGAGAAACCCCTAAAAGAATTGCAAGTATGTATAAAGAAATTTTTGGTGGTTATGATTCAGATTCTGAATTATCTGTACAATTTTCAGAAGATTCGGATGTAGTGATTGCAAGAGATATTCAATTTTATTCAATGTGCGAACATCATATGCTACCATTCTATGGTAAAATTCACATTGCTTATTCTCCTAACGGTAGAGTTTTTGGAATCTCAAAATTAGTTAGATTAGTTGAGAAATACTCAAAAAGATTGCAAATTCAAGAACGTGTAACTAAAAACATTGCAGATGAGTTGTATGCCCAAGGTGTAAAAGGCGTTGCAGTTTTTGCTGATGCAGAGCATCTCTGCATGAAGATGCGTGGAGTAAGAAACGATGCAACTCTCTCTTCCTCAGCATTTAGAGGAATTTATGAAAATAAAGAAGAAAAAGAGGGTATTTTGGCACTAATTAGAAAACGCTCATCTGATTCATCATTTTAGATATCTCAAAAATTAAATAATCAATATTTTTCACCATCAATATGGGAAAAGCAAATCCATATGTCCACATTCCAAAAGAATCATTTCCACATTGGATCTGGTATGCAGCTGAATGTGTAATTCTTATTGTGGTTGCATTTTTCTCAGCAGTTTCCATAACTAATACATTTGAAGGTTTAACTCCAGAACAACATAATTATATGATTACTGGAATTTTCGCATCCTTCTTTTTGGTTTGGTATGTGATAATTAGACATCTAATTCTAAAAAAGAAAATTCTAAGATAATTTAATTATTTTAGATATTTTGTTTTATCTTTAATTCCTGCTTTTTCAAAAGCAATTTTTCTATTATTACAAGATTCACAAATTCCACAATGGAATTTCTTATTTGCATAACAACTCCAAGTTTTAAAAATTGAATCACCTAAATTCTTTAAACCTGATTTTAACAAATCACTTTTTGATAATCCCTTTCTATACGGTGACCAAATTTCAATATTTTTTCGTAATTTTGAATTTATTCCATCTATTTCTCCTTCATTAAATGCATTTTCTAATTTTTTTGCAAATTTTGGACGACAATCTGGATAATTTGTATCACCAGTATGTGCACCATATACTACTAAAGATGCATTAAGTGTAAAGGCCCATGCAGATGCTATTGAAAGAAATACTGCATTTCTAATTGGAACAACAATTGAATATTCAAATTTTGTAGGAATTTTTCTTTTTTTACTGGTTAAAACATTTGAATTCCCATAAAGATTTTTCATAAAATCTATATCAATAATTTTGTGCTCCTTTAAATGAAGTTTTTTTGCAAAAGATTTAGCAGCCTTAATTTCCATATTTGCTTTTTGACCATATGAAAATGTAATTCCATATAACTCATATTTTGATTTTAATAATGACGCAACACATACTGAATCCACTCCTCCACTAAACACAATAACTGCTTTTTTCATATTTTCTCACTTGATTATTTTTTTTGATGTATTGCACCCTTACTTGGTTTACAAATAATTGTTTGACAATTGATATTTTTTGATTTAAATCCCTTAGACATTGCAGAGCAAATTTTCTTCAAATCAAATGAACTTTTTGAAAATGCTATTACAGATGGACCTGCACCACTAATTGTAACACCAAATGCACCTGCTTTTAGTGCATTTTGCTTCACTTTTTCATATCCTGGAATCATATGTTGTCTTGCTGGTTCTACAATGACATCTTGAATTGAATTTCCAATTAATTCTGAATCTTTCTTCATAAATCCTGCAACTATTGAAGATGCATTTGCTAAATTTTGTACTGAGTCTACTAATTTCACTTTTTCAGGAATAACTCCTCTTGAAACTTTAGTTTTCTTTTTTGGAACATCAATTTTTGGAACAGCAACACACATTCTTAGATCGGTTGGTGAATTTATAGAAATTACATTTAATGGATTTGTTTTAACTATTACAAATCCTCCTAAAACTGATGCTGCAACATTATCATAATGAATTGTTCCTGCACTGGCTTTTTCACCAAATCCTGCAAATTCTACTAATTGATTTGAGCTTAATTTTAGATTGAATAATTTGTCAAATGCTACAGCAGTTGCAGCTGCAGATCCAGCACTACTTCCCATTCCAAATCCTGCTGGAATTCCTTTTTTGATTTGAATCTCAATTCCATTTTTAATTTTAAATTTCTTTTTCATATTTTTTACAACTAATCCAGCTGTATTATTTTCTGGGTTCGTAGGAATATTGTCATCTGTAATTATGCTAATTCCTTTTTTTGTTTTTGTTAGTGTAACTTCATCATAAAATGCATCTATAGCTAAACCAAATGTATCAAATCCTGGACCTAAATTAGCCGTAGATGATGGTGCTTTAACTGTAATTTTTGATACCAACTAATCTTCTACCTCCTCACCTAAATTAAGAATTCTGCTTAATGCAGTCTCAAGATTTACAATTCCATCTCCAGTTAGATTAGAAATTGGAATTAATCCTTGTTCATATTCACTAAGATTCAATCCTCGTAGAATACTTGTAGTCAATGAATATGTTTCACCATCTGTATCATTGGATATTGCATTTTCTAATGTATTCATACTCGTTGACCATTGTAAAATATCATTTAATTTAGTATCGATTACATCTGTTTTTGTAATTGCATTTACTGTCGGTAAATTAAGTCGTAATCTGATTGATGTTGCTAGAAGTGCAATTGATACAAAATTTACTGGCGTAGTGATAATTGATCCATCAAAAAGAAAAATACTTGCTTTTTCGTCAGATGTTATTTGATCTATTATGAATCTACCACTAGAACGATATGCAAATAATTCAATTTGTCCTGGGGTGTCAACAATAAGATAATCAGGATTGATATTATTCACATCATTTTGAATTTCATCAATCTTTGATGCAATCAAATCATTTGCCATAACCAATCCTCCATTTGGTCCAAGATTATATTCTTGCATAATTGAAACATAATCTACATAATCTCTAACATCTACATCACAATTGTAGGGCATACTTTCAACACCAGGATCTAAATTTAATATTGCACAAAAAGCTCCATTTCTCGTATAATATTCATATAATTTTGCCACAAGTGATGATTTTCCCGAACCAGCTGTCCCAGTAACAAAAATTGTTTTCAATCTGTGTCGATTTCTTTTCTTTGCTTATATTTCAAACTAGATTTAATCAATAATTTTTTGAGCCTAGAATTAGGCACGAAGATTTGCTACTATTTTTATCAACTTTCATATTTGATTCCTTAAAAAAAATATCAAATGAACTGGAGAATAGTAGCTATACCTGTTACTTTAATCCCAATTATTCTAATTGCTATTCAGTTTGATATTAAACCAGAAGATATTCTCGCAATAGGCGTATTTCCATTTGTTGGTGCAGTTATTGCCATGATGATAAAATTAGTTTTGCAAGGTGTGAAATTTGCATATATCACAAAAAAATATCTTGGCAATACTGATTCATTTCTAAAATTAGTTGGTGTACGAGTAGGTAGTGAATTCATTAAATTTACAACACCTATGTTTATTGGTGCAGAATTTGTTGTGATTTATTACTTAAAGAAAAAAGGAATAGAACTTTCAAGAGCTACATGGATTGCACTTGTTGATATTGTAACGGAAGTACTTGCAGCAGGTATATTGTCAATGATAGCAGGAGTAATTGCATTATTGAATGGTGCTTATGTTGTTGGAATCGTTATTTTAGCTACTAGTATCTCAATTACCACATTATGGATGGTCATGTTTATGTTATCTTCTAAACATACATTCCAAATTCCAAATGGTTTACAATTACTTATTAAAAAATTAGCAAAACAAAAGGGTACAAAAATTGTTAATCAAGCAAATGACTGGATGGAAGAAACATGTTCAATCATAAGAGAAAATTTCAAAAGACCAGAATCTAAAAAAATCTTTACAATTTCATTCTTAGTTTCAATTGCATCTTGGTCTTTTTACGGAATTTCATTTATGATAATTGCTATTGGAACTGGTTTAATCATAAATCCATTTGAATCAATAATGGCAGTAATGGGTGCAAATGCAATTGGTAATTTACCTATCACCATTGGCGGTTCAGGTTTAGCTGAATTTGGTATTATAGCCTATTTGAATAATCTTAATCCATTTGATTTTACTATCACTGAAGGGATATTAGGTTGGGATGCAGTAATTGGATGGAGAATTGCAACATATTATGTTCCAATTGCAATTACATGGCTATTATTAGTTAAATTAGCCTTAAGTAAAATTCCAAAAACAGAAAATAAATAGAAACCACTTTATCATTAAACAATTTTTTTTATTTGTGGATTTTAAAAATAAAGTAGTTTTAATCACTGGAGCATCATCAGGAATTGGTAAACAAACGGCAATTGAATTTGCAAAACTTGGTTCAACTATAATTTTAGTTGCACGAAGAAGAAATAAACTTGAAGAAGTAGAACAAGAATTAAAAAAATTTGATGTTACTACATTCATTTGCGAATGTGATATCTCAAAAAAAGAGCAAGTAGAAATTATGTCAAAAGAAGTAATTCAAAAATTTAATTCTGTTGATATTTTAGTAAATAATGCAGGTTTTGCAATTTATGGTTCCGTTTCAGATCTATCAATAGATGAAATAGAATCTCAGATGGAAACAAATTATTTTGGTATGATGTATTGTGTTAAAAAATTTCTACCACTAATGATTCAAAAAAAATCTGGACATATTGTTAATGTTGCATCTGTAGCTGCAAGTTTTGGATTACCTGGAATCGCATCATACTGTGCTTCAAAATTTGCAATGTTGGGTTTTTCAGAAGGTCTTAAACATGAATTAAGTGGTACAGGAGTTGGAATAACTGTAGTTAGTCCTATAATGGTCAAAACTGAATTTTTTGAACATCCATCATTTGAAAAAATGCCAAAATCCTCTCCAACTTCTCTTAATCCTACAACCGTTGCAAAAGCAATTTTAAAAGCTGCAAATTCATCAAGGCTTGAAATTATTGTTCCATCGGTAGTTCGTGGTGCAGTTTGGATGAAACATACGTTTCCATATTTTATTAACCCTATCTTAGGAAAATCTTTCAAAAAACAATTAGATTATACTAAAAATAACTAATTTAATTATTCAATATCTTCTTCGGAGGACTCACTTGATCCACCTTCATCAATTAATTCAATTGATTTTAAATCAAATTGATAAATTGCATTCATTTCAATCTCTTTTTCTTTTTCTAAATATTCTGAAACTTTTTTACTTAGTGGAGCCTTATGTTGATCAAAAGTAAATTCGTAAACGACTCCTTTTTCTAATTCTTTTATCTTAATCTTTTTTGATACATCCATTGTAACAATTTGTCTTCCATCTTCTAGTGCATCATATAGTTGAACATCAATTTTGTTATCATCATAATAAAATTCTAAAACATATCCTGAAATTCTTAATTCTTTAGGTTTTTTGAATTTAGCATTTTGAATTTCATCAGTTACCCAATCAGGAATATCATCTTTCTTTTTTGCCATTTTAAATTCCACTAATTATCTAGATTTTTATCTTTTTTACTTTTATTCCACCATTCAAGATAATCATCACTTTTATCATCACGTGTTCTTTCTTTTTGATTTAATTTGTATCTGATATCTGAGATTTGTTCTCTTGTAGCATATAATCCACATTTTTTACAAATGAAATTTTTAGTATTTTTGTCCATTTCCATTGGAATATCAACCTCATCGTATAATTTGTAAAGATCTTGTCTATCTCTATCTTCTTCAGGAACTTCTTCTTCGTATTTAGTTAGTATTTTCTTTTTTGCTCTTGCTGTACATTCAGGACAAACAACCAATGAAATTCTGACAAATTTTTTCCATAAAAGCGTTCGCACTACAAGATTGATCGATTTTCTATCTGACACGCGGATTTTTGCTCCATTTGGAACAAAATTTTTGGAAAAATCTTTCAAATTATCCTCATAATCATCATAATTTTCTTTAATTTTTACAATTGAATCTATCACATGTTTAGTTTTGATAGCTAAAACTCCAAGATTTTTTTCCTGTGCCCATTTGATATTGTTAGTATGTTCATCATATATGGGAATTCCAATAATTGGCTTTGATTTTCCTCCCATAATTTCGCCCATTACAGTATGTGAACCATTAACTACTGCATATTTACATAAATTCAAAACTGTATCCTTCTCTTGTTCAGAAAGAAATCCAATATCAATTTGAATCCAATCAATTTTTTTTTCTAAAGCCTCTGAAATTGAATATTTTTTGCCATCTGTTCCTATAACTGAATCTATACCTGGTTCATTTCTTGCATGCGAAATAATTCTTTTTTCATTTTTCATTTCGTTTTGTTTAAATACATTTTCATATCTTTGACCGGTTCCATCATTTGTAGATTTATTTCCAGTTCTCATCCAATAACCAAAATTATTATTTTCAACTAATCTTTCTAAATCTGTTTTTGCTTTATTTTCAATTTTTTTACCATTTGTAAAATGTCCAACATATTCTACTTTATCCTCAGCTTCCTTTATGAAATTTAAATTATATTCACACATAGTGTATGGAGGTGGTGAATCTGCAACCAAAATTTTTGTTGCTTTATTGATTTGTTTTGCAATAAAAATTAATGATGGATAAAGATATGATCTTGAATTATATAATTTTGGTCTAAATTGATTTGTAACAAACAAGCTTGGAATATTTCTATTATTTGCTAAAATGTTTGATCCCATATCTCCATCATTAATTACCAAATCAAATTTCTCTTTGTTGTAGAGTTTTCTCTCTTCTCTCAAATAATTAATAATTTGTCTAATTAATGATGGATTATTTGAAATTGGTAACAGAATATTCATTAATGATTTTGAAACACTTGGGCCAAATTTTCCATCAATAGGAGTTGGCATTAAAATTTCATGAATTTGTTCTTTTTTATTTGGAAATTTTTTTAATAATTTTTCAATTACATGATCTTTACTTGAGAAATGAACTTCTAATTCGTCTTTCATTGTTATTGATAATGCATCATTTAATCTCATCATTCGAGAATAATGACCACTTCCCCATGGATAGATAAATTCGCCTATTTTGAGCACAATTTCTAATTAAATATGGTGTTTAAATTCTCAATGATCTTCATTTAATGAATCCAAAATATCATGAACATTATTTACTCCTAATTTAACAAAAACTTCTTTTTTTGTATTAAAAGCAAATTCTATATCGGTTTTTGAAACTTTAGGCACATCATTTGATCTAATACTGATCATTTTTTCTAATTTCTTTATACTTCGTTCTAATCCAATTTCTTTTGCTTCTAAAAATAATTGATTGTCTACACCAGTTAGTGGTATTATTGGAATTTTCTTTTTAGTAAACACACGATTTAATGCATTATCAATAAAATTTCCAGAAAAAATTAGTGGTGATAAAGATAATGAAATTCTTTTGTTTGAAAAACTTAGTAGAATTTCTATTATTGAATTTAAGTAAATTAAATAATTTTTATTTCCATTTGAATTAATTTTTAAATTAAAAAATTCAATTTTAATTTCATCTTGAACTAATCTTGGAATTATTTGATTAATCATTTTAGCCAAATTCATTAATTCAGATTCTTGTCTATAACAAACTATAATTTTTGTATCATATCCTTGCTTAATTGTTTCATAACAAGAAATTGCAGAAATCTCATCAAATACTGCACAAATTACTTGTTGTTCTTGTGATTGATATGGAATTCCACCTTTACCTTTATCAGTAAAAATGCAAATGTATGCATAATTTTTTGTTAAATAAGTATAAAGTAATTTATCAAATTTTTCATCAGTTCCTGGATGAGCTCCTAAATTAGATTTTTTTTCTATAATATTTGATGTAGCAGCAATTTCAACATCTTTAACAATAAATCCTTTTGATATTCCTTCTACTCTAACCAAAAATTTTTCTCCTTTTAATAATAAATTGCCTCCTATAGTTGTAATTTCTGAAACTATATTTTGAAAATCATTTTTTACTTGTCTTGCAATAGCAATTTTTTCTATACCAAAAAGCAAATTGATAGCTGATGACGCAAAAACAGGATCATTTGCATCAATTAAAATAATATCTCCGTCACGTTTTACAGAATTATATTTTTGGTTTTTAATTTTGAGAATTTTTTTGATATTTTTAATTAGTTGAGGTATTTTATTTTTAGAAAATATACTTGGAAATACTACCACATATGATATTTCATTCATCTTTTCTCTTTTCAATTCTACTTGTTTATAATTTAGCATAAGTTTTTGGGTAATCAATATAAAAGAAATATTTTAAATGAAATTGTGACAAAATTCACACAAGATCAAGTAGATAATCTTAATTCAACAATTAAAACAACTGAAGAAGCTTTACAATGGGTATCTGATAATTTACATCCTAAAGTTGCAAAAGCATCTAGTTTTGGTGCTGAAGATGCTGTTGTAATGGATATAATGTTAAAAATTAATCCAAATTTTCGATTTTTTACTCTTGATACTGGTAGACTTCCACAAGAAACCTATGATATTATGGATATTGTTAGAAAAAAATACAATATTTCAATTGAAGTATTATTTCCTGATACTAAAGAAGTAGAAGAAATGGTAAAAGAAAAGGGCTTGAATCTATTTTATGAAAGTGTAGAAAATAGAAAACTATGTTGTGAAATTCGTAAAGTTCATCCAATGAATAAAATGCTCAATACTTTAGATGGATGGATAACAGGATTAAGAAGAGATCAGACAAAAAATAGAGAAGATGTGAAAATTTTTCAATTGGATCATGGACATGGTGATATTTTGAAAATCAATCCAATTGTTGATTGGACATGGGAACAAATTCAAGAATATATCAAAAAAAATCACTTACCATACAATAGTCTTCTTGACAAAGGCTTTCCAAGTATTGGATGTGAACCTTGTACTAGAGCGATCAAACCTGGTGAAGATATTCGTGCTGGTAGATGGTGGTGGGAACAAGGTGGCAACAAAGAGTGTGGCCTTCATATAGACCATAAATAGAGGCTTAGTATGTCAGAAAATAATTCAATAAAAGCACATGGTGGAGTATTAGTTAATAGAATTACCAAAGTGGATACTACAGGATTATTTTCAATAACTATTTCTGAAGATTTAGCAAATGATGTAGAAAATATTGCTGATGGAATTTTTAGTCCTTTAGAAGGATTCTTGGGACAACAGGACTTTGAAAGTGTCGTCTCTCGTGGAAGACTTGCAAATGATTTAGCCTGGACAATTCCAATTGTACTTGATGTTGATGAAGATACTGCTTCTAAAATGAAAGATGCAGGAGATGTTTTATTAAAAAATCCTGATGATATTGGAATTGCAGTACTACATGTAGATGAAACATTTACTTTTGATAAAGAGAAAACAGCTCAAGGGGTGTATGGAACTACAGATTCATCTCACCCTGGTGTAGCATATACAATGTCAATGAAAGATTTTCTAGTTAGTGGAAAAATTGATTTTATTCAACGACCAAATGATACTGAAATTAGAAATAATAGATTAACACCTATTCAAACAAGAGAATCTTTTGAAAAAGCTGGATGGAAAACAATTTGTGCTTTTCAAACAAGAAACCCGCCACATGTAGCTCATGAAATGTTACAAAAAACATCTATTACAACACGTGATGGTGTTTTTGTAAATCCTGTAATTGGTAAGAAAAAATCTGGTGATTTTGTTGATGAAGTAATTGTAAAATGCTATGAAACAATGATAAAATTATACTATCCTGAAAACAGATGCCAACTTGGTACGCTTCATACACAAATGAAATATGCTGGACCAAAAGAAGCAATACATCATGCAATAATGAGACAAAACTATGGTTGTACTCATATCATTATTGGACGTGATCATGCTGGCGTTGGTAAATTCTATGATCCCATGGCTGCACAAAAAATCTTTGATGATTATCCTGAATTAGAAATTTCTCCAGTATTTTTCCCACCTTTCTTCTATTGTAAGAAATGTTTAACGTATACAACTCCAAAGGCATGTCCGCATGATAATGATGTAAAAGAGCAAATTAGTGGAACTGCACTTCGAGAAATGATTCAAAATGGTCAAGCACCATCTGAATTTATCCTAAGACCTGAAGTTGCACAAGTAATTTTAGATCATCCTAAACCTTTTGTTGATTAGATATTTATTCAAACAAATTTACATTAGCTCATGAAGTATCTGTTTTTAGGAATTGTATTTCTTGGATTTTTAATAACTCCTGTATTTGCTCAAGAACAAGTAAATCCATCACTTATACTTGAAGATCTGGAAATCCCAGGTGAAGATTTCAATACAGTATTACGAAATGCACCTATAATTCCACTTGATAATCTTCATAGTAAAAGTTGGCAAGTAACAATTGATAATAATTTACTTTATGCAAATCCAAACGGAAATGCAGTTTTTCGAATATACGATAAAGAAAATACTAATGAATTCATTGAAGTAGGAATGGGTTCTATTCCTGATCATAAATTTTGGGTTGCAGTTCAAACACCTGATGAAGGATATGTTGTAATTCACAGAGATTTAGATAGAGGTTGGTATCCTCAAGCAAAATCTATCATATCATACACAGATAAAGCAGGTTTAACTGTAAATAATGGAGCTAGAATAGTAGTAACAAATTTGGATATTGGAATATTTCAAGTTGAATCATATTCAGTTCATGGAATGGAAGGAAGTACTGATCCTCCTGCAATTAATTCTGGAATAATGCATGTTGAAGTCTTATCAGGAGATCCAGGACAAAACATGTTTGCATTCTTTCCGTTTGTTGTAGCAGCGGGAGTTGGAATTTTAGTTGGAACGTTATATCTGACTAAGAAGCGTTGAGATTTTTATAATATTTACAACTTTTTTTAATTTTACAAACATCACACATTGGTGAAATTGGTTTACAGATATTTTGACCATACATTACAAATGTATCATTGATATCTATCCAAAATTTTTTATCAATTTTTTTCATTAATTCTTGTTCAGTTTCTTCTGGATTTTTTGTTTCAACTAAACCTAATCTGTTTGAAATTCTATGAACATGAATATCTACTGGTATAGCTGGTTTTTCAAATGCATATACTAAAACACAATTAGCAGTTTTTCTTCCAACACCTGGTAATTGTACCAAAGTTTCAAGATCTTCTGGAACTTTATCTTTGTATTTTTTATGTATAATTTTTGAAACTTCAATAATTCTTTTTGATTTTACATGAAAAAATCCAATTGATTTAATTATTTTTTCTACATCTTTGACTTTAGCATTTGCAAGATCTTCTGGATTCTTATATTTTTTAAATAATGCTTTTACAGCTTTTGTAGTTGTTTCATCTTTAGTTCTAGCTGACAGTATTGTTCCAATTAAAATACTAAATGGACCTGTTTCCGCATTATGTAAATCTCTTAATGCCGTAATTCTTGGTGGTTTTACAGAATTCATGGTATTTGTCATTCCCGTTAGTATTTTTTTCATTTTCAATTAGCATTTACGCACAAGTATTATAACTGTAATAATGATAATTTACCGTTGGAACTAACTCAAGAAGAAGAATCTGCACTAAAGGGTGAACAAGGTGAAATTATGCAAATGGCATATAGGATTTTAGTTGCAACAGGTGAAGCAACCGATGCTGAAAAACTAATTCCAATTAAATGGGCACACCTCTCTGGAGTAAATTATAATACAATTGGTGATGCAGGTGAAGAATTTCTCGCAACAATCAGCAAAGAAGCTCGAGTAACTGTAAAAACAACTTTGAACCCAATGGGATTTGATATTGATAATGTATCTAATTATAAACTAGATGAAAATTTTATTTCCAAACAATTGTCAATTAGAAATTCATATGAGACAATGGGTGTGATTCCATCATTTTCTTGTATTCCGTATGAAATTTTTGATATTCCAACAAGTGGTACGCAAGTTGCATTTGCAGAAAGCAATGCAGCAATTCATGCAAATTCTTATGATAATTTGAAGACCAATAAAGAAAGTGCATTTAGTGCATTGGCTAGTGCAATTGTTGGAAAAAGTCCGTATTCATCATTGCGTAAAGAGGATTCACCTAATATCACAATAGAAATGAAAGTAAAAAATCCAAATGAATTATCTTACGGGATGTTGGGTTTCTTTGCTGGAAAAGTAGGTGACACATCTGTAAATATTTCAGGTCTTGGTGAAATGGATCAAAGACAATGTAAAGCAATGTGTGGAGGGATGGGAACTTCTGGTACTTGTGCTAAATTTAATTTTGGTGAAGGAGATCCAAATACTGAAAAAATTGAATTTGATGAAAAAGAAATGAAAAATGTTTTTGATGAACTAAATACTTCTGAAAAAGGTGATTTGATTACATTGGGTAGTCCTCAATTAGGTTTGGATGAAATTTCAGATCTTTCTGCAAAACTAAAGGGTCGTTCATTTGAAAAAAGATGTATGGTTTTCATGCCTAGAACAGTTAAAGAACAGGCGCAAAAGATTGGATATATTTCAGAATTAGAACGTGCTGGATGTGAAATTCTTTCTGATTGTTGTACCTGTCTTACTCCTTTGATTTGTAAAGATGATGTAGATGCAGTAACCACTAATAGCATTAAAGGTGCATTTTATCTCAAAAATTCAAATGGTGTGGGAATTAATTTAAAATCACTAAAACAAATAGTTGAAGATGAAACAAGATGAATAAAATTTTAGTTTCAGGAAAAGTTGAAGGAATTGTTTTAAAATCAAATGATCCAATTAATTTTCTAGGAACTGTTGATAAAAAAACTGGAATAATTAGCGATAAAGAACATTCTCTTTTTGAGAAATCTATTAAAAATTCAATTTTGGTATTTCCATCTGGAATTGGTAGTAGTGTTGGTGCATATACTATCTATTCTATAAAATCAAATAATACTGCACCTATTGCAATGATCTGTAAAAAAGCTGATCTTACAGTTGCAACTGGATGTGCATTAGCAAATATTCCATTAATTACTATTAGTGAAGAAGAATTTGAATCAATAAAAAATGGAACAAAAATATCTCTTGATACTGAATTAACTACTCCAATTCATTATCTGTAAAATTTGCTTTTTCTAAATCTCCAAAATTAATTTCTTTGATTTGACTTTTGCCAGGTGGTAATGCACGAACAAATTCATCAATGTTTATTTTTCTCGTAATATCCTCAAAAATTTTTAAAAATTCTAATCTAATTTTTTTTGCAGCTTCTGCCATTTCTAATCCATTTGGTTCAATTATTGCATAACAAATAGAATTTTTTTTAATTGGCTCAGGAGGACCACATGTTAAAACATAATCTTCTTCTTCTAATTGTATTATTCCAACTGCTAATTTTAGAGTCTCTGATTTGATAAAATTACGTTGTCCTTCAATTGTAAACGAACCTTTAGGCAGAAATTCTCCACTTGGAGCTGATTTTTTCACTTGATCTGGATGTACCCAATAAGCACTTACTCCATACAGTCCTTCTCTCCATGCTCTACTAAAACAGACTGTTGCAGCAGCTATTTCATTCATAGTTGTATCTGGTGCATTTACTGCATCTTTTAAAATAAAAAATGGAGAACCAAAAATATCTCCATGAAAAATTTTATCATTTTTATCTAAATGTTTTCGAATTACTGCAGAATTTGATGCTGCATCTCTACCTCCAATTGTAAGAAATCCATCAGTTGTCATAAACTTTTCTGTTTTTTCTTTAATTGTTTGAATTGAATTAATTGCACCTGATTGTTTTTTTGCTTGATTAAATAAAACAGATGCAATTGACTGAAGTGGTGAATTTGTATTAATTTTTATTTTTTCATCTTCTATTATGATTATTGTTATTCCTTTTTCTATAACCAATTTTGCATTATTAGTAGCCAAAATTTCTTGTGCTAAATCATCTTTAATTGAGATAATACCTTTTGAAACCATTTCATAAAGTGAATTTGCTACATTTGTAATCTTTTTTGATTTTTCTTTAACTGTTTGAATTGCTTTTTCTTGTTCTGATATTTGAGTTTCTAAATCTTTAATTTTTTTATCTGAACTACTAGTTTGAATTGATTTTCCTTTATCAACTATATTTTTTGTAAATACTGTATCTAATCCTTCAATAAATGTGGAAACATTGGTAATTTTACCTTCTAATTTACCTAATTTTACTGGAAGAACTTCTATCTTTTCATTTTCAACTATTATCGGTTCATGATTTCCTGTTACAATATCTGAAATAATCTTTTTTGTAGTTTCGTAAATTTTTATTATTTCTTCTTTGGTAAGTAGGTTACCAATTTTTTTAGGATCTATATTTGTAATTTCAAATACAGATTCCACATACTTTTTTGGTAATCCTAAAGTCCTTCCAAACCACTTTGCAGCAATTAAATCTGTATTTTTCAAATCATCAAAATTTGATTCTGTTAAATTGAAAATATCTAGATTATTTTCTGGAGGTTGTGCATATTCTAATCCCACACTAAGTTTTCTATGTCTAACTTCAATTGAATGCTGTAAAGCTAAAATTTTCATTTCATTATTACAAAGTAAAATATTTCCATCTCCAAAGAATTCTCCAACTAAAACAAACTCTTTCCCAAAACCTTCAAAAGTAAAATATGCAATTCTTTCTGCACCAATTTGTTCAATTTTTTTCAATTTTAATCGAAGTAAATCACTTCTTAATCTCTTTAGTAATCTATTAGGTTCCATTTGATCAATTTTGACTTTTGTTAACCAAACTCCAGATGTAGATATCATCATAAACAGATCGCTTTTCTCCGTATGGTGAAGTTTGAATAAAATACTGTCTTTTGTAATTCCGTAAATATTGCTGATATAGTATCCTTGAACTTGTTCTGAAATTTGATTTACTAAATATCTTAATTCAATTCCAGCTAATGCCATAATTATCGTATTTACTGTCTAAAATTATACCCTTCCTATGTTGTGCTCAATTTTTTACCAAAGATATTAAACATGGTTTGCTTGATTTACGCTAGAAATTTACTTTGGCCAAATTTAAAAAGAAAAAATCAGCACCTACGCCTGGAAAAGATGAGTCAAAACCAAAAGTTGAAGATAATTCTGAAGTTCCTGAAATAGAAAAATCTGAACCTGTAGAAAATAATTCAAACGAACCATCTAAAGATCCACCAATAAGTGCTGCAGAAAAAAGTGAAAAAGATAAAAAATTATCCAAGTTATTTTGGATGCGTATTGCTTTAGGTATAATTGCAGGTATTGCAACTACTTTTATTTTTGAAGATATTGAAGGAGAAGAAAGAAGATGGGCTTCAATTGGATTTATGATAATTGTCTTTTTTGGTTCAATAATTGTTGCCAAAGGAATGAAAATGCAATTACCATCATCAGATAGAAAAAAGATTGTTACACAAGGTATAGGTAGTTACGTATTCTTGTATTTGTTCACATGGATTGTAAGTTATACTTTAACACATCTTGGAGATGCCTCTACAGGAATTAATTTATAAAAAAATTAAACAAGTAGGAAAATAGCTTATGTGGAATTTTAAAACACCTGGAATACCAGACGAACATTTTGAACGTGCTGAAAAAGTTCCAATTACTAAAGAAGAGGTAAGAACAATTCAGATTAGTAAAGCAAGACTCAAACCTGGTCAAATTGTTTATGATATTGGTTGTGGTAGTGGTTCAATTTCAGTTGAAGCTGCAATTCAAATTGAATCTAGTGGTAAAGTTTTGGCAATTGATTATGATGAAAATGCTGTAGAATTAACAAAAACTAATTTAAAAAAATTCAACCTTCCAAATGTTTCTGTAATCTTTGGTAATGCTAAAGAAAAAATATCTGATCTAGAAATGGCAGATGTTATTTTTATTGGTGGAACAGGCGGTGATACTGGTGAAATAGTCAAACTGTCTGAAAATAAAATAAAATCTGGAGGTAGAATTGTTATAGGAATTATCTTAATTGAAACATTATATTCAGTTTTACAAATTCTTGATAGTCTAAAGTTTGAAGATATTGATATAACTCAAGTCACCATTTCTAAGAGTAGAAAAACTAGTACTGGTACTATGATGCTAGCTAGAAACCCTGTAACTATAATATCTGCTACAAAACTGTAATCTAGACTTTTAATTGGGGATAAAGGCAACAATATCATGCCTGGATTGATTGGAATAGGTGTAGGTCCTGGAGACGTAGAGCTCTTAACTGTCAAAGCAGTAAAAGCAATTCAAAATGCGGATATAATCATGTGTCCGGCTTCAAATGAAAATCGACCTAGCATTGCATTATCAGTTGTTTCATCAATAATAGATAAATCCAAAAATCAAGAAATTATTAAATTAATTTTCCCAATGACTAAAGACAAAGATATTCTAGAAGAATCATGGAAAAGAAATGCCAAAATAATGGCTGAAACTGTTTTGAAAGGAAAAAATGTTGTTTACCTAACAGTAGGTGATCCATATCTGTATAGTACATGGATTTACATGCATAGAGATTTGAAAGAAAAATATCCTGACATGAACATTAGTGTAATTCCAGGAATTGTTTCCATATTTTCATTTGCATCAAAAGTTGGTGTTAGTGTTGCTGAAGGAGCTGAAAAAGTTGCAATCATTCCATCATGTTATGATTTATCCAGTGTAAAAGAAATTGCAAGACATTCAGAATCAATGATATTTCTAAAAGATGGTAGATATTTCGATCAAGTAATTGATGTTTTAAAAGAATCTGGTTTTCCAAGTGATTCACTTTTTGCAATTGGACAAGATTTAGGAACAGAAAATGAAATTATAAGAACTATGAAATTAGGTGAAGTAAACGATGATACATTAACTACAAAATATTTTTCAATTCTGGTGGTAAAACGTGTCTGACGTATTTTTTGTTGGTTGTGGTCCTGGTGATCCTGACCTAATTACAATTAAAGCAAAAAAATTAATTCAAAAAGCTGATGTTGTAGTTTATTCTGGTTCGTTAATTCCTGAACCTATAATAAAATTGTGTAAAAAAGGTAAACTCTATGATGCTGCAAAATTAGTTAGAGAAGAAATTTTTGATTTACTTTACAAAAATGCAAAAAAAGACAAACTAGTTGTTAGACTTCATGATGGTGATCCTGCAATTTACGGTGCAATCAGAGAACAGATTGATAATTTGGAAAAAAAAGGAATTAAATCCACTGTTGTGCCTGGCGTAACATCATTTTTAGCCTCAGCTGCTGCACTTGGTACTCAATTAACATTACCTGGTGTAACTCAAACAATGATTATTACAAGAGCAGAAGCAAGAACAAAAGTTCCTAAAAGAGAACAAATTTCTGAATTAGCAAAACATCAAGCAACTTTGATTTTTTATCTTAGTGTACATCTGTTAAATAAAATTTCAAAAGAAGCTATTGAAGGTGGATACAAAAAAACTACACCAGTTGCAGTAGTTTATAGAGCAAGTAGAAAAGATCAAAAAATAATTATTGGAAATCTTTCAGATATTGCAAGCAAAGTTAAAGCTGAAAAAATTACAATGACTGCAATTGTAATCATTGGTGATGTCATTAAACCAAAATCATATGAGTATTCAAAACTTTATGATAAAACATTTACTCATGGTTTTAGAAAAGCTAAAACTAAGTAGATAAATAATTTATTTTATTTTTAATTCCAATTTTATTTAACTTATTTTTAAATTGAATTTTATTTCCTGATGTAAAAATTTTTAATGAATTTCGTTTTGATTGTTTATTTTTAGTTTTTGTAAAAATTTTTTTTGCAACTAAATTTCCTGGATCAATAAATTGTACTTTAGGAAATTCTTTTTCAAATAGTTTTTTTAGAAACAATAAATGTGTACTTGATAATGTTATTGTATCAACTTTTTTTGTAATTATGTACTTCTCTAAACTTTTTTTAATTATTTTTTTACAATAATTTTCATTATTGAGAAATTTTCCTGTTTCAACTAAATCTACAAGATTAGATCCATTAATTTTAAAAATTTTATATGAATCAGGAAAATTGTTTTCTTTTACATAATTTACAAGTCCTTTACTTTTAACTGAAGATTTTGTTGCAAGAATTCCTATCTTTTTTGATTTTGTTTTTTGTTTTGCTAATTTTAAAGGAGGCTTAACATCAATAATTTTTCCTTTTTGTAGATTTAACATTAGACTTGGTGTATTTGATGCAACAACAATAACGTCAGGCGTGAACTTTTCTTCTAGCATACAAATTGTTTTTTTGATTATTGAGGCCATTTGTGCCTGAGATTTTGTACCATATGGATAATTTTTCTGATCTGCAAAATATACAATATCTGCCTTCATGATTTTTTGTATTTCTTTAATTATCGATAATGAGCCTAATCCTGAATCAAAAACAGCGATTTTTGCCAATAAACTGTTTTGATTTATCAACCATTATAGTTTGTTAGCTAAATTTACTCAAAAGCTGATCTAAATTTACACTGTTGATTAAGACTAAATTTCTAAATTCATTATCATGCCAAACTTCGACAGTACATGGGCTCGACAAGAGACCCAAAGTGTAACTGGCAAACTACGCGATGCAGTAAAGCCTCAAGGTGCATTAAAACCACGTATTCAAACAGCAGTTAACAAACTACAAGTCCAAATATCAAAAATGGACTCAATGTTAGGAAAATTGCAAGAAAGAGATGCGCAACTCTTTCAACGAGTCGTGACTGCAATGCAGCAACATGATACTAGCACAAGTAGAGTTTTGTCTAACGAATTAGCTGAAATTCGTAAAGTTACAAAGATGCTCGGCAACGCAAGAATGTCTTTAGAACAAGTTCAACTAAGACTGACAACTATTCATGATCTTGGTGATGCTATGGTAGCAATTGGACCAGCTATGTCTACAATGAAGGGATTGAAGTCATCGCTAGGAAGATTCATGCCAGAAGCTGATTCAGAATTGAATAGTATGACCCAGACACTTAATGGACTTATGATGGATTCACTTGCAGGAGACTCATTCAATATGGAGTCTGATGTTTCAAATGAAGAAACAGATAAGATTCTTCAAGAAGCATCTGCAGTAGCTGAGCAACAGATAGGAGATAAATTCCCATCTGTACCATCTTCAACAGGACTTTCGTCACAAACCTCTTCTACTTCTTCCTTTGAGTAGATAGTGTGTTAGACGATTGTTACTATTTTTATTTATAATTTAAAAAACCAATCTTGTATAGAATTTTCAAAATTAGGACAATCGTGGTATAATATTGATAATTCATTAATTTCAATCAAGATTAGTTTTTTTACAACTATGTTTGATTCAAGATATGGCAATGCCTGAAGGTTATGATGGATTAAGAACAGGCGATGAATCTGAAAGAACAGATGATCCCAACGAATACAAGCGTACTTGTATTGATTTTATTGAAGATATCTCTCATGATTATGAAGCATGGGTTGATTATTACAAATTACCAGAAGATGAAGATAAACGAAGACGTGAGGGCATCCTAGAAAAAATAGAAAACTAAAACTTGGTTATCATTTCAAAGATGACAGATTTAGAATTGAATCCACATGTGGTGCATATCTAGAAGAAACTAATTTGCCTACTCAAGGATTTGATGAGATGGAAATTCATCTTAAACTACATGCAGAAAATGCAAAATCGCGAGATGTAATTTCATTTACTGTAACTATTGGTGAATTTGAAGACGATGTTGAAATTGATAAACGTGGAATTTCAACTGTAGTACATTTAGTTTAGTTTTTTTATTTGAATTAAATATAATCAGCAAACAAATACAATCCAATCAAAGTCATACCAATTGCTGCAAAACCTAATTTTACAAGAAAGACTTTGGATTTGCTTAATTGTGGGATAATTTTTTCTGCTTTCATTTTATATCAATTAGAACTCTTTTTGTTCCTCTGTTTATAGTAATGTAAGCTTGTTTTGGTTTAGGAATAGCATCTTCAGTTTTTTCTAAATATCTTGTTTTAGTTCCTCTAGATGATGAGATAATTGTTTTTCTTCTTCTGAATAGAATTTTCTCTTTTCTTTCTTCTTGAAAGTTTTTGAATTCAGTTCCTGCCCAATTAGAATTAATTATTTCATCGGTAATTTTTTTGCCTGTACCTCTTTTTGTAATTAATAATAAACTCAAAATATTTCTCCTATCACATTGACCAATAAGTCATTATGACTGGTGGAATTGTAATAATTGCTGCAATTACTGGGATTTTTAGATAGTCTTTTTTGGTTAATTTTGATTTTCTTATTTTTTCAAAAGATAATTTCATCTAAATTACCTCGTCACCTTCATTTCCAGATTTAATATCTATTGCACGTAGCATTTGTGAAATGAAAATTTTACCTTCTTGAGAGTTCTTTCTAATAATATCTACTGTTTTTTCTTCTTTTGCTTCAGGAATTACTACCATTAATCGATATTTGTCTGCAAAATGAGGAACAAATACTTCCATTCCTTTATGTGTATGAATTTCAGCTGCAGTTTTTGCACCTCTTCCTCTAACTTTAATTACAGTTAGTCCTCCAACACCAATTTCTTTTAATCCTTCACTGATTTTCATTACATCATTTTCTGCTAGAATGATTTCAAGTTTTAACATGTTAATTTTATTTTGTTAGAGTAAATAATTATTTAGAAACTGTATATCTTTTGATTATCATTGACAATCAAATTGGAAAACTGTTAAATGCAAAAACTTGATTTCATTTTAATTATGATAGATACCGGTGATACCGCATGGATGTTAATTGCAGGTTGTTTAGTATTGTTAATGATTCCTGCACTTGGTTTGTTTGAATCCGGTTTATTGAGAAAAAAGAATGCAGTTTCAATTTTTATGCAAATCTTTTTCGGAATGTCATTACTTAGTGTAATGTGGTTTGTATTTGGATTTAGTCTTTCATTTGGTCCTTCTACAACTGGTGTTATAGGAAATCTTGATTGGTCGTTTTTGAAAGGAATACCTTGGGATGCTCCATTAGAACAATATGCACCAACAATTCCTGGTGTACTCTTTGTTAAATTCCAATTAATGTTTGCATGTATTACTCCATTATTATTAACAGGAACAATTGCTGAAAGAATGAAATTCAGTTCTTTCATTATCTTCATATCTGCATGGTCAATGCTCATCTACTACCCAATCGTTAACATGGTTTGGGGTGGTGGCTGGTTAGCACAACTTGGTGTTGTTGACTTTGCTGGTGGTATTGTAATTCACACTACTGTGGGAATGGCTGCACTCGCCGCTGCTTTGGTACTTGGTAAAAGACGAGGATTTGGAGCAGCAATCAACATTCCACACAGTATTCCTCTTGCTGTTTTAGGTTCTTCATTACTATGGTTAGGTTGGTTTGGATTTAATGCAGGTAGTGCATTAGCCTCAGGTGGTGTAGCCGGAAATACTGTAATTGTTACTCACTTAGCATCTTCAGTATCTGCATTAATTTGGGCAGGTTTGTCATGGATGCGAACTGGTAAACCATCAATTGTTGCAACCATTAATGGTGCAATTGCTGGACTTGCTGGAATTACTCCTGCATCTGGATTCATTAGTGTAGAACACTCATTTGTTCTTGCTATCGCAATTGGTGTTCTATCATATGGTGGTGTTGTATTAATTAGAGATAAATTAAAAATTGATGATGCACTTGATGTAAGTTCTGTTCACGGAATTGCAGGAATTGTTGGTGCACTTGGTATTGGTATATTTGCAAGTACTATGATTAATCCATCTGGTGTTGATGGATTACTTTATGGTAATTATGATCAAATTTGGATTCAAGGTGTTGGTATCGCAGTAGCTGCTGTAATGGGCTTTGGTGGTACATGGGTTTTGTTACAACTAATTAAACATCTAATTGGAATTCGTGTTGAACCCGAAGAAGAAGACATTGGTTTAGATATTAGTGAACATGCTGAAGCAGCTTATTCTGAAGAAGAAGAGTTTAAGCTATCTCCAGATGATTATATGCAAACATCAAAGAAAAAAGACAAGTAATTTTTGATGTTTTATGGACGATGAAAAAGAATACGAAGAGAGACCTGAATGGGAATGGCTGAAGAAGTAATAATAAAACCAAATTATGAAAAGCTTTGTTCAAAAATATTAAATTCAGATGAGCATATTCGTTTTACTGCATTTGTAAATGATAAATCTAAAATTTTATACAGTGAACAAAAAGATAATCTAGATTCTCTTTTACAAGATCATGAAGTTGGGATGTCAATTCATTATACTTTAGAGAGATGGAGAAAGGCACAAAATTTTACATTTCGTTTAGGAAAAGAAAGATTGACTTTCACTGAATATGATAATGTTACATTAGTTACAATTCCATTTAAAGGAACATTGTTGCTAGTTAGTACTGAACCCAGAATTAATTATGATCCAATAATAGAAAAAATTAATTCTATCTTAACTGATTGGGAGAAAATTTAGCGTGGAAAATGGTACTATTAGTTACACTCAACTATTGAGAGAGGATTTAGGAATTTTTCGTGTTACTCCTGATGATGGAGTTCCTGATTTTAAGGCTGGTCAATTTTTAACTCTAGGATTGCCTTTAGATAGTAAAATTGTTAATAGAGCCTATTCTATCACATCCTCACCTCAAAACAAAAATTTCTTTGAATTTGTAATCAGATGGGTTAGACGTCCTCTTCCAGGCAGATTAACTAGTTTATTATTTAACGCCAAAGAAGGTGATAAAATCAGTTGGGCAAAACCAGCAGGTAATCTGACTATTAATGATACATTACCAAATGGCGAAAAAGATACAAGAAGAATTGTTTGTATTGGTGGTGGAACTGGATTGGCACCATTTGTCAGTTTTGCACAGCATCTTCATGATACAAATGACAAAAGAGAGATCGTCATTTTGCATGGTGCAAGTTATGTTGATGAATTAAGTTACAAAGATTTGCTAACAGGTTTAGAAAATGAAAGTATTGAACGTGGAAAAGATGATTGGAATTTCAAATATAGTGCAGCTATCAGTAGACCACAAGAATGGTTTAACAGAAGTTGGGCAGGTCAAGTTGGCAGAGTTGAGACATTTCTAAGACCTAGAGATAATGGATTATCACCATTAGAAGAGTTAGTAGGAGGAAAAATCACAAAAGAAAATACAATTTTCTATGTATGTGGATGGCAAGGAACAATTGATGGGGTAATGGACTTTTTAAATCCTAAAGGATTTGTAACTGAACACGATAAACGTGAAGATGGCACTTTTGAAGTAAAGTATGAATCATACGGATAGGCATCAGTAAAAAATTAATCATTGAAATATGAGAATTAATTAGAAATCATAATTGACTACAGCACTATATCTTGCACATCTAAATCCCGTAACAAATGCTCATGTAGAGATAATTAAGGAATTGAAAAAAGAGGCAGATATTGTAAAAGTGATGCCAGTGATTTTCAAATATGAAAATAGAGAAGTAAATAGTAAGAGTTTCCCATTTAATTTTGAAACTAGAAAAAAAATGCTTGAAGCCATTTTTGGAGATTCAATAAAAATTACTGATGATTATGCATTTTTAGCTCCATTCAAAAAATATCTTCCCCCACTTGTTAGAAGAAAATCATGGAAATTAAGAAAGCAGATTCTTAATGGAGTTGAAGGAGACTATTTTTCATATACAGGAGACAAGGCTGAAGGGTACATGTTGAAACTATATCGATTAAACCCCAAGATTGGAGAAAGGAAATCTCTTTCAGCAGCATCAGTCAAAGAAAAATTGTATGATTCAGTCCTGGAAAAAAAATCTAATTGGAAAGAAGACGTTCCAGAACAAATTGTAAGTATAATTGAGGAAGAATGGAAAACAGTTGAAAAATTTGCTGACCAAGAAGATCAAACTACAAGAATTGTAGGTATGAAATTTCCTAAAGAAGGGTATTCATAATAAATAGAGATTAATACACATTGAGTGATTTTTTTTCATGGGACTTCCACTTTCAAAATATGTATGGTTTGATGGAAAGTATGTTCCAACAGAAAAAGCAAAAGTCCCAATTACAACCCATGCAATTCATTATGGAACATCAATTTTTGAAGGAATTAGGGCTTACTGGAATGGAAAAAATCTACACATATTCAGATTAGATGAACATGTTAAAAGATTTAGAAAATCAGGACAATTTTATGATATTTCACTAAATTTTACAGATAAAGAAATTTCTGATGCAATTATCCATTTTATTTTGTTGGAGATTATGGAATTAATTTACATGTGACAAAAAAGGCTCCAACTAACGTTGCAATTTTTACATTCCCATTTGGAGACTTGTTTGACAAAAATGGAATTACATCAAGTGTTGTTTCATGGAGAAAATTTTCAGACAACTCCGCCCCAACTCAGGCAAAAATGGGAGGAAATTATCTTAATTCAATAATTGCAACTCAAGAAGCAAAAAGAAATGGAGTAGATGAAGCAATTTTACTTGATCAAGATGGAAATGTTAGTGAAGCACCAGGTGAGAATATTTTCATAGTTAAAGATGGACAATTAATTACTCCATCATTATCATCATCAGCATTAGAAGGAATTACTCGAGATGCCATTATCAAAATTGGTAAAGATTTAGACATAGATGTAATTGAAAGAGATTTCAAAAGAAGTGAGTTATTGATGTCAGAAGAAATTTTTCTTACAGGCACTGCTGCAGAAATTACACCAGTTATTTCAATGGATTCAAAGAAAATAGGTTCAGGAAAACCAGGAGATATTACAAAGAAAATGATGCAAGAGTATCTCGACATCGTAATGAATAAAAATATTGATTATGCTCATTGGTTAACTGAGGTCTATTAATTGAAAATAATTCAAATTGGAACAGGTGGTTGGGGTAAAAATCATGCTAGAATTTTATCAGAATTAGGCGTACTAGTTGCAATATGTGATGCAAATATTGAAAAAAGCAAAGAGTATGGAGAGAAATATTCTGTAAACTATTATCAAACATTAGATGAAGTTTTAGAATCAGAAGAATTTGATGGTGCATTTGTTGTAACTCCAACTTCAACTCATACAGAAATTGCAAAAAAATTGTTAGAATCAAAAAAACATGTATTTGTTGAAAAACCAATGACATACAAATCTGAAGATGGTGAAAAACTTGCAAGACTTGCTGAAAAAAATAAAGTCATTTTAACATGTGGATATATCGAGAGATTTAATCCCGCAGTAGATGTTGTAAAAAAAATTGTGCATGAAAAAAAATATGGCGATTTAGTTATGTTAGAATTTCATAGAGAAAATAGAATGCCACTTCATATCAAAGATGTTGGAATAATTTATGATACATCAGTTCATGATATAGATACTGCAAATTGGTTATTTAATGAAATGCCACAAGTTGTTTTTGCAAGATCAGGAAAAATACGACATGAACGTGAAGATTTTACAAATAT
>LUMP01000203.1_pt1 | contig 31071 bp, 28 predicted proteins | sample 729641 | NCBI WGS metagenome assembly LUMP01 (sample SAMN03860260, study PRJNA289734) | marine metagenome | biome: seawater column; feature: ocean; material: water; isolation source: Red Sea water column Station 12 - depth 47m | place: Saudi Arabia: Red Sea | collected 2011-10-15 | depth 47 m | reverse complement strand
TTATTCGTTCCAACAAGTTGACGAATCATCTTTTGAAACATATAGTTTTCTTCATTCGTACAGCGTGCAGAGGAAATCCCTGCAATCGCATCTGGGCCATGTTCAGATTTTATTGATTCAAACTTATCTTTAATAAAGTCCAGTGCCTCATCCCATGAGCAAGGTGTTAATTCACCATTTTTTCTAATTAGTGGCGATGTCAGTCTGTCTTCGTGATTATAAAATTTAAAGGCATAGCGCCCTTTTAGACAAGTATGACCAGCATTGACCGCATCTTGAGGAGCACGGATTGATAAAACCTCGTTACTTTTAACCGCTACCTCCAAATTACATCCCACTCCGCAATATGAACAAGTAGTTCTGACAGTCTTATCAGCTTCAATTGATTTAGATTGAAAGACATCAGAGATTGCTGAAGTCGGACAGGTTTGAGCGCATGCTCCGCATGAAACACAAGAAGAGTCTCCAAATAACATATCATTATCTGTTGTAATTCTCGACTCAAAACCTCTTCCGGTCATTGTAAGTGTAAATTGTCCTTGCACTTCATCACAAGCGCGGACACATCTCGAACAATTGATACACTTAGAGAGATCCATTCTCATATATGAGTGCGATAAATCTTTTTCACGATCGCAATGATTAGCTCCTTTTGCATATCGTATTTGTCTAACACCGACACTTGCTGCAACATCTTGAAGCTCACAATTACCATTCACCTCACAAGTCAAGCAATCTGGTGGATGATCACTCAGAACAAGCTCTACAATATTTTTACGCAGCTTCTTAACACTCTCAGAACCGGTATAAATTCGCATTCCAGGAGCTATTGGTGTATGACACGAAGCAACTGTTCTTTTAGGACCGTCTTCTGATTGTTGAACTTCTACTGAGCATACACGGCAGGCGCCATATGGATTCAGGTTATCATCATTACAAAGGGTAGGGATTATCTTTTCTCCAAGAGCTTTGTCCGTAAAAGCTAGAATTGAGGATGAGTCATCAAAAGGAAACTCAACGTCATCAATGAATACTCCTTGTGGTTTATCAGACATACTATTTCTCCATCAAAGGTTCAAACTCGTCACTACAGTGTTCGAGTAAATTTTTAATTGCAAGGGGAAGGCCGCCACCTAAGGCGCACAGCGAGCCAACTTCCATTGTTTCTAAAAGGTCATGAATTAATTCTTCTGAGAATTTATGAGCTGTAAATGCAAATAAATGTTTTGCATACTCTACCGCAGAAAATGACCTAGGTATGCACACAAAACTTGCATGGCCAAGCAAGAAGCCAGCCTCAGCAAAGACCTCAAAATCTAAAGTTAAAGTCCTCAAAATATCAACTGGAACAATTCCGCCAAGTGGGCCGCCAATCTGAATAGCTTTAATATCCTCATTAAAGCCGCCACCAATATTATCGATGATGAATTCTAAGGAAGTCCCTAGATCAACTTCATACAAACCTGGATTATTGAAATGGCCATCAAGTGAAATCAACTTGGTTCCTAGAGACCTTCCGTTACCGATAGACTTATACGACTCGCTGCCAAGCTTAAAGATAGCAGCAACAGCGGCCAAACTTTCAACATTATTTACAACTGTTGGTTTTTTATATAGCCCCTCAACAACCGGAAATGGTGGCCTTACATCAACCTCAGCACGGCGACCTTCTATTGAGGCAATAAGCGCAGTCTCTTCACCACAGATATATGCACCTTGACCCTCAACCACACTCATATCGAAATCAAATCCACTTCCTAGAATGTTTTCACCTAAAAGACCCAAATCTCTTAATTTTGACAAAGTTTCATTGGTGATATCAATCGATTCAGGATACTCACCACGGATATACATAAAGCCTTGTTTTGAGCCAATGATATATCCACAGATAACCATACCAAATAAAACTTTGAGCGCCTGCTCCTCTAATAAATAACGATCAGAGTAAGCTCCTGGATCGCCTTCATCTGCGTTACACACAACGTACTTTGCTTTAGCCTCTTGAGCTTTACAAAATTCCCATTTCATACCCGTTGGAAATCCTGCACCGCCTCTACCACGAAGCCCAGAATCTTTAAGACTATTAATCAAGTCATCCTTGTCGGCTTTAAAACAAGTCTGGAGCAGCTCTCTAAAATCATCATAAGTAGAAAATACTTCATCCTCAACCAAAAAAGAAGTATCAGAGAACGATTTCATTGTGTAAGGAATACTTTTATGGTTGCCAGAGATAATATCGTCTAGCTGATTAATATCATCACCAGAATAATTCTCACCATTGTAATAAAAAGCGCTATTTTCGTAACATCTGCCCAGGCAAATCATTTCACCTACGCTATCTTCACCCAGCTTACTCTTAAGTTTTTGAGTAACATTCTCCTGTGTGCCTCTACACATGCAGGCGCTTCCAGTACAAACATAAGCTTTTTTATTTTTAAAATCTTCGCTCAAAAAATCATAGAAGCTTTTTGTACTATGAATTGTTGACACGCCAAGGTTATACTCACCTGCAAGTTGAGCGTCGGTTGTTTCATTTGGGCTTACAGATATTTTGCCAAACAAACTATTTTTATCGTCTTTTTTACCTGAAAGTAAACTAATGTTTCTGGACATTTATTCTCCGAAATTTTCACTGATACGCCAGTTACCAGTATAGATATTATATTTGTTTTTCTTAATAAAGCCAATTAATGTGATGTCAAATTTTGTTGCTAAATCAAGAGCCAAAGAGGTTGGTGCGCCAATTCCAACAATCATTCCAATACCAGACATCACTGCTTTTTGAATAATATCGAAACCCAAACGACCCGAGCACATTACAAACTGTTCTATTGGCTTTAGCATATCGTTACATCGAACATGCCCAATTAGTTTATCAAGGGCGTTATGTCTACCAACATCTTCAGCCAAATGCAAAACCTCACCTTGTTGAGTTAGTAAGGCGCTAGCGTGAACACCTCCTGTATTAGCAAACTGGTATTGCTCACCTTTCAGAATGTTTGGTAGTTTAGTAATTAAACCAATATCCACAATGGGGCCCTCTTTATTAATTTTTGGCTCATAAGCAATTTCAATGGCATTAAGCGTTCCCTTGCCACAAACACCACAACTAGAATTCACCATAAAATGCCTTTGAAGATTCTTTAAATCTAAGTGATTTCCCTTCGTCAAAGTAACAACAAGAGAATTCTCGACATCATATTTTCCTTTATTTTTTCCATTGACCTCTATTGTATCAATGGCACCTTTGTCTTGAATAATCCCTTCAGAAAACAAAAGCCCACTGACCAAACTTTTATCGTCTCCTGGCGTTCTCATGGTAACCATGAGAGGCTCAAGAATCCATTCATTGTCCTTAAAATATCTAACGATTATCTCAAGTGGTTCTTCAATTGCAATACAGTCGCTTGAGTTGTCTCGAGTTAATCCCTCAACTCTATGGATCTCATAATTTACCGATCCGTCAGCATTCATAGTCTAAAACAACCCTTGAACTAAGCCATCCTTATCTAGGTGAATTTTATCCGCTGCTGGAACTCTAGGAAGGCCGGGCATTGTCATAATTGCACCACATACCACTACTACAAACTCTGCTCCCGCTGATAACCTAACTTCCCTAATTGAAAGCGAGTGTCCCGTGGGGGCACCAAGTAGCTGCGGATCAGTGGAAAAGCTATACTGAGTTTTAGCAATACAAACTGGAAGATTACCAAAACCGTTCTCTTGAAACCAGTTTAGCTTATCTCTGACTACTTTATCAGCCATAACCTCATCAGCCTGATAAAGCGTTTTAGCAATCGTCTCTACCTTTTCAAGAAGTGGTAGCTCATCGTCGTATAGAGTTTTGAACTGAGAGGCACCTGAGTCAGCTAACTTTGCAACCTTTTCAGCTAAATCAATCGCCCCATCACCGCCATGCTCCCAGTGACTCGTAACACTAACATCAACATTAAATTGCTTACAATAATCTCTTATTGCTTGAAATTCGGCCTCTGTATCAGATACAAATTTATTGATGCCCACAACCATTGGAACACCAAACTGGCTTAAGTTGCGTATGTGTCTACCGAGATTTGAACAGCCAGCAACGAGAGCCTCAACATTTTCATTATTCAAATTTTCTTTAGCAACTCCGCCTTGATGCTTTAGAGCTCTTACTGTCGCAACCAACACAACTGCATCTGGAGCTATTCCAGCCTTGCGACACTTAATGTCAAAGAATTTTTCAGCGCCTAAATCTGCACCAAAACCAGCCTCAGTAACAACATAGTCAGATAACTTAAGTGCGGTCTTTGTTGCTATAACCGAATTACACCCATGAGCAATATTTGCAAATGGGCCTCCGTGTATTAAAGCAGGATTACCCTCAAGAGTCTGAACAAGATTCGGTCTAAATGCATCTTTAAGAAGCACAGTCATTGCTTTGTGAGCATTGATTTGTTTTGCTCTGACTGGCTTCATCTCTCTGGTGTATGCAATAATAATATTTCCGAGTCTTTTCTCAAGTTCTTTCAAATTCTGAGACAGACAAAAGATAGCCATTACCTCAGATGCCACTGTTATATCAAAGCCATCCTCTCTTGGATATCCATTCGTTGAGCCTCCAAGTGAGGAAGTAATTGTTCGAAGCGATCTGTCATTCATGTCAACAACTCTGCGGAATGCAACTTTTCTACTGTCAATCTTATTAGAGTTGCCCCAATAAATATGATTGTCAATCATTGCAGATAGAAGACTGTGAGCAGAAGTTATTGCATGGAAGTCACCAGTAAAGTGCAGGTTAATATCTTCCATTGGAATCACCTGAGCATGTCCACCTCCAGCAGCACCGCCCTTCATTCCAAAACAAGGACCTAAACTTGGTTCACGAAGACAAACGGTTGTCTGCTTTCCAATTTTATTTAGACCGTCGGTAAGGCCCACTGAGGTAGTTGTCTTTCCCTCTCCTGCAGGGGTTGGAGTAACCGCAGTAACAAGAATAAGCTTTCCATCCTTATTTTTTTGGACACCATCAATTGCATTCCAAGAAATTTTAGCCTTATCATGGCCAAAAGGAACAAGGTCCTCTTTAGCAATGTTGAGCTTTGCTCCAATGTCATTAATGTGCTCACCAGAGACTGCTCTCGCAATATCAATATCCGTTTTATACTCGCTCATTTCTTCTCCTAATTGCGCTATAAATCAAAAAATAAAGAAATAAGTCCGCAACCAAACGTATTTATTTGATGGCAAAAACTTATTTTCTTCGTAAATTTATCTTTGCAGATATTATCTTACAAATTTGATCAACTATAAGTAATTAAATTCATAATAGCTTGAATTTTAGTCAATATGAAATTTATAAATACTAAATATTTGAGTCTTCAAAACTATCCTTACGCTCCTTGATATATGCCAGTAGAGCCTCATCAATTGCTGGATCAAGTGGCGGTGGTTGATATTCTGCAAGCATTTTTTTAAAAATGCCATTGGCAATCGTTGCAGTATCTCTAGAGCCATCCTGAACCCATTGCTCAAAGCTATTGTCATCAAGAACATCTGACATATAAAAAGCCGTTTTGAAGTTCTTCTTTGTATGCTCACAGCCCAAAAAGTGTGACTGAGGTCCGACCTCTTTTATGGCATCCATTGCTTGACCATTTTCACTCATATCCACACCTTCTACTGATACCCTCATCATGCCTGCTTGATCAGCATCCATAATGAATTTTTCATAACTCATGCACAATCCCCCCTCGAGCCATCCAGCAGTGTGAAGATTAAAATTAACACTCGAATTAATGGTTGCTTGTATTGTATTGGCGGCCTCATATCCTGCTTGAGCATCTGGCATTTTTGCAGCGTTAAATCCGCCACCACTTCTAAATGGAACCCCTAGCCTTCTTGCAAGAGCCCCAGCGATATTCATCATATGTCCAGCCTCTGGAGTTCCAAAGTTAGGCGCTCCTGACTTCATTGACATTGCAGTTACAAAATTTCCATAAATAACAGGCGCTCCTGGCCTCACAAGCTGAGCAAAAGCCATCCCCGCCATGCCCTCAGCAAGGCTTTGAGCAGCCACCCCTGCTGCTGTGGTTGGAGCCATAGCACCAGCGACGATAAATGGAGTGATGATAGTGGCTTGATTGTTTCTAGCATAAACTTTAAGTGCACCGAGCATCGTAGCATCAAAAGACATCGGAGAGCTTGCATTAATTAAGCTAACTAAAACGCAGTTATTATCGACAAATTCATCTCCAAAGACGATCTTAACCATATTGACACTATCTTGAGCTCTTTCAGCTGCAGTCACTGAACCCATAAACGCCTTGTCAGAATATTTAATATGGCTATAAACCATATCAAAATGTCTCTTATTTACAGGGAGGTCTACTGGCTCACAAATTGTCCCTCCAGAATGATGGAGATTGTCTGACATATAGGCAAGCTTAACAAAATTTCTGAAGTCTTCTATCGTTGCGTATCGTCTTCCTTCATCAAGGTCATGAACAAAGGGAGGCCCATATGCTGGCACCAAGACCATATTATCGCCACCAATTTCAACGCTTCTCTCAGGATTCCTTGCATGTTGAGTAAACTGCTTGGGAGCTGACTCTTGAATTATTTTCCTGCACATACCTCTAGGAAATCTAACTCGCTCTCCTTCAATACTCGCTCCAGCAGCTGCAAGTATATCTAAAGCCTCTTGATCCTCTGAAAAAACAATTCCAACATCCTCTAAAATTGTGTCTGCATTTTGCTCAATAATACTGAGCTCTTCATCATTTAAAATGCTGTAGTGAGGAATCTTTCTCTTGATATAAGCTGGGGCTTTAGGAATCTCTTGAACATCAGCGTCCTCATTTACCTTTCTTCTTCTTCGTCTCTCTCTAGCCACTGTTAAATCTCCTCTAATTAAATTCTAAGATACTCGCCTTCTGCGCCTAACTTTATTTATTTTTTGTTCTTTTACTGGTGACACACTAAACTTCATTGCATCAACAAAATATTCTTGAAATTTTGACTCTGTTGCAGTTTCAATTTTTACAACTTCATCAACCGCATCGATAATTGTTTTTCGTTTGTTGATATCTAATAGCGCAGCACTTGCGCCAACCCCAGCTGCATTTCCAACTGAAATTATCTTTTCTTCTGTTGAGGTTGGAATAATATCTAAAAGAGCAACATATCTCGGGTCAAGGTGAGCACCAAACGCACCAGCCAATAAAACTTTATCAAACTCCGTACAATCAAGATAATCCATTAAGATTGAAACGCCAGCCGATAGTGCAGCCTTGGCCAGCTGAATGGATCGGATATCAACTTGCTCAATGTAAATTGATTTATCGCCCTGGTCAACCAACAAAAATCTGGTTGTGTTACCTTTTTTAGAAAATAGCTCAGGCGCTTTGGATTCAACAAAAAGTCCACTTTGATCGATTATCCCAGCCTCCGCAAAAGCTACAATTGCTTCAATTATTCCACTACCACAAATTCCAACCGCCTTCATTTGGACCAATTCAAAATCTGGCTCATCTGACCATGCATCACAACCGATTACCTTAAAGCGAACTTTCAACGTTTCTTTATCGATTCTGACTCTTTCAATTGCCCCATAGGTCGCCCTAACTCCAGAACTTATCTCTGCACCTTCAAATGCTGGACCAGTAGGGGATGATGTGGCATAAACCTTGCCATTTTTTGAAAGCATTATTTCTGCATTTGTTCCAATATCAACTAGAAGAGCTGTTTCGGATTTCATAATATCCATCTGACTCAAATAAGCTGCAGCAGTGTCTGCCCCAACGTGACCAGCTATCAATGGTAAGAATGACAATCTTGTTTTTGGATATAGATCGAAATCCAAATCTTTTGCATCAACATCAAGCCACCCTCTAATTGATAGTGTAAATGGAGCTTGACCAAGTTCTACAGGCGATATTCCAAAAAATATATGATGCATGATTGGATTACCAACCAGAACAACTTCTAATAATTTATTCCAATCAACTTCTAGATTTTCGCAGGCCTCATGAAGCATTTCAGTAATTTTTGTTCTAACAGCTATTGTTAGTTTTTCGTCACCACCTTTATTCATCATTACATATGAAACTCTACTCATTAAATCTTCGCCGAAACGAATTTGCGGATTCATAGCAGAGGACTCATAAACTAATTTACCGTCATTTAAATCATAGATATACAAGGCTAGAGTTGTAGATCCAATATCAATTGCTGCACCCAATACTTGATGTTTACCCTGGGGATAAGCAGCCACTATTTGATTATTATCACGAACAGCCACAGTCAGGTTGCCCTTGGTTTCATGAATAAGGGGTTGCAATTCTCTTAACAGAGTAAAGTCGATATTTGCATTAATGCCTTTTTTAGCGAGTTGTGCAATCAGATTTTCTGAGGCGGAGGGATTTTTATCAAGTGTGGCCTTTTCGAGAGAGCAGTCTATGAGATTTATTGAGCTTGCAATCGAGTAATTCTGAGCTTTATTTTTTTTACTAATGTAAGCCTTATGTTCTTGACTTTCCTCTGGGACATCGATTACAAGGTCGCCCTGTATACAGGACTGACAGGCTAATCTTTTACCCTTATAGTTAGGGTTATCATTGATGAGTTGTTTCTCAAGCCTTGTAAGTGCACTAACATTGTCAGGCTCACACTTAACACCAAATTTTGAGTGGTCGCCCTCAGAAACTTCAATCCAGCATTGGTGACACTGCCCATATCCACCACATAATGAGCGAATCGCTACTCCAGCATCCTGTGCAACTTGCAACAAAGTATCTCCAAATTCACCTTTAAACTGGCGACCAGAGGGGGTAAAGCATACTTGAAAATTATCTTCCATTTCTTAAACTATTAGTCAATTTTACTGTCGCCATAACCTCTACTTTGAGGATCATTAGGATTTATTGTGTAATAACAACCCTTCTCTTCAATAAAGATGTGGTGCCATGTTTTTAAGTCCTTTGAATCTTCAAGACTCCCTGCTGTTACGCTTATAGTCGACTTATTGTCATTTTGCCAAAACATATTTGCACCACAATTATCACAAAAACCATGTCTTGAGCCTTCATGAGTATAGAACCACTTTATCTTACCCTTGATTTTAATATTATCTCTACTTACTTGTGACGCAGCCATAAAATGTCCGGTCATTTTTCGACATTGATCACAGTGGCAATAAGAAATATCATTTAAATCATAGGCTGTATAGGTTGTTTGCCCACAAACACAAGACCCTTTATACTCGATACTTGGCATATTTTAGGCGCGCCTCCTTCTTCTTCTTTCGCCTCTTGGATTGTCTCCCTCTTTAGCAGGCTCTTTGTAGGCTGATATCCATGTAGTACAGCCTTCATCAACTCCGGTAAGTACGTCTCCTGCGCGAATAGCCTGAACAAGCTCGGGATGCAAAGGATTAACAATGGCTGAGGTCATACCCGCTGCAATCAACATCGGCAAGAAAGCGTTATTGATTCCATTACGCTGGGGCAAGCCGAAGCTCACATTTGAAGCGCCACATGTAGTATTTACTTTTAACTCACTTCTCAGTTTTCTCACTAATTCAAAAACTTGATTTCCAGCCTGAGAGATTGCACCAATTGGCATCACTAGGGGATCAACGACTACATCCTCAGGTTTGATGCCATAGTCAGATGCATGCTCAACAATCTTTTTGGCTACCTTAAAGCGTTCATTAGGATCTTCACTGATGCCGGTCTCATCATTAGAGATTGCAACAACAGCAGCATCATATTTTTTAACCAAGGGAAGTACACGCTCCAAAACCTCAGTTTCTCCCGTAGTGGAATTAACAAGAGCTCTGCCTTGATAAGCAGCCAGACCTGATTCGAGTGCCTCAATAATAGATGAGTCAATTGAAATAGGAACATCTACAACGGCTTGAACGCGCCTGATAGACTCAGCTAGAATGGCTGGCTCATCTGCCAAGGGTATTCCTGCATTGACATCGAGCATTTGAGCACCAGCCTCAACCTGTGCTATAGCATCAGAGACTACTCTTGAGTAATCCCCTTCCTTCATCTCTGCAGCAAGAATTTTTCTTCCAGTTGGGTTGATTCTTTCTCCAATCATCACAAACGGATGACCAAAGCCTATGGTGACCTCCTTAGAGGCAGATGATAGAGTAGTTGTTGCCAATTTTATTGCTCCTTAATTAGTTATTTATCGCACTCTTTATCCAAGAGGCATTAACATTAATGCCTCCCAATGGGAAAAAGTGAACCAAGCTATAGAGAACTTAATCAATGTCTGCAGTTTGGCAGGACCAGCTACTCCTATATGAACTGGGATGTCTATTCCATTAGAAGTCAATGAATTTGCCCATTCGATAACAGGCTCAGCTTCAAAACAGAATTGTGTTGTTAAAGCTATGTTTAGATCAGTTCTTTCTTTAAATTTTTGTTTCCAGCTTAATGCTGCTTCTACATTTTTATTGGAACCGTCATTATCAATATCTTTGTTACCTTCTGGATGTCCAGCAAAGTGCAAGTGCTTGAAATTATATTTTTCAAATAGTTCTGATTCTACTAGCTGCATTGAACTCTCATAAACACCATGAGGCTGACTGACTCCTCCTGCCAAAAGTAAGGCTTGATCAATTCCCGCCTCTCCCTGGTATCTATTTATCCAATCCTCGAGCTGATTCTTATCCTTAATAATTCTAGCCGGAAAATGAGGCATCACATCAAAACCTTCCGAGCTAATTCTCTTGGCTGTTTGAACCATCTCGTCAATTGGCACACCCTCAATATGCGCTATGTAGACTCTGGTATTTTGAGGCAGTATTTCATTAAAATTCTCAATTTTTGAAGCTGTACGAGGCATAACTTCAATTGAGAAATTTTCCAAAAAATCTTTGAGTGAGCTGCTGACTTTTTTGGCCTCTTTCTTTGAGCTTAATGCACTTAAAATTGACATAATTTTTTCATCCTAAACTTAGACAGGTTTTTAAACTAGTGGCTCTATATCTATTTCCTCGAAAACATAATTGAGACTTCCTGTTCCAACAAGCCGATATTCATAATCAAAACCAAAGTCCTTTGCATATTGCTCTGCATCTTTTTTCCATTGTTCATTTTCAGTTTGTGCCAGATAAACAAGTTTTTTATAATGTTCAAAATAAGTATCAAAAAGTTCAGGGTACTTATCAAGGCCAAGCCCTTTAATCATAATTCTATTAAAATTCTTAACTAAGTAGTCTGTCAAATAAAAAGTTCCTATCTCGTCTTCAGAGAGTTTTTCAAATACATCCTTACCAGCAAAAAACTCATAACAATGAGCGCCATCTATCCTCTTGGCCTGATACTTATTTAAAACCTTATCAAGTGCACCGCCAGTTCCACAATCAGCATAGGCAATATATACCTCCCCATAAAGATGGGCATTCTTAGATAAATAATCCTCCACGCCTGGTGCAATTAATTGGGGAGAGTTATGCCAACTGGCAGGTAAGCACTGAATGTTCACTTTATCTGAAAATGAAGGATTTTGTTTGACCAGTCTTAACAGATCGTAAACAAGTGCACCACAACCTAATACTAACCTTTGTTTATTTTCATCAGCAGCTTTCTTATCTATGTGCACGCTTTTTATCCAGACTGCGGACATACTCCTCAGCCATCTCAGCACTTCTTGCAGCGTCGCGACCATAGGCTGGTACGCCAATTGAATCAGCAAACTCTTGATTTAGTGGGGCACCGCCGCACATTATGTGAACGTCTTTTCGCATTCCTCTTTTTTCCATTTCCTCTACAACAACTCCCATATACGGCATCGTCGTTGTCAGTAATGCAGACATGCCAAGAATCACCGGTTCATGCGTATCAACTGCCTCTAAGTAGTTTTCAACAGGATTATTAATTCCTAAATCAATAACCTCAAATCCAGCCCCCTCGCACATCATTCCAACAAGGTTTTTACCGATATCATGAATGTCACCCTTCACCGTACCAATTACAAACTTACCTAATGAGGTATCTTCAGCTGATTCAGCAAGAATGGGCCTTAGGACGCTCATTCCACCCTTCATTGCACCAGCGCACTTAAGAACTTCCGGCACAAATAGAATGCCATCCCTAAAATCAATTCCAACAATTTTCATGCCCCCTACCAAGGCTTCGCCTAAGACATCATTAGCATCCCAGCCTCTTGATAGAAGTATTTCAGTCCCTTCAGTTACTTCAGCATCAAGACCATCATATAGGTCATCTTGTATTTGCTCAACGAGCTCTTTGTCATCAAGATCATTCAGGTCAAAATCGTCTTCATCACTCATTGTCAAGCCTCAAAATGTAAGGAATAAAATAAACTTAAAAATCCGAAAGATACCTTGAATTAATTTCGGTGTCAATCTTTAAATTTACATTTTAATCGTTTTTCTTTTGAGGAAAAAAACTTGACTATCTCAGCCCTTTAAGTCATTGTTATTTAGGAATATTTATGAGTATAAAAATAAATGAAAAAAACGACAAAAAAAGTTGAAAAAAACTAAACTATCTGGCCCATAAAGTTGTCATATATTTGCCTTGCACAGCTTAAACATTGACTCATATTTTTATCACTTTTCTGTTTAAGTTCAGAGAGAGCGTTCTTTCCCAGTGTATTTTTTAAAGCTTCAGCATATTCAGGAATAGCACCCCAATTCTCAACAGTATCTGACTCTATTTCGACATGATATTGCATAGACCAAGCATTCACTCCTATTCTCATTGCCTGTATTGAACATACATCTGACTTTGCCAAAATTACCGCGCCATCAGGGGCTTGAGCGACCCTGACCGAATGCCATTGAAGGCATTGCTGTTTGTCTTTGGTGCCTTGAAATAACGGATCTTTCTTTCCTTCTTCGGTAAGTTCTATCTCTAGCACTCCAATTTCAGGAATTTTTTGTGGGCCACACGTACCTCCAAGTGCATCTGCAAGTAGCTGATGACCTAAACATAGTCCAAGGTATGGTTTTCCTAACTCTTTAACCCAGCGCCTTATTGCCGCTTTTTCATCAACCAACCATGGATTCTCTTCAATATCCCACACATCCATTGGACCGCCCATTACCCAAAGAGCATCGTAATTATCAAAACTTGGAATTTCATCTCCACGATGCAGATATACTGGATCCCATTCAATACCATCCTCAGCTAAAAATTGTCTCAATGAGCCAGGATGCTCACAATCAACATGCTGAAATACCAACACTCGCATCTAAACACCTCTATTGGATTTATCAAAAGAACTGGCTCATATCTTAATACCAATAGGTATGCTCGTCAAATAATAATGGTTATACTGTCCAAAACTTCTCTTGTAAAAATATGGAACAACATAAAAAAATAATCAGTTTTGCAGTTGCGTTAGCATGCATTCTTTTGGCCATCAACTTTGGCTTTAGATCTTCTCTTGGTCTTTTCTTAAAGCCTGTTTCAGAAACATTTGGATATGGGCGCGAAGTTTTTGCATTCTCTCTAGCTCTTCAAAATCTTCTTTGGGGATTATCTCAACCGGTAGCAGGTGCATTTGCTGATAAGTTTGGAACTTCTAGAGTCGTGATAGTTGGAACTATTTTCTATTCTTTAGGTCTATATATTACTGCAACCGCTGATAGTTTTATAGGCCTCCACTTGGGAGCTGGAATTCTCATTGGAATGGGTATCTCTGGAACTGGCTTAGGTGTTGTTTTACCTGCCATGGCAAGAATGGTTGCGCCAGAGAAAAGAGCCCTTGCACTTGGGGTTGGAACAGCTGCTGGCTCTGCGGGTCAATTCGTGTTTATCCCTGTTGCCAGGGAATTTCTAGTAGCTTATGGATGGCAGACTGCTCTCATTTTGATGGCATTAGGTGCCTTATCTATGATTCTTTTTTCACCGGTATTTAGAGGTGATTCAAAGGTTAATGTTACTATCGACAACGAACCAAAACAGAACCTGAAGGAAGCGCTTAATGAGGCTTCTAAGCACATTCATTATTGGTTACTTATCGCTGGCTTTTTTGTTTGTGGCTTCCAGCTTGCTTTTATTACTGTTCACATGCCTGCTTATCTTGCAGATAAAGGGTTTGATAGTTCTGTTGCTGCGATCAGTCTATCTATCATTGGTCTTTGCAATATTATTGGCTCGCTTGTTTCTGGACATCTCTCTGGAATTTATTCAAAGAAATGGATTTTGACTTATATTTATGCAGCAAGGTCAATTGTCATTGTTTTATTTCTTGTGATTCCAATTTCTACATTCACAATCTATGCGTTCTCTTTTGCTACTGGTCTGCTTTGGCTTGCAACTGTACCCCCAACTTCAGGACTAGTCGCTCAGATGTTTGGCTTAAGATTTATGGGAACCCTCTATGGAATAGTTTTCCTAAATCATCAAATCGGCTCTTTTACTGGAGTGTGGCTAGGAGGATACCTCTTTGATACAACTGGATCATATAATCAAGTCTGGTGGTGGGCCGCAATAATTGCTGCGGTTACTGCTCTCATACATGTCTTTATAGATGAGCGTCCAGTCAAAAGACTAAGAGCTAGCCTTCAAACCAATTAGGAGAGGATTGCCACACTTTTAACTTGAACATAGACGCTCAATCCGCTCTCTAGTTGAAGCATAGCTGCTGACTTTTTTGTCAAACAAGCAAGCAGAATAAACTCATTGATTTTGAGTCGAACGATAACCTGAGCTTTTCCTTCAGGCACAACCTGTTCAACCAATGCTGGAAAAATATTCAAAATACTTGTATCGGTCTGCTTGTTTTTTGTAAGACTGACATCCCGAGCTGCAACCCTGATACGAACATTACTATTAATTGGCAGGCCATTATCTGGAACAATAAACTGACCACCAGAAAACTGGAGATGCATCAAGTCAAAATCAGATTCTCGACTAATCACCTTAGCATCAATAATTGAAATTGCATCAGCACTATGTGACATTGGCATATCTAATCTAGTCAACATCTCATTGACTGGGCCATTACCAATAATCTTGCCGCCCTCAATTAGCATGAGATGGTCTGCTAATCTTGAGGTTTCATCTTGAGAATGAGTTACATAAAGAATTGGAATATCTAGTTGATTATGAAGGCTGTCAAGATAGGGAAGAATTTCATTTTTACGTTTAAGGTCAAGGGCCGACATAGGCTCATCCAAAAGTAAAATTTTGGGATTAGTCAATAGAGCTCTAGCAATTGCAACACGCTGCTTCTCTCCCCCAGAAAGTTGAACAGTTGATCTATTAAGTAAGGGCTTTATGTCTAATAAATTATATATCGAATCTATAAAATCTCCACTGAGTCCTTCTGTTCTTTTTGTGACGTAAGTAAGATTACCCTTTACATCTAGATGACTAAATAATGCTGCATCCTGAAAAACATATCCAATCTGACGCTTGTGTGTTGGCACAAAATTATTACCCTCTTGCCAAACTGAATCGCCAATTTTAAGATACCCGGAATCACTCTTTTCAAGTCCAGCTATAGCCCTTAATAATGTTGTTTTACCAGATCCTGAGGGCCCAAAAACTACTGAAATTCCTTTGTCAGGAATAGTAAATTTTGCATCTAATGTAAAGTCATTCAGCTCAATTTTTATTTTGCATTCAATCACTTTTCACTACCCCTCATAATTGAAAAATGACGATTAAAGAGATAAACAAATATCAGCATTAAAAATGACGTAATAAGTAAACCACCAGCTAATAAATGAGCCTGGCCATATTCCATTGCTTCCACATGATCATAGATTGCGATAGATAAGACTCCTGTCTCACCTGGAATATTTCCGCCTATCATGAGAACAACACCAAATTCTCCAACAGTGTGAGCAAAACCAAGAACAGCTGCTGTAATAAATCCAGAACGTGCCAATGGAATTGCAACTGTAAAAAATCGATCTAGCTTTGACGCCCCTAGAGTAGCTGCAACTTCCATAGGCTGTTTTCCAATTGATGCAAAAGAGTTTTGAAGTGGCTGAACAACAAAAGGAAGTGAGTAAATTACGGATCCAACAACTAAACCAGAGAAGGTAAACGCTATTGAGCTCCCGCCAAAAGATTCCAAAAGCCTACCTATTGGTCCATTCTTCCCTAATGTCATCAGCAAATAAAAACCCAATACGGTCGGCGGTAGTATGAGTGGCAAAGCAATAATCGCCTCAAATACTACTTTAAACTTAACCCTAGTCTGGGATAGCCACCAAGCCAATGGCGTTCCAATGACTATTAATATAGCCGTGCTTATTAAAGCCAATTTAATGGTTATGATAATCGCTGAGATGTCCAACTCACTTAACATTACGGTAAATCATATCCATTTCTTTTAATGATGTCTAATGCCTCATTCGACTTTATGAAAGAGAGAAAATCCTTTCCAAGAGAACTGTCTTTCAATAGAATTGCTTGCTGCTCTATAGGCTGATACATACTCTGAGGTACTAACCAGTAGGACCCTTCTGAACTAGAGTTTAAACTCAATATTTGTGAATATGAAACAAAACCCAGCTTAGCATTTCCACTTTTGGCAAATTGAAATGTCTGCGCAATATTCTCTCCTCTTACTAATTTTTCTTCCATATCTTGCCATAAATTCATAGAGGTTAATGTTTCTTTACTTGCTACTCCATAGGGAGCAATTTTAGGATTGGCTATTGCTAAAAAACGAAAATCATCGGTATAAAGAACTTGTCCATCTGAATCTACATATTCATTAAATGAACTCCATAAAGCAAGCTTTCCAAGAGCATAAGTAAATCTAGATTGATTATTAAATACCTCTTCTTTTTCCAGCATATTTGGTCTTAATTTGTCAGCAGAAAAAAACAAATCAAAAGGTGCGCCGTTTAAAATTTGCGCATAGTGCTTGCCAGAAGAACCAGAAATAAGCACAATATTATTTGTTGTATCTGAATTAAGAGTAATTGACTCAAAATGTTTAACAAGCTCTTTCATCGTTGGGTAAAAGTTACTAGCTACTGCGATTTTTATTTCATCAGCTAAGGCCCCATTCAAGAAAAAAAATTGATAGACGACAATTAAAGTAAGTGCTTTTAACTTGGCATTCCACATATACTTTTTGACTTAGTGTATTGATTAGCCTGAAGCTTAATAATGCAAGCAGGCTTCTATAAAAAACTTATTCAATATATTCTATAGTGAATCAGCAATTTAAACATTAAAATTATGGCTACTCAAATCTGCATAATCGAATACAAATATGTTAATATGTCCAACAGTTAATAGAAGCGCAAGAAATAAAAGGAAATCCATGTCAAAAAATCAATTTTTATTAGCTTTTTTATGTTCTTTTTGTATAACATTTAGCGTATCTGCTGACTACTTTGATGGCCAAAGGGCTTACGCGAGTGGTGACTATGAAGCGGCCATTAATGAGTGGACACAAGTTGCTGAAGATGGCAATGCTAGAGCACAATATAATCTCGGCTGGATGCATGCAAATGGAAGAGGCGTAGCCCAAGATTTTAAGGAAGCCATTAAGTGGTATACAAAATCAGCAGAGCAGGGTAATGTTAATGCTCAATACAACCTAGGTAACCTGTATCTTAGAGGCCAAGGCGCCACTCAAAATGATAATCTAGCATTTAGCTGGTTTATCAAAGCAGCTGAACAGGGAGACGCACCAGCTCAATACAACCTTGGAAGAATGTACCTTCTAGGCAAAGGGGGCGACAAAAACATTTTAGAAGCTAGGTTTTGGATTAAACAGGCTCTAGAAAATAATGACGAATACATTGGAGCTCTTGCACAACAAGTTTGGGACGACTATAAACTTGGCACTTACTAGAGTTACTACCCGAACTATCTAATTTGCATTAAATAGATACTACTTTGCAGGTATCTATACTTTTCTTTTCTGCTTCAATAATCTTAATAGTCTCTGCAGCCTGCTTTAACAACTCAAAATTAGTTTTATTGCCAGAGAGAATTTCATCAATGAAAGTCCGGATTTCAAATTCGTAACCCATACCTTCTTTTAACTTGATTGATTCTGGTAGCTCGCCAGCTCTGAAAAGTTTTAGCGTCTCATCCTCATCCAGAAGATAGCTGAGTGTTCCATTTTCAAAGTTAGCAGTAAATGACATATTAAAGCCGTAGCCTTCTTGCATTGTCCATGTACCCTCAGAGCTGACTAGAGTAGATGAGCCTGACTTTTTATAAATATAGTTTGTGACGATATGATCAATCCCTCCACTTGGTCCAACATAGCCTTGGCTAAAAACTGCATCCGGCAACCCTAAACAATAATTAATGAAATCTGTATCGTGAACATGAAGATCTAATAAAGCCCCACCACATTGATGATGATCTGAATAAAATGCCCCTCCAGGAAAACTTGTTTGTCTCTTACAATTGAGTGACAAGCACTTTCCAAATTGATTTGTTTGAATAGCCTCCTTTAAATAAACCCAAGCAGGCCAATACCTTAAGCACATAGCTGACATCACATAACACTCAGAACCTTCAGCAAGTTGAACTATTTTTTTAGCCTCATCATAGGTTCTTGCTAAGGGCTTTTCAACCAAAACATGCTTGCCTTTTGCAAGAGCTGTTTCTACAAAAACAAAATGGAGATCCGTTCCAACGCAGATGTCTACAATATCAATATCTGCATTATTGATAAGCTCCATTCCATCAAGATATTTTGTTGCATTGAGCCCAGTAACACCGCCCTCTGCCTGGCCACTTATATTACCTTCAGCTTTAGTTGTGCCATCGAGTCTACTCTGAATGGAGTCCGCAATAGCAGTGATTTCAACTTCCTTTATTTTTGAATAAATATCCAGATGAGTTGTGCCCATACTGCCAAGCCCAATAATTCCAACCTTAAGTTTATTAGTCATGCCAATTAAATGTCTATTTGAATTTGAATAATTGATCCATTGCTGCTGATGTACGAGATAAGATTGTCTCGTCCCATGGAAGCATTTCGGCAATAATAGTGCTCTTATATTCGATAGTTCTCAAAGCCTCTATTGTCTCTTTCCATGGCACATCTCCAGCACCAATGTCACAAAAACTAAAACTACCAGTCCAGTCAAAGTTTTCCTGAAAATCTTTAATTTGAACTCTTTTAATTCTTGAGTTAAGAAGCTCTACCCAGTGTGGCGGATGTTGTTGGTAACCAATCAAATTTCCAATGTCTAGATAAACGCCCAATCGATCAGAATCAAATGAATCTACAAAGTCCCTTAGCTCAATTGGCGAATAGAAAAAACCATTCCATACATTTTCCATGCACAAATCGACATTCAAGTCTTCTGCTATGGGAAGCATTAGATTAATTGCCTCTCTGAGTCGATCCAACGCTCTGTCATATCGAACTATTTCTGGTGAAATTGGACTTTTAACAACTCCAGGTACAAAAAGCAAAGCCTTGCAGTCAAGGTAACTTGCAACTTTTAATGCATCCTGATGAAGACTGATAGATTTTTTTCTTATCGACTCATCATCACTCGTGGGACTAACTCCCCAACTCATTCCAGTTGCAATACTATCGACAAATACTCCTGAGTTATCAATCCTTTTTCGAATCATCTCACATTCAGCTTTTGAGGAGTTTGTAGTGATTACGCCCTCACTTGAAACTGAGAGTTCAAGAGCATCAAAGCCATGCATCTTAGTCTGTGATAAGGCAGACTCTATAGATTCATTATTGGAAAGACCATTCTCAAAAGAGAGATAACTAATACCTTTAATCAAAACTTACTCCTTAATAACATGAATCGAGCTCTTTCCAAGTTTCAGACATATCGACAATCTGTCCAGTCTTCATGCTCTCATCAATTGCCATAGCGACAAGCCCTGCTGCTATCGCTTCCTTTGGACCCACTGGCAAAGAAGTTAAATCGCCTCTAAGAAAGCTTACGATATCTTCACTCATCAGCTTATCTGCTCCATAGTGCGAAGGATAGTTACCTGTCTCTGAGGATGCTGGAATACTAAAGTCATGGTCCTCGAGACACGCACCAGTTCGCGCATCTGTAACTTTCAAGCCGCCTCTACCAAAATCTCCTTCAGCCATTCCTCTTGATCCAATAACGCAAAACCGCCTTTGCTCATCAGGAACATTGATACTAGTATGGAAAGAGAAAGTTACATTATTTGGATACTCAATTAATGCATTTTGGTGATCAATAATATCAGCATCGCTCGTAAAGGGGTTGTCTACATTTTCCCAATAGGAGGGTTTTTGTTGATAGACATCATCATGCTCATTACCCTCTGGTTCTTCTGATGGGATAAAATTATTTCTGCCTCCAAAACCAACAACTCTCTGCGGCCTATCGCCAACCATCCCATTGTAAAGATCGATATCATGACAGCACTTTTCAAGCATAAATCCACCTGAATACTTCTCTAGTCTTCGCCAATCTCTCATAAAGAATGAACCGTGGTAAGGCGCTATATGTTCATTAGCTTCAAGTGAAGTAATTGTTCCCAATAGACCACTATCAATCACTCTTCTCATTTCCCTCATATGAACTGAGTACCTTAAAACAAGTCCAACAATCAATTGATTTTCACCAAATTTTTTAATCAGCCTAGCTAGCGCAAAACTATCCTCTTTTGTTGTTACGATAGGCTTTTCTGAAAAGACTTTAAGGCCAGCTTCAAGACCTAAGCGTATGTGCTCTAAATGAAGATGGTTTGGAGAGGCCACCCATAAAAGATCAAGGCTTCCCTCATTGATCATCTGATGAAGGCTTTCATATTGCTGTAATAAATGGGAATGTTTTTCAATAATTGATATTCCACATGGATCCGGATCAACATATCCAACCAGTTCCATCTCAGGCATATCTTCCTTAATCATTTTTAGAACATTTCCTGCCCTTAATCCAAGGCCAACAATACCCGTTCTCATGACTAACCTCCTATTCTAAATTCTCTTGAGTGCTTGTCCCAATGAATTGAATGCATGGCACTTTTTGGGGTCTATTGCAAGATTAATCTTATCACCCGGTTTAATATCAGAATCACTAGGCAGCACTGCACAAAAATTACTATTATCTAAAACAGATCCATATAAGATAACTGTCGCTCCAACATGCTCTACAACTTCAACATTCATTGGAACCCCTCCTTTCTTAGACACTACTAAATCTTCTGGTCTAATCCCAATTTCTAAAGTATCACCATCATTTGTATCTCCAGCCTCGATAGGCAAATTCACAGAGGAATCGCCAAGAGTTACTTTTAGTTTACCCTTAGTGATTTTTATATCGCTTGCCTTTAAAAAATTCATATTAGGGTGGCCAATAAAACCAGCTACAAATTTTGTTTTAGGGTTATGGTATAGCTCCATTGGGGAACCCACTTGTTCAATAATCCCATCATGCATAACTACAATCTTATCTGCCATTGTCATGGCTTCAATCTGGTCATGAGTAACGTAAATCATTGTAGTATTCAAATTTTGATGAAGTTTTGCAAGCTCTACTCTCATCTCTCCTCTAAGCGCTGCATCTAAATTCGATAACGGCTCATCAAAAAGGAATACTTTAGGATCTCTAACAATGGAGCGGCCAATTGCTACCCTTTGACGCTGCCCACCTGAAAGCTGACCAGGTTTAAAATCTAAACGATCTCTTAATTGCAAAATATCGGCAGCTATGAAAACCTTTTCCTCCAGCTCTTTTTCATCAACTTTTGCAACTCTAAGAGGAAAAGCAATATTTTCAAATACTGATAGATGGGGATATAGCGCATAAGACTGAAATACCATAGAAATGCCTCTTTCGACTGGAGGCGCATTCGAAACATCATTGCCGTCAATTATTACACTTCCATTGGTTGCCTCTTCTAGACCCGAAATAATTCTCAGTAAAGTTGTTTTTCCACAACCTGATGGCCCAACAAAAACAACAAACTCTTTATCATTAATCTCAAGATTAATATCAAACAAAACTTCAGTTTCACCAAAGCTCTTACTAATATTTTCGAGTTTTACCGTCGCCATATAACTTTCCTAACTTAAGCGTATTTCATACGCATTTTTAAAATAATTAAATACTTTTGACAAAGCCAGCCCTATAAGAACGCTCAATAGATTTAACGCACTTTTAATGCTTGCCTCATTAAACTCAGGGGCAATTTTCATTGCCCCTGATTGTTGTTACTAGGCTTACAGACCTTCTGCTAGAGTGTCAGCAGCCTCAGCCACTAGATCAGCAGCAGAACCTTCACCCAAGATCATGCCCTGGATTGCACTGTTGATTCCTGCCTGAAGTGCTTTAAAGTCCTCAAACATTGGCTCTGGTCCACCACGACCAATTGGGTCAACAAAAACTTGCCAATAGTCAGTTGTGTAGTAGACATCATCCATCATTTTCTCATATTGCATGATTGGAGTTAAGCCCCAGCTCTTATCAAGATCGTACTGAGCCTCACCTGATGAAAGCATGGCAGCTAGCTCCATTGCAAGATCTTCATTTGCAGAACCTTTAAATACCGCAATTGAGTCAGTGATTAATAATGTTCCGCTTTCTCCACTCGGTCCAGCAGGAATAGGAACTACGATTTCAGCAATATTTGCATTATGCTGTCCTGCGCCCCATGGTCCATTGATATACATTCCAATCTGACCATCATTGTAGAGCTGAGTTAATTGTGAACGCTCATATCCAGTTGGTCCTTCCTGTGCAACACCAGCTAATTTACCAATAAACTCTAGTGTTTCGACAGTTTCTGGACTGTTAAAAGTAATTTCTCCAGTATCTGCATTACTTACAGTACCGTTATTACTATATAGATAGTTCAAGAATTGGTGCATCGTGTTGTCAAAGTCTTTAGCAGCTAAACCAACACCTGCAGCTGAAGTATTGTCATTAATTGCTTTAGCCATGTTATACATACCTGCCCAAGTCTTTGGAGCTACACATGCCATACCAGCCTCTTCAACTAAACCACAGTTGATGAACAAAGCTTTTGTAGAAAAAGCGTGTGGGAATCCCCAAGTTTTTCCACCATCAGTAACTGTATTAAGAATACCTGGCTGATACATGCTTTGTTGCTCGTCAGAAATATCAACTGGAATAATCAATCCACTACGTGCCAATTGCTTTAGAGTACGTGAACCCATGTAAGCAAGCCCTACTGGGTCACCAGCAGCAGCTAATGTCATAGATTTATCCTGACAAGTTCCCCATGGAACAGCTTCTGCATTGACCGTCACGCCGGAGTGCTTGGCCTCAAAAGCAGAAATTACTGCTTGATCAGCTTCACGAATTTCACCGCCGCACATAATCATGTGAACTTCCTCAGCCTGAACTGGCGCAATTAAACCCGCTCCAATTACTGCTAAGAAAAGTGCTTTAGTTATATTTTTCATTTACTTCTCCTTTTATATTTACAAGAAATTACTAGAATAAAGTAGGTCTAGTAATACTAAATGTGAGTTTTTTCATTCTCACTCCTTTACTGCTCCTGAAGTTAGACCTGCTATGAGATGTTTCTGCATAAACAGGAAAATTAACAACACGGGCAGAATTCCTACAAGACTTGCGGCCATCATTTCATTCCACAATACGTCTTGATATCCAATAAATTCAAATATCCCAGCTGGAAGTGGCATATAGTCTCTATCTTGGTTAAATGTAATCGCAAATAAGAATTGTTGTGCATATGCTCCAATAAACATAGCAACACCAACTACAATTAATCCAGGGACTGCTAGGGGTAATATTACACGGCGTAAGGTATAAAGTCTAGATGCTCCATCTACAAAGGCAGCCTCCTCCAGCTCATAAGGAATTTTTTCCAAAAATGACTTGAGTAGCCAAATTCCAGTGGGTATCAGGAAGGCAACACCTGGAATAATCATCGCCCAATAGGTGTTTAATAGACCATAAAGCCTTAATAGTTTGTATAGAGGTATTAGAAGCACGGCACCTGCGAACATATTCACCGCAAGAAATAAAGTGAGACTTGTTGTTTTTCCACGAAAGTCAAATCGAGCATAGGCATAGGCAGCTGGAATAATAAAACACATAGAAAAAAACGTCACCGCAGTTGATAAAAACACACTATTAAAAATGTAACGAGGCAACTGAGGAACAGTAACCCACATAAAATCCATAAAGGTCATCGTTTCACCAACAGGAACATCAGGCCTACTAAACAAATGGGTCAAAGGCCTTAATGATGCTATAAACATTTCAACAAATGGTAACAACATAAAAGTAATAAATAATCCAAGTGAAGAATAAATCCCTATTTTTTGCAGTAATGTATATTTATCCATCATTTTCGAACTCCTGCATAACCATATCTTTTATTGAGCCTATTAAGTACAGTCAAATAAATTATTGAGAACACACCGAGAATTAAAACAACCAACACCGCTCTGGTTGCTCCTGCACCAAACTTATAACTGAAAATGGCGGTCTTGAAGGTATCAATAATTAATGTTGTTGTTCCTCCACGCGGACCGCCTTCAGTCAAGATCCAAATAATCTCAAAAGAATTGAAGGTCCATATTGCAGACAGAAGAGCCATTGAGACTATTGTTGGCATAATTTGTGGCAATGTGATTCTTCTGAAGCGATACCAGCGTGAGGCTCCATCAACGTAAGCGGCCTCATATAGATCTCTTGGGACGCCTTGCATTGCAGCCAAAAAGAATAAGGTTACCATTGGCGTTCCAATCCATACATCAGTAACAACCGCGGAGTAAAAAGCACTCTGTTTATATGCCAAGAAACTGAAAGGTCCGTCAGTAATACCCACCATCTCAATAAAGTTTGAAATTAGACCAAAATGGCCATTGTATAACCATAACCATCCAAAACAACCAATTGCTATTGGCACTATCCATGGAGGCATAACCAGTGCACGAAAAACACCTCTCGCTCTGATATTACTTGCAAGCAAAGAGGCGCCTATTAAACCCAAAATGATCTTAAGACCAACTGACAAAAACATCCAGTAAAAAGTTCTTGTTACAATTGAAGGAAACTTTCGACCTCCTATTGCTTTTTCATAGTTTTCCCATCCAATATATTCGGCTCCACCCATTAGGGTGCCTAAGTTTGAATTAGTAAAGGACAAACGAAATGTTTCATAGAGAGGCCAAACAACAATCCAAAACATAACCAATGCTGCAGGAGCGATTAATGCCCAAGCAAAAAGCGTTGTGGTTTGGGCTTGAGTTTTTGGTTTAAGCATTTGTATCAAACTACTCATTGGCCAAAGCCTCCTCATTCATTTCTGGATCGGACATCATATCAAAATTCTCAGCCTTATAAAAGTCCCAATTAATTTTTTCAAACAAGTTCCTGTAGCTATTCAATGCTAAATCATTCAGTTCGTCGCCGCTGCGTCGATTGTTTTGACTAGACCACGCACTCTCAGATAAACCTAAAATTCTGGGACATAGCATTGACTCCATTTCATAATCTTCAAGAATCGTTTCACACCATAGATGCCCCTGTATTCCTTGAATATTTTTCTCAAGCTCAGGCTCATTTTCGGGAATGATTGGCCAATCAACAGAACTCTCAAATGGAATTACAGCAGCCCAGTTTGCACCTCGATCGGCATAATTTCTACTTTGAACCATATCAAAATAAATATGCTCAGCCGGACACAAAACGACCTTATGGCCATCCCTTGCGAGTTTAAAGCCAGATTCTAAATTCTGCCATGAAAATAATAGCTTATCAGTCTTCTCATCTTGATGTTGTCCATCTTCAGCCTCTTGCCAAGCAGCAGTTTTTTTATTATTGAGCTCAAGCCTCTTTGAAAGTTTGTTGATAAACCAGGAAGCAACATCTTTACTATCTTTTAGATTATGTTCAGATTTAAGAATCTCTATTGCTGGTGACTTGCACCATGCGCCAGGTGCAATCTCATCCGCCCCCAAATGGATATATTCTCCTGGGAAAACTCTGCAAAGATCATCTAATGTCGACTCGACAATCGATGTTGTATCTGGCATCGCAGGATTAAGTGTGTTTTCTGAGTAGCCTTGAACGGATATTTCAAAACTCTTATCCTCGGGATCACGCATATTTGGGAATAGTCTTACAAGAGACATGTTGTGGCCTGGGAGGTCAAACTCAGGCATGACATCAATATGATTTGCTGAAGCTCTATCAACAATTCTCTTAATCTCAGTTACATCATAACAACCACCAGTTTGCTCTGGCCCAGAGCCAAAAACAGGAGGCACTAGTTGGCCATCTCCCCTAATCGAGGTAGCAGTAGCAATTTCATAATCATCGGCAAGTTTAAATCGAAATGCCTCATCATCAGTTCCGTGCCAATGAAACTTATTAAGCTTAAATAAGCTCATTAAATCCAAAAGCTTCAAGATACTTTCAACAGAATAAAAGTGTCTAACTGTATCTAAATGCTGGCCTCTCCAGCTAAAGCGAGGCTTATCCTTAATGTTGCCGCACGGTACTAATTGATGATATGTTTGGGATAGTTGCATTATGGAGATCAGGCCATAATATAAACCAGCCTCATCACCCGCTGAAATCTCAACAACGTCACTTGTAATAACAATTTCGTAAGAAGAGTCCTCTAAGGATTCTTGAATTTTGATTTTTATAGACGTTGTTGCATTATCAAACTCTTGATTAACACTTTCAGGAAAAAAATTAAGATTTAATCTTGTTCCAAGTTCAGATGCAGACCTATATCCACTATGAATTATTTGATTGTCATCAAAAAAAACGTTAATTGGTGGGCACAAGTTACAAACACCTGCACTTGCTGCCCATGAATAAGGGTGTGGCACCAATCGAAGTGATTCATAATTTAATTTATCTCCCGAAATGTTGGGGATTGGTGCCACGGAGGAGATTCTTTCTAAGTCTAAATCAATCACTTTAATATTAAAAATATCTTTATTCTTTATTTTTATAAAACAGCCCTGTGGAGACCATCTATGATTCATTGGCTTGTGTCTCGATTCTTCGTAGGAATACTTAAAGATCCATTCTTCACCAGGTTGTAAAACAAACTTTTTCTCTGGTTTTAATTCTGCATAACCACCAGAACTGAAATGTATAAAGCAATTTTCAACTGCCTTGACAGGCGCAAGAATACTGAAGCAAAAAACAAAACTCGTAATCGGTTCATTCGAATTGTTAACTAGTTTTGAACAAAAACAATTCTCAGAATTAATTGATGTTTCAATCAAAAAATCAGTTTTACTCATCCTCAGTTCTCTCTATCCAAAAACACTCTATTAACCGTTAAAATTGGACTAATAGACAGTTTCAAATTGGTAATATAATGGTATTATATAACAGCTAATGAATAAAAAACAAATTAAATTTTTAAAAAAGTTGATCCTATATTTAAATTTTCTAAAAACCCTTTAATATAGGGAAAAAATTAAGTTGAATTACCTGAATCGATAAGATTTGAATTAATAAATGCTTTTGTAATTTTTTTTAGAAGGATTGACTGAGTAAATAGAATGAGTTTATAATAATACCAATTAAATACCAATTTTTTGATTTTTGCTGTTTTATTCCTTTAACCAGCCGCCAAGAAAATTATGTCTAATGCTGAGAATTTGATTGATTTTTTAAAGCCATCAAATGATAGCTCTGAGTCTTTATATAAGCAATTATCTCGGTCCCTTAATAATGCAATTCAGGAGGGTCTATTAAGGCCTGGTGATGCACTTATTCCAGAGCGTGATTTGGCTGCCAGTCTAAAAATGTCTCGAATTACTGTTCGTAAAGCCATAGATCAGCTTGTTGAAATTGGACTTCTTATTAAAAGGCAGGGAGCAGGAACAGTTGTCTCTGAAAATGTTGATCTTGTTCTTCACAAAAATCTCTCCTCACTAAATAGCTTTACTGCTGACATGAAAAAAAGAGGTCTTGAGTCTTACTCAAGAGTTATTCTCAGGGAGGAAGGAAAAGCCTCTCCTAAAGAAGCCTTGATTTTAAATTTAAATGAAGGTGAGTTCGTTCATAGATTGAATAGAGTTCGCTACTTAGTTAATGAACCACTGCTTTATGAAATAGCCGTTATACCTGCCTCAATCATTTCAATATCTTCTGCACTGGATAATTCTCTTTATGAACTCCTAGAATCTAAAAATATGAATCCTGTTACAGCAAAACAAAATATTCATGCAATCGTAGCAGATGATAATCTTGCTGATAAGCTTGAGGTGAATCCTGGAAGCGCTATTTTATTTGTTGAGAGAAGAGGCAAAGATGCTAATGGTCGAGTTGTTGAATATACGCAATCTTATTATCGAGGAGATCGATATGATTATGTGGTAGAGCTAGGATGAAAAAAGCAATCAAAGGGGCACGGATATTTTCTGGCAAAGATTTTGCCGATAATCATGCATTGCTATATGAAAATGAAGAAATAATTGAAATCGTTAATGAATCAGAAATTCCTCAAGGTTTTGAGGTTCAAAATTTAAATGGGGGTATTCTCTCTCCGGGATTTATCGACCTTCAAGTGAACGGTGGGGGTGGAAAATTGTTTAACAATTCACCGGACAAAGAGAGCCTTGATACAATCATTAGCGCTCACCAATATTTTGGCACGACTAGTATTATGCCAACTGTCATTAGCGACTCGCTTAACGTTCTTCAGAAATGCACAGATACAATATCACAGGAGATAGATAATAATAAATCTTTACTAGGCGTTCACATTGAAGGACCTTTCTTTAATGTGAAGTATCGCGGCGTCCATCAAAAACAATACATCAATACTATCAATGCCACCTATATGAATTTGTTTAAAACGTTGGACAAGTACCCAGTCATGCTGACGCTGGCACCAGAATGTATTTCAATTAAGCAGCTAAAAAGTCTTAAATCTATGGGATTTAAAATCTTAGCTGGCCATACTGATGCAAACTATGATCAGCTTGAAGAGGCTATTAAGTTTGGATTAGACGGCTTTACTCACTTATATAACGCAATGGGTCAAATTTCTGCAAGAGAGCCTGGAGTCGTTGGATCAGCATTAGATTTTGATGAGGCATGGGCTAGTATTATTGTTGACTTGCACCATGTTCACCCATCCTTAATCAAACTATCCTTCAAACAAAAACCTGAAGGTAAGTTATTTTTTGTATCTGACTCAATGGCTACAATTAATCATGGTGAGCCATCGTTTGAACTTTATGATGAGGTAGTGAGTGAATCAAAAGGTCGAATAATCAATTCGGAAGGTAAGCTTGCAGGATCATCTATTACCCAAATAGATGCCATTAAAAATGCTTATCAAAACTGTAATATTCCTCTTGAAAGTGCAATCTCAATGGCAACGCTTTATCCAGCTGAATATCTTGGCGTGTCCAATTATCTTGGAAAGCTTAAGAAAGGCTATAGGGCAGATTTTGCACACTTTGATTCTGATTTCAAAATTCAGAATGTCTGGGTTGCAGGCAGTCAAATCGATCGAGGTGATTCATGAGAATAGTTATTCTTCCAACTGAGGTAGAGGCAAGTAATTTTGCAGCTGAATTTATTACAGAGTTTATAAACAATAACAAGAATCCAGTTGTTGGACTGGCAACAGGTGGATCCGTTGTGATGACTTATGAAGCATTAATTAGTAAGCATCAATTAGGTCAGGTCAGCTTCCAAGAAACAACAACATTTAATTTAGATGAGTATTTAGGATTAGCTCCAAACCATGCTCAAAGTTATCGAAGTTATATGAATCGCACGCTCTTTGATCATATCGATATTGACCCATGTAACACCTATGTTCCAGAGTGCTTTGATGATAATTTTGAATCAGCTTGTTCCAGCTATGAAAATGAAATAGATAAGCGGGGTGGTATTGGCCTTCAGCTCTTAGGTGTTGGGTCGAATGGCCATATTGGCTTTAACGAGCCCACTTCGAGCTTTCAATCAAGAACAAGAGTTAAAACATTGACTAAAAGCACGCTCACTCAAAATGCACGTTTTTTTGAAGCCTCTGAAAACCAACCGTCTTTGGCCATCACCATGGGAATTGGAACCATTATGGAAGCCGAAAATATTCTTCTAATTGGACTTGGCAAACACAAAAGTAAGGCAGTCGCTGATGTCATAGAAGGTCCAATTTCTGCATTTTGTCCCGGGAGTATTCTTCAAAATCATCCAAATGCGACTATCGTTATAGATAAGCTTGCTGCCTCTGACTTAGAACTCTATGACTACTATATTCAAACTGAGAAAATGAAGTCTAAATATAACTGCTAAAATTGAGTTATAATTTTTTTATAGAATATTTGAGTCTGCAGATATGAGCTTAATTTTCAAACAATTATTTGAAAGAGAAAGCTGCACATTTACCTATCTAATTGCCGATAGCGAAACCAAAGAAGCAGCAATTGTTGATCCAGTAGATATTATGATTGAGAGGGATACAGCTTTACTAAAAGAGTTAGAGCTCGATCTAAAATTTATTATTGAAACCCACATTCATGCTGATCATATAACCAGTGCATGCCCCTTAAAGAAATATTATCCAAAAGCAAGAATTGTTATTGGAATGGAGAATATCGATGCTGAAGCCTGTTCAGATATCATGGTTAGCGAGGGGCATATTCTTAACATTGGAAAATTTGAAATCACAACAATTGAAACTCCAGGGCACACAGTAGGTTGCATGTCTTACCTTGTTGAAAACAAACTATTAACGGGCGATGCTCTATTTATTAGAAGCACTGGTAGATGTGATTTCCAAGGTGGCTCTGCTGAATCACTCTATGCCTCTATTCAAAAACTGTTTAAGCTTCCAGACTCAACCGAGGTTTATCCTGCGCATGACTATAACGGTCTTTCAGTTAGCACGATTGGTGAAGAGAAAAAGTTTAACTCGATGATAAGAGAGTCATATGATAAAGAAGCGTTTATCAAGAATGTAAATAGCCTAGATTTAGGCTTACCGAAAAAAATTAAAGTCGCAGTTCCTGCTAATCAAAGCTGTGGCCTTATTTCAGAAAAGGTCTAAAAAGACTTAATAATTTATCATTACTTATTAAAATATTAGTCTATGGACATTACAACGCCCGCACTCCTCTTTCCTGCCATTTCATTATTATTTGTTGCCTATACCAATAGAC
>LUMP01000056.1_pt1 | contig 31168 bp, 33 predicted proteins | sample 729641 | NCBI WGS metagenome assembly LUMP01 (sample SAMN03860260, study PRJNA289734) | marine metagenome | biome: seawater column; feature: ocean; material: water; isolation source: Red Sea water column Station 12 - depth 47m | place: Saudi Arabia: Red Sea | collected 2011-10-15 | depth 47 m | reverse complement strand
CTTGTGATGTCCTCAGTCTTATATCCCTACATTTATTTGTTAACACGCGCATCATTTATTACTTTGCCTATTTCTTTTTTTCAAACAAGCGCCATTTATGGAAAACAACCTTTCTTTTCAGTAGCCTTACCTCTAGCAAGGCCTGCGATAGTAGCAGGTTTAGCTTTAGTGTTGATGGAAACAATTTCTGATTTTGGCACAGTTGATTATTTTGCTTTAGAGACACTGACGCTTGGTGTTTTTAATGTGTGGTTGGGAATGAACAGCTTATCAGGTGCTGCACAAATCTCATCAATTTTATTTTTTATAGTGGTGTTATTGCTCTCTTTAGAATTTATTGCACGACGTAATCAACGATTTCATGAAAGGCATAGCAGACAAATCTCTCCTGAACTAGAAGAGACCACCCCCATACAAAAAGTTACTTTTTTAACAATATGTATCGTTCCTTTAATGTTAGGATTTGTAATTCCTGTGTTTGTATTATTAAATTTTGTATTTAAAGGGTATGCAGTTTTTAATTTGTCAGAAGTATTTCAAATAACTTCAGCAAGTTTGACAATTTCGTTATTAGCTGCATTTTTTATTATGCTAGTTTCTTTTTTTTTAATTGTAGTTTCAACTTACAAATCAAATAATTTTCAAAAAACACTTATTTTTTTAGCCTCTTGTGGATATGCGTTTCCAGGAACTATTCTAGCAGTTGGAATAGTAGTTTTTATCGGGTGGTTGAATGATTTAATTTACTTTCGTATGAGTTATTTTGCAGGAGGATTTATTGTTTTAGTCTTTGCGTATTGTATAAGATTTTTAGCTGTTGGAAATGGAGCAATGCGATCAGGAATCTCAAGAATAAATCCCAACTTAATAGATGCCTCTAGAACTATGGGGCGTAGTTTTTTTACAACCATAAAAAGAATAATTATACCATTAACATATACAAACTTATTAGTTGGAGGAATTTTGGTTTTTGTTGATATTCTAAAAGAACTACCAATTACACTCTTGCTCAGGCCTTTTAATTTTGAAACGTTAGCTACGTATGTTTATCAATATGCCTCTGATGAAATGCTTGAGGAGTCTTCTTTTGCAGCTTTAATTATTGTTATAGCTGGTCTTGGTCCCGTAATCTATTTAAGTAGTACAATTAAAAAATTGTCTTTTAAAAAATAAGTGATTAATTTTTTGAAGGAAAAATAAAAGTCTGCTCCTTATCAATTTCAATTCCAACTGCGCTTGATTGATTTGGTAGGAAGTTAGGAGGCATATGACTGTGAACATGAACAACTTCATTATTTTTACTCAAAACTGACAAGTGAATGAAACTATAGGTTCCCATTAATTTTGAGGCCATAACAGTACCTTTAATTCCGTTAACAGGTGTTTGTTCTTTGCTAAGTTTCACTGCCTCAGGTCTAATAAAAATATCAACATTTTTGGACTCCAAGCTATTTTCAACTTTAAATTCTCCAACGGGAGTTTCTACAATTGTGTCTTTCACAACGCCCTGAAATTTATTTGTTTCTCCAAAAAAATTTGCAACATAAGAGGAGTTTGGTAAATTATATAAATCGGTAGGCGAGCCTGATTGGACAATTTCACCATTTTTATTCATTATATTTATTTGATTGGAAATAAACATGGCCTCAAATGGATCGTGTGTCACCAACAAAACAGAAATATTTGATTTTTGCAATAGGTGTAAAGTATCATCTCTGACTTCCTCTTTTAAATTTAAATCTAAACTAGAAAAAGGTTCATCTAATAATAATAAATCTGGTTTTGCTATGATGGAGCGAGCTAAGGCTACGCGTTGTTGCTCCCCTCCACTTAATTCGTGAGGATATTTTTCAAGTGAGTCAGAAAGTTTTATAACATCCATAATTTCCTCAACCCTGTGAGAAGTAGATTTATCTTTTATTGCAAATTGTAAATTTTGTTTCACAGTTTGGTGAGGGAATAATGCATAATCTTGAAAAAGAAATCCAATCTTTCTTTTTTCTGTTTTTAAATGAATGTTTGAGGAGCTCACTAAATTTTCATTTAGGAATATTTCCCCCTCTTGTACTTTGGATAATCCTGCAATTAATTTTAGTAGGGTGGTTTTACCACAACCAGAAGGGCCCAGTATGCAGGCTATTTTTTCTTTTTCTAACTGTAGATTAATATTATTTAATATTTTCTTTTCGTTCATGGAATAAGAAAGATTGTTAATTCTTACAGCTAACATTTCTTATCCTATAGCAGGATACTGTCTTGATACAATTGGTATCCACTCCTTTAATTTTTTGATTCTATTATCTGGAGATGGATGGGTACTCCAAAATTCTGCAGGACCAGAACCTCCTTCTTCTTTCATTCTTTCCCAAACTTTATAAGACTCTTCAATATTATAACCTGCTAAGCTTGAAAAAATTATTCCTAGATAGTCTGCCTCAGTTTCTTGTTTTCTATTAAAAGGTAAATCAAGGCCAAATTGACGAACATATCCTGAGGCTTGAGGAAGTCGTTGACCTAAAACAAATTTTTCTACAGCCATTATTCCAAAATCAGTTAACATGGCAGTGCTTGCTCTTTCTGCAGAGTGTCTTGCTACGGCGTGGGCTATTTCATGTCCCATGATGGATGCAATACCATCTTCATTTTTAGCTATCGGAAGGATCCCAGAATAAAAAGCAATTTTTCCACCTGGCATACACCAAGCATTTTTGGTTTGATCATCATCAACAAGAATAAATTCCCACTGAAAATTAGATGTTGGATCTTCTTGCCCATTTGTTTTGTAATACACATTAATGGCATCACGGATTCTAAAACCAATATCAACGATTTGATTATATTCTGATGTGCCAGTGATCAGTTTGGATTGCGATTTAAAATTATTATAAGCAGGGAAAGTTTTTGAATACAAAAAATCATCTGATAAAATATTAAACTGTTGTCGTTCCGACAACGCTACCTCTGTGCACGATGGGAAAACTAATGCTGATGCACAAAGACAAGTTGATCCATAAATAAACTTTCTCCTTGATATGTTATTAAAAATTGACATTAATCTATAAATATAAAATAAATTTCATGAACTCAATATCTCATATACCAAAAGCAGAAATTCATGTCCATCTTGAGGCAACAATTACCCCATCTTTATGCAGAAAATTTGCCGATCGAAATAAAGTTACCCTTTCAGATGATTTTTTTGGCTCTGAGTATGCGTATCAGTGGGAGGACTTTTATGATTTTTTAAAAAAATATGACATCGTAACTTCTGTCATTCATACACCTGAAGATTATTATGAATTAACATATGAATATCTAAAAGAATGTGCTTCTCATAAAGTGCTTTATGTAGAAGCAATGGTTTCCTCAACGCATGCAAAAGCTAAGGGTATGAGCTACCAATCTTTTCTGGATAGTATTCAAGAAGCTTCACTAAACGCAGAGAGGGACTTTGGAATTGTGTCACGTTACTTAATGAATGGCATTAGACACCTAGGGCCTGAGTCTGTTCAGGGCACTGCTGAAGAAGTTTTAAAAAATCCCCACCCCGCGCTTGTGGGTTTTGGATTGGCAGGAGATGAATTGCATTTCCCTCCACACTTATTTTCAAAAACTTTTGATATGCTAAAAGAAGAAAACTTTCCCATTACCGTTCATGCAGGGGAATGGGATGGCCCAGAGAACATTCGTAAAGCTATTAATTTATTGCATCCTACACGATTGGGTCACGGTGTAAGGTCAATTGAAGACTTAGAACTGGTAAAAGAAATTATTGAAAAAGATATTGTCTTAGAAACATGTCCTACCAGCAATATTGCAACCAAAATTTATGAAAATTATGAAAATCATCCAGTAAAAAAATTACACGAGTTGGGTGCTAAAGTGACTGTTAACTCTGATGACCCTCCCTTCTTCAATGCTACAATACAAGGTGAGTATGAAGCAATGAGTAATATAGGTTTTGCTGATGATGCCCTTATATCCATGACAAGAAATGCTATAGAATATTCATTTCTAGACGAGCAAAAGAAAAGAGAAGTTTTAGCTAAACTAAATTAGATAATTTTACTAAAGGCCTTGCGCCATAATGAGAAATTATTTCAGCAGCTGCAATTGATGCATAGTGGCCACAGGTTGATAGATCTTTATTTTTTGCTACACCAAATAAAAAACCAGCTGCATATAGATCCCCAGCACCTGTTGTATCTACAACTCTATCGACTTGTACGGGATTAATTTCTATTACCTCATTTTTATTTACAACAACTGAACCATTTTCTGATCTAGTTATTGCAACAATCATGTTAAGAGATTTTGCATAATCAACAGCTTTATCAAAACTATCAGTTTGGCATTGTGCTTTAATTTCATCTTCGTTCGCAAACAAAATATCAATATCATTTTCAATTAATTCCTTAAATGACTCTCGGTGTCTATCGACACAAAATAAATCAGATAAAGTAAATGCTATTTGTTGATTATCTGATTTACATATATCCACCATTTTTTTCATTGCCATCTTGGCATTTTGATTATCCCAAAGGTATCCCTCTAAATAAGCAATTTTGTGACTAGTGATGTGCTCAGGATGAATATCTTCTGGGCTAATTAATGTTCCAGCTCCCAAAAAAGTGCACATTGTTCTTGTTCCATCATCTTCTACAAAAATAGTACAACAACCAGTTGAAATATCAGGGGAAGTAAAACCAAGTGGGAATTGCAAACCTTCTCTCACCATATCTTTTTGAAGAAAAATTCCGATGTCGTCATTTTTAATTTTACCAATAAAACTCCCATTTCCACCAAACGAAGTAATCCCAAACATTGAATTTCCAAGAGAACCTCCCCCAATCATTTCTTTTATGGAATAATTTTTGTGAAGAGAGTTTTTCAAGTCTTCATCAATTAAATTCATGGAGTCTCGATTTAAATTATTTTTTTCTACCTCTTCTTTATTAGAAGGGATCATTGCATCAACCATGGCATTACCTATGCCAACAACATCAAGTTTATTTGTCATACGTTTTTTTTATTATAGGTAGAAGTTGCACTATAATGACACCAAAAAAAATTGCAACACATCCAATAATTTTATTTAAGTCTAATGTTTGATTTATTAGAAGCCATGCAGCTATTGTCGCAAAGACACCCTCCATTGACAATATGATAGCAGCAGGAGCGGGACTAGCTTTATGTTGGGCGATAATTTGTAGCGTGTACCCTAGTCCAGCAGATAAAATCCCTGTATATAAAATCTCAAACCACTCAACACTGATATTTTTTAGAGTTGGCTCTTCCAAAGTGAAGGCCAAAATGAGGGATAAAATAAATACAACAAAATATTGAATACTCCCATAACTAAACGGCGAATTGAATTGCTTCATAAAAATATCAATCAATATTATGTGAAAAGCAAAACAAAATGCGGAAATGAAAATTAGCGCATCAGATTTTTGTATTTCCACACTTTGATTGGAAGAGAGCAAATACGATCCATACATACATAATAGAATCGCAATCCAGATTATCCAGTGTAACTGAGATTTAAACACAAAACGAGAAATTATCCCTACGATGGGAACGTACAGAGTAGTAATGAAAGCTACGTTCGATACCTGTGAAACTTGTAGAGCGTATTGTTGTAAACCCATTCCCAAAAAAAGAAAAAAACCAGTAGAAATCGATAGTGTAAAAAGTTTTGCATTAGAAAAAATTTTTGAAAAATTATTTGCCTCAAAATATAGTGCTACAGGTAATACTGCGATAGTTGCAAAAAAAAATCTTGAAAAACTAAATGTAAAAGGTCCAATAGTTCCCATTCCTGTTGTTTGAGATACAAAAGCTGTTCCCCAAATCAAACTAGCAATAAGCATCAAAAAATTTGCACGCGTTTGAGACATGGTAAAAATTAACGATTAAGTTTTTTTTCTTTTTCTTGATCTATCCACCAAGACTCAATGACAATTCCATACAGAGGGATGGTGTCAGGAAAGTCAAACATATTCCAATACGCAATGCGGTCGGTATTACTATGATATAAAGGTATCACATAATGACCCCACAAAAGTACTCTATCTAAAGCGTGGATTGCGGTCGTTAACTCTTCCCTCGTTTTTGCGCCAACTAATTGTTCAATTAAAAAGTCTACAACTTCACTATCGACACCAGCATAATTTCTACTACCTTCTTTTTTACCAACCTCTGACCCATAATAAAATTGTTGTTCATTTCCTGGGCTTAGACTGACATTCCAAGAAGCTTTAATCATATCAAAATCATAATTTAATAATCTTCCTTGGTATTGTGATGAGTCCACCGTTCGCACATTCATTGTGATACCTAGGACCTCTAAAGTTTTTTGAAAAGCCAGCGCTATTTTTTCAACGGAAGGACTAACGATTAAAAATTCAAACTCAAAATGTTTTCCATCTTTCATTAATTTTCCATCGTTAATAGTCCATCCTTCTTCCTCTAATATTTTTTTTGCAATTCTTAAATTCTCTCTTGGATTGCCGCTCCCATCTGTTTCAGGAGGTGAATATGAAGAGGTAAAGATCTCTGGAGGTAATTGGTTCTTAAAAGGCTCTAATAAAATTAACTCTTCTTTTGAAGGCAGACCAGTTGATGCGAGAGGAGAATTATCAAAATAACTATCTGTTCTCACATACGCATTATTATATAAAACTTTATTTATCCATTCATGATCATATGCATATGATAGGGCGTAACGAACGCGTGGATTGCTGAAAATATCTTTTCGTGAATTAAATACAAGTGCATTCATTCCAGAAGGCCTATCATTTTTCATCTCATTTAAAATTACATCACCTTCTGCTACTGCATCAAACTCATATTCAGAAAACCATCTTTTGGCATTATATTCACGGCGATAATCATATTCACCTACCTTGAAAGCTTCTACAAGTACATTTGAGTCTTTGTAGTAATCATAAATTATTTCATCAAAGTTATATTGACCCTTATGAACAGGTAAATCTTTTGCCCAATAATCTTTGACACGTTGATATTTAATTTGACGTCCTGGCTCTAAGCTTTCAATTTTGTAAGGACCGCTTCCAAGCGGAATATCTAGAAACGTTTTTGTAACATCAATTGTTGAATAATATTTTTTCGGGATAATCGGTAGGAAGCCTGCAATAATAAGAGGAAGCTCTTTATCTTCATTATTGATAAAATTCATTTTAATGCCGTTCTCACCAATCATTTCAGTCGATGTAACTTTACCGTAAGTCTTTTTTTGATTTGGCGTCCCTTTTGTTTGAAAAGTCTCTAAGCTAAACAAGACATCTTCTCTCGTAATTGGAGAGCCGTCATGAAATTTTGCATTAGGATTAATATAAAAAGTAATTGATGATCTATCATCAGGCATATCTGCATATTCTGCTATTAAACCATATAAGGTGAACGCTTCATCCCAAACTCTTCTCATTAATGTATCATTGATGTAACCAAGACCTGCTGCTTTTGATCCTTTAAAAGCAACCCTGTTTAAGTTATCGAAGGCACCGTAAGCTCCAAAGCGAACAGTTCCACCTTTAGGTGCATCAGGATTAACATAGTCTAGATGGATAAACCCCTCTTCATATTTTGGTTTTCCGTGCATCGCAATTCCGTGAGTTTTTTCAGCAAAAGAAGAAGTGCTAAAAAATATAAAAAAAATACTTATGAGTAAAATTGGATTGCGTAACATAAGATATATCTATCAACTAAATAAGGTATTTTGAAGGGTAAGTTTAATGACGCTACTTTTTTTATAATTACCCTATATATACATAAAGTGATGAAAATTTTATCTTCAGAGATAACGCCATATAAAACCTACTTAAATAGGAGAAAATTTATTAAATCTTCTGTTGCTGCCGGTGTTTTTATAGGGGCATCAACTGGCTTGCAAGCTAGTCATTTAGGCAACGACAATCTCTACGAAAATCAACTAGATGAGAATGATAGTCTCAATACGTATGAGGATATAACGACTTATAATAATTTTTACGAATTTGGTATGGGAAAGACTGATCCATCTGAAAACTCTGGTAACTTTAAAGCAAAGCCATGGTCTATTTCACTAGAGGGTCTCATAAATAATCCTCAAGTCCTAGATTTAGAAAAAATTTTAAATAAAGTTACTATTGAAGACAGAGTGTATAGACTTAGATGCGTCGAGGCTTGGTCTATGGTTATTCCCTGGCAAGGATTTCCTTTATCTGAAATTATTAAAATAGCAGACCCTTTATCTTCAGCAAAGTTTATTCAGTTTGTTACTGTGTTTCGTCCTGAAGAAATGCCAGGTCAAAAAAGAAGATTACTACCATGGCCATATGTTGAAGGTTTACGCATGGATGAAGCGATGCACCCGCTAACTATTTTATCAACTGGATTATATGGTCATGATTTACTTAATCAAAGTGGTGCCCCAATACGATTAGTTGTTCCGTGGAAGTATGGTTTTAAATCTATTAAGTCTATCACCACAATTAAATTTGTTGATAAACAACCTGATGCAACATGGTCAATGTTGGCGCCAAATGAATATGGTTTTTATTCAAACGTGAATAATAGTGTTGATCACCCTAGATGGAGTCAGGCTACGGAAAGACGCATTGGAGAATTTAAAAGACGTAAAACTCTAATGTTTAATGGATATGAAGAAGAAGTTAGTCATATGTATGAGGGAATGGATTTAAAAAAATATTATTAATTAATGATATCAACTAACTCTTTTCGAAAATTTAAGCCCATAATTTTTTTAGCAATATTAGCACCTAGCTTTGTGTGGTTATTTCAACTTATTAATGGTTCGTTAGGCGTTAACCCTATTGAAAAATTAATGGATAATTTAGGGGAGATGGGTTTACGCCTTATCATTGCAACGCTAATCATTTCATCATTAAGTGAATTTAAAAAATTACGATTTCTAGTTGATATTCGGCGAATGATTGGTTTGTTTGCTTTCTTTTATGTTGCTTGTCATTTTTTAACATATATCGCTTTAGATCATTTTTTTGATATTAGTTTTATTATAAAAGATATAATCAAACGACCTTTTATTACCTTTGGTTTTTTAAGCTTTGTTTTACTCATTCCACTGGCTCTTACTTCTCCAAAAAAAATGCTAAAAAAATTAGGTTATAAAGTTTGGAAAAAAATTCACTACTTGATTTATCCTGCAGCCCTTCTATCCAGTTTTCATTTTTTTATGTTAGTAAGAGCAAATAAGATTGAGCCTGCGATATATATTTTTATCATTTTAGCATTGCTGCTATACAGATTTTATTACAAAGTTATTGTTCCTCGATTGGCTCAGTGACTGGGTTGAGCTCCATACCTGCAGGTGTTATGTTGCGAGGCAGAGGAACGTATTGGGACTCGCTATCAGCTGGAATTGCTCTTTTTGTCATACGATATAGACCAAATAAACCAAGTAACCCATGTATCAAAAGAAGATAAATGTGATAGCCGTTTGGGCCAGTCACGCTCATCATCGCCGAAACCATCAAAGGTCCTAGAATTGAGCCAATTCCCATGAGTTTTGCAAATGCAGAACTTGCAGCAACAATTTCGTTTTGTTGAAGAAAGTCATTTGTGTGTGCAATTGCTAATGAATACATTGGCAAAGACATGCAGGAGTAAATCGCAGTAAGAATAAAAAACAAAGTTAGTGAAATATAAGAGGATCCAACAATCAAAACACATAGTCCTGAAGCAACAAAAGTGACACCAATTAATATTAACCTTCTATCCATGCGATCTGATAAATAACCAATAGGCCATTGAGACAATGCACCAAAAGAAGTGATGATAATCATAAAGATAGATACCTCTAAGACGCTCAATCCTTTAGCAGTAGCATATACCGCGCCGTATCCAAAAACAGCACTGTGTGCTAAACCAGTAAAAAGAGCGCCAACAAAACCTAAAGGGGAGATTGCATAAAATTCAGCAAGAGAAAAACTTTTTGTATCAGTGGTGTTAGGTTGTTCAGTGTTAGAAAGAAGTATAGGGAGTAATGCAAAAGATAAAAGAATTGAAACTAAAATAAATAAGTCAACTTTGGCAGGATCACTGATATTAAGAAGGAGTTGACCAAGACCAACAAAAACAAAAGTGATGATCATGTAGATTGATAAGAGCTTTCCACGCGTTTCGTTTGTGGATTTATCATTTAACCAACTCTCCATAATAATGTAAATTCCAGATAAACTTACCCCTGTTAAAATTCGTATAAAAAACCAAGAATAGGGATCGAGGAATACCGTATGTAAGAGAATAGCTATCGATGCTAGTGAAGCAAGTGCAGCGAATACACGTATATGTCCCACCCGTTTTAAAAAAATTGGAATAACAACGGATCCAGTTAAATATCCTACATAGTAACCTGCAACAATCAATCCTGTTGAAAAAAAACTGAACCCCTCAAGAACGGATCGTACACCAATTAACGTTCCTTGCAGACCATGCGCTAAACAAATAATACCAAAACCAAAAAAAAGGGCCCAAGTGTTGCGTAGAACAGTCAACATGTGAAAATTATTTTATTAAAAATTAATATTGTTCTTCGCCGTCTTCAGGCGGTCTAATGCCCGCATCTGCAGCTGGATCGATTTCTGTTTCATCTTCAAGAAGCACTGTATCATCTTCAAGATTATCATCGTTATTATCTAAATCTAAATTTTCGATATCAAGATCATCATCTTTTTCTTTAGGCTTTGGCGGTATAGGGTTCGTAAGTGGAGCAGCATTTGTACTACCTGGTTTTCTCCCACGTCTTGGTCGTGACATTGTAGTAACTTCTATTTCTTTACCACATTCTGGACATTCCAATTCTGATCTACCAAGGTCGTAGTATTGTTTACTACACATTGGACAAATTCTTTTCTCTCCCCACGATTCTTTGTACATATTAGTTACTCTTTTTCTTTAATATAAATTTTACCACAATAGCCGCAGACAACTTTATCTTGATTATCAAAGCTATAATAAACTGCGGGGTGTCCTAAACCATCTTGACCACCATCGCAACATATAGTTTCTGTTTCTGCTGATACTTTTATAGTAATTTCTTCCATTATCCCCGCTATAAAAAATTTCAGCTCAATAGTCTAGGTTTTTTCGAGATTTTTAGGTAATTTGAAAATATAAAATAGCGACACCACAAACTATTATGATGGATGGAATTATCCTTTTTAATGCATCTGTTTCCTTAAGAATATAAAGGCTGATAATTGTGGCTAAGACGATGCTTACCTCCCTTATGCTGGACACGTAAGCAATCTCAATAAACTGCATGGACCATACTACGAGCCCATAACCAAGAATTGCGAGAACTCCAGCCGCAATACCATCTTTAATATTGTAACTATTTTTTTTACGTAACCCATTTTTTGCAAATGAGGCGTAAATGAGCATGGGTATACCATTTAATAACAACATCCAATAAATGAAAGTAAATGGATTTTCACTGGAGCGCACAGCAATTCCATCTAGAAGTGTATAGCTTGCAATTAAACTTGCTGTAATCACAGCGATAATAAACGCAACTATGTTAAATTTTTTTGCTGATAAAAAAGAAATCATGAATAAACCCGCACAGATGACAACAATTCCAATAATTCCAGTAAGGTTAATATTGTTCTGAATAAATAATAGAGTGACCAATCCAATAATAAGACATGAACCTCCTCTTGCTATGGGATAGACAAAAGAAAGATCACCGTATTGATAGGATACCACAACGCTATATCGATAAAAACCATGCAATATAGTAGTTGCAATAATAAAGTACCAAATATTTAGGGACGGAAGAGGTACTGTAAAAATCAAAGGGAGAAAAACTACTATTTCTATCAGCGAAGTAATAGCCATCATCGCAAGACCATTATTACTATTCTTTACAATAGCGCTCCAACTTGCATGACACAGTGCCGCTAATAAAATAATAAAAAATACAATGTTTAAAGACAAATCTTGTTGGTTTTACATCTAATTCATTATAGATACCACTTCTAAGATTATTAAGAAATTGTATCATGTCATCACCCATAGAAATTAATGAGCGACAATACCCAGGTATCCCTTCATCAACTGCAATCGTTATTTGTTTAGATGGAAGCCAAAAAGAATATTTTGAAGAAGCTTCAAAGTTAAATCTTACTCCCAATATTGATTCATTTAAAAAAAATGGAGAAGACTTATTAGTAAACAGTGCCATCCCTAGTTTTACGAACCCTAATAATATATCTATCGTCACCGGAAGACCCAGCTCTGTTCACGGTATCTGTGGAAATTTTTTTTACACTCCTTCAACAGGTGAAGAGGTTATGATGAACGATCCTCAATTTTTAAGAGCCCCTACAATTTTTCAAAAATATTATGAGCAAGGTGCTAAAATTGCTATTGTCACTGCGAAAGATAAGCTGAGAAAACTATTATCTCATGGACTAAAATTTAATGAGTCTAGAGCTATTTGTTTTTCTTCTGAAAAATCAGATCAAGCTAATTTAAGTGAAAACGGAATAGAGGACGTCAATAAATGGTTAGGTATGGAAGTACCAAATGTTTATTCACAAGGTTTATCAGAATTTGTAATGGCAGCTGGCGTAAAAATATTAAACGAGTTTAATCCTGATATTATGTATTTATCGACAACAGATTTCATCCAACATAAATATGCCCCTGGCGATGAAGTAGCAAATACCTTTTACGCTATGTTTGATCGGTACATAGGACAATTAAACGTTAATAATAATTCAATTATTGTAACAGCTGATCATGGCATGCAACCAAAATCTAGATCTGATGGTTCACCAAATGCAATCTTTCTTCAGGATATACTCGATGAAACATTAGGTAAGAATATTTCTAAAGTTATTCTTCCCATAACTGATCCATACGTTGTTCATCACGGTGCTCTTGGTTCTTTTGCGACAGTTTATTTAAGTGATAAATCTAAAATCAATGATGCGATTGAGGAAATAAATAAAATAGAAGATATTGAGGTAGTTCTTACTAATAAAGAGGGATGTGCACAGTATGATTTACCCACAGATAGAATGGGGGATATCATTTGTATGTCTTCACAAAACTCTACAATAGGATCTGCAGAAAAAGCCCACGATCTGAGTAAATTAAAAGAACCTCTTCGCTCCCATGGAGGTCTTCACGAGAGAGAAGTTCCATTTATTTCTAATAAAAAAATTAATTTAAATGATGCTAACATTAAACTAAATAATTATGATGCCTTTTATCATGCCATATCAGGAGCGATGTAATGACAAAAAAAATTGATCATCAATCAATGCGTATTGCTGGAAAAAAAGTTGATGCTGAAAAAAATATTGATGTCCTTTACCCTTATACCAATGAAGTAATTGGAACTGTGCCTGCAGGAACTGCAGAGCATGCTAAGCAAGCTCTTGACATAGCGGCTAATTTTAAACCAAAACTTACAAGATACGAACGCCAACAAATACTTCAAAAGACTGCTGAAGAATTAGTAAAAAGAAAAGATGAAATATCGGATGTTATTACTTATGAGCTTGGTATTTCCAAACAAGATTCACTTTATGAAGTGGGAAGAGCTTTTGATGTTTTTTCCCTTACCGCTCAACTTTGTATTTTAGATGATGGTGAAATTTTTTCCTGTGATTTAACACCTCACGGAAAGGCTAGAAAAATATTTACAATAAGAGAACCGTTAACAGCAATTTCAGCAATTACTCCATTCAATCATCCTCTTAATATGGTTGCGCACAAAATTGCCCCATCAATTGCAACGAACAATTGTACTGTTTGTAAACAAACTGAGCTAACACCTATGACAGCAATGATTTTAGCAGATGTTTTATACGAAGCCGGTCTTCCTCCAGAAATGTTTTCTGTTGTTACAGGTTGGCCTGAAGATATTGGGTTAGAAATGATCAAAAATTCTAACATAGATCTTATTACTTTTACCGGTAGTGTTGGTGTTGGTAAGTATATTGCGGAACAAGCTGGTTATAAACGAACTGTTTTAGAGTTAGGCGGAAATGATCCTTTAATTGTTTTAAATGACCTAAATGATGATGATCTAAAAAAAGCAGTTGAGCTCGCTGTAACTGGTGCAACTAAAAATTCAGGACAGCGTTGTACAGCCGTAAAGAGAATTTTGTGCCAAGATAAAGTCGCTGATAAATTTGTTGAAATGGCCTTGGAGAGAGCAAAAAAAATAAAGTTTGGCGATCCCATGGATATGCAAACAGATTTAGGAACTGTGGTGAATGCAGAAGCTGCAGAGCTTTTTGATAAAAGGGTATCAATGGCAGAGGAACAAGGCGCTAAAGTTTTATATCATCCTGGTAGAAATGGAGCATTGCTCCCTCCTATAGTTGTAGATCATGTTGATTACAAAAGTGAACTTGTGAAGGAAGAGACTTTTGGACCTGTAATTCCAATTATCAGAGTTCCAGATACTGATGAAGAAGTGATTAAAATTTCTAATTCTACTGCTTTTGGATTATCCTCTGGTGTTTGTACGAACAATTTTAATAGAGCGAAACATTACATACAGGAGTTAAATGTTGGTACCGTAAATATCTGGGAAGTACCAGGTTACCGAATAGAGATGTCCCCATTTGGTGGAATTAAAGATTCTGGTTTAGGATATAAAGAAGGAGTTATTGAAGCAATGAAAAGTTTTACTAATGTTAAAACATTCTCTCTTCCTTGGTAATTCTATGAAGAAAAATTTTTTTTATAAAACTTATAATAAAGTGAGTTTTTTGAATGAAAAAAAATTTTAGATTTTTTGATAATAGACAAAAATATTTATTATTTGTTACTACAACAAATGAAAAAAATATTATTGCCGATAATATTCACCCATATTTAAAAAAAATTAAACCAACTAAACCTGGTTTAAAAATTTTTGATGCAGGGATGGGTGATGGCTCGCTATTAATGAATATTATGCGCCAAGCTCATCAAGAACACCCACACATACCCCATTTAATATCTACCAAAGAAATCAGCATGGAAGATGTAAGACTTGGGCTTGAAAAATTACCAGATAGATTTGTTGAGCATAAAAACACAGTATTTGTAATTTCTAACATGCATTATTCAGAGGCTGCAAATCTACAATCCAAAAATCCAATGAAACAAAAAAAAATAAATTGGAAAAATATTAAACTTAAAGGTAACACCTCTATTGATTTTGCCAAACAGTTAAGAGAAATTAATACATTCTTAGAAAAAAATTGGGAGATTGAGAGAGACTCAAGGACGGGTAATCCCACTTACAAAACACCATCTGTACTTGTAATTTACAGGAGGGATCAAGAATTTGTTTTAAATGATATTATCCCAACTAAATCAAAATCAAAAAATAAATTTGATCTTATTATAGCATCACAACCGTATCGTTCCAGAATTCCTGCGGAAAAAAAGGTTAAATACGTCATTGCTCCTATGATCAACGCATTGTCTAAAAGAGGAAGGCTGATTATTGTACATGCTGCAGGTAAAGATCCTGCAAATCAAATAATAAAAAATATCTGGCCAAAGGAAAAACCTTTCTCATCTTTAGCAACAGAGATAACTAAATATATTAAATCATCGTTTACCAAAGAGAATTTAAAAGAAATCAAATTCTTGGATAAAAAAATAATCAAATGTAAATTGCGCGCCCTACCAAATGAGATTCAAGGTGGAATAGCAACATCAATAATATTTTCTGCATGGAATGTAGCGGTATATGTAAATCAAATTGATGATTTTAAAGTAATAGAAGCAGAAAAAACAAAAAAATATCAACAAGTAGTCGCGAGAATAATAAATAAAAACAAGGGCTTGTATTTTAACAATGAGTTATTTGTAATTAGTAAAATTTAAATTGACTATTCTTTTAAACTTTCCTTTAAAAGAAATATTTACTTTAACAAAATGTATTAAAAGTAATTTTTACTTTCAATGTTTTTAAAATAAAAAAAAAGAAATTAAGGATTTTTTATTTTTAAAACTAGTGTTAAAGAATTTTTCCAACACTAATTTAATTCAAAAGTTTTAAGCAAATGACAATATTTACTAAAGATAAATATATTTTCGATGGAGGCATGGGCCAATTATTAATTGATAAAGGCATGATTACAAAAGGAACCTTATGGTCAGCAACAGCTTTAGTTGATAAGGAACTTAATCATTTGGTGGTAGACTCGCATTTAGATTTTATTAATGCGGGAGCTGAAATAATAATAACAAATAATTTTAAAGTACGAAAAAGTACATTTTCTGAAAATGGTATTGTTGATAGATTTGATTTTGCAAATAAAAAAGCTGGTGAACTGGCAGTTGAGGCTAAAAAAAAATCTAACAAAGAAATTCTACTTGGAGGCTCGATACCTACGCGAGGTATCACCTACCAACCAAATGAAAATTATTTAGAAAATGAGATGTTTGATGAATTTTATCAAACTGCTAATCAACTCAATCCATTCATAGATTTCTTTTATTTAGATGTACTTGCATCGGTTAAAGAAATAAAAACTGCATTAAGCGCGATCAAACAATTCAATAAACCAACATTATTAGGACTCCATTTTAAAAAAGATTTTTTATTACCATCCGATGAGTCATTTGATCTTTTATTGGATACTATAAAAGAGTTTAATTGTGCGGGTATAATGACTTCCTGTGTTTCTCCTGAAATTTATGAGGGAGTTCTTCCTAATTTAAAAAATCAAAGCTTACCTTTTGGTTTTGCGGTAAATGCCTTTATTGATGTTCCAGAAAAAATTGATTTGAGCGAAGAATTTTCACTACAACCAAATGATTTTCTTGGATTAAGAGAAGATCTGACACCTAAAATATTTTCTACTTTTGCCAATAAAGCATTTAAAGATGGGGCTAAGTTTTTAAAGGGATGTTGCAATATTATGCCTTCGCACATTCAATCTCTTGCACTAGAAATGCAAAGGTAGTTATTACTTACTATAAAGATCCAGGCGTTGTTGTCTCAAACCAATTGATATCCGTCTTAAGAAAATCTTCGTTATGAATTATAAGAGAGTCATCATTCAAAAGTACAACATTATAACTGGGATCTGTATTGGCAGATCCTAATCTATATTCATTTGAAAAATTAGGGACTAATGGATGATTGATGCTTCGTGGGCAAGAGAAAGGAATTCCTAAATAATTTCCAGAAACAGTAATGTGTTGATGTCCAAAAAAAATATGTTTGATAATATTGCTAAAATTACTAATGGTAGATCTAAACTGATCTCTATCTACTAAACCAATCAAATCACTTTCCAGCTGAACAAGTGGAAAAGGATTATGATGCATAAAAATATACACGTGTTGTTTCTTTCCTAGACTTTCATCTAATTTTTCCTGTAACCATAATTGTCTTTTTTCACAATAATGACCAGCATGAGAGTTTGCTTCTATTGTATCTAAAAAAAGAAATCGTTTATTATTGATTTCGATATCATATTGCACAAATCCATTTTTATCATTGGGTGTTGTTGTAAAATAATTTTTAAATGTTTCTCGGTCATCATGATTACCAATTAATAATTTTGGACTGAGATGATTTGGAAGATTAGCTTTGGTGAAAATTTCATCAAACTTTTTATAGGATGCTACATCTCCTTGATGAGTAATATCACCTGTTATGATGAGCATATCGGCATCAACATGATTATTTTTAATATGATCGAGTGCTAAACTAAAACGCTCGATGGGATTATGTTCCAGAATTGGCTCTGAGTGAATGTGTATGTCAGATAAATGAATTATTTTCATTTTTATAATTAGAGTTTTTATAATGTAGTTTTAAAATAAATATATTTTTTGAACTCTTTTTGTAAATCTATACTTACTCTTGCGTGTACTTTGCCTTGACGTCCTTGAAAGGAACTTTTCTCTTCAATTGGAAAGACTCCTTCATGCCAAATATTTGGGTGTATATAAAGTCCCTGTGATCCATCAAAATAAAACGCCTTAAAATCACCAACTTGAACATCATCGCCGGGTAAGGCTAGAGGTGAAATAAAAGGACTTTTTGTTGAGGGGTAAAAGAGTTGTCCACCATCAGGGTGGTAATTCACATGCCAGATATAAATATGGTCAGGTTTTTTATATTCTGTCGCTGGTTCACTCGTTGGTGGCAAAGCATGTCCTAGTATATATTTTCCATCCACTTCATAATCACTATTGTGTTGGACTGCATTATTTTGTCCGTATAACGTACTTCCTTCCCACCACGCATCAAAAGATCCCTCTGTGCTACCTCCTTCATTTCCTGTTCCTTCATCAATTTCACGCCAACCTTGTTTTGGCCAGGTAACAATTTCGATGTCACTATTTTCATAGGAATCAATTAAGTATCCATATCCTTTAAGTGTTTCATTCGTCGCTTCAACTAGAGGTATCTCAACAGCATCGCTCATAGCAAATTAGTTTTTTACGTTAATATTTAATTCACTGACAACTTCTTTAACAGCAGTGATTGTGTCTTTCATATCTTGTTCATTTAAATTACCTATGCACCCAATACGAAAAGTATCAGCCACGGTTAATTTACCAGGATAGATTAAAAAATCTTTATCACTTAGGGCATTATAAAATTGTTGAAAGTCAAAATTAGGATCGTTTGGTTGTTTGAATGTAATGATAATCGGTGCTTGCAATTCATCCGGTAGCAATTGCTCAAAACCAATTTCTTTCATTCCATCACATATAATTTTACAATTATTTTTATATCGTTGATGTCTTCCTGCAACACCACCCTCTTTTTCATGCTCAGTAATTGCCTGGTTAAATGCAGCCAAGACATGTGTTGGTGGGGTAAAACGCCATTGTTTATTTTTTTCCATTGCCGACCATTGATCATACAAATCTAAACTTAGGGAATGACAATTTCCTTTTGCATTTTCTATAACTTGGTTTTTCATTAAGATGAATCCAACACCAGGTACACCTTCCAAGCATTTATTCGATGAAGCGGCAACAGCATCAAACGTAACATTTTTACTACTAAGCGGTAGCGCTCCAAATGCACTCATAGCATCGATAAATAAGGATAAGTTTTTTTGCTCAACTAAACTTGCAATCTCTTCAATGGGATTAAGAATTCCTGATGTTGTCTCACAATAAACAGCAAAAACATGTGTTAATTGCGAATTTGCATCAATAATATCCTCTAATTTTTTTATATCATGTGGCTCATGTTCAGGAACCTCATATTCAATTGTGTTTCGACCCAAATAAGAACACATTTTTTTCATTCGTTGTCCGTAGGCACCGTTAATTAAAATCAAAATATGCGCATCTTTTGGTGTCAGTGAACTTATCATGGACTCCACAGCAAATGTTCCACTTCCTTGCATAGGGACACACTGATATTTTCCCTCTCCATCAATCAACTTAATTAATGAGTCTCTGATAGATTGATTTAAGTCTATAAATTTTTGATCGCGTGAACCCCAATCATGAAGCATTGCTTCTTTTGTGCTCATGGAAGTTGTTAAAGGTCCTGGAGTTAAAAGTTTTTTGTCCATGAATTTTTTTCTATTCTTCTTAAATCTTTATAAGAGTGTTATCAAATGGTTTAACTTATATTTGAAAAAAAAATCCTAATAAGTTAAAACACAAGTATGTCAGAGAATATCGTTGATTATTTACTAGAATTGTTAGAAAAAAAAGGATCAGACATTCAGTATGGTAATGAGGATGTGACGCAATTAGAGCACGCCCTTCAGTGTGCCGAACTAGCCGAACAAAATAACAAATCTGATGCCTTTATTACGGCAGCCTTGCTTCATGATATAGGTCATCTTTTGTACGAGGATAAAGATCCCATTCATGAAGGTAAAGATGGCGTCCATGAAGATTTAGGAGCTGATTATTTGTCAAAATATTTTAGTGAAGAAGTAACACTTCCCATCAGAGCTCACGTTGCGTCAAAGAGATATCTTGCTGCGGTAGAAGATGGGTACTATGATCAACTGTCTGAAGCATCAAAAGAGTCACTTAAAGTACAGGGAGGCATTTTTACAAAACAAGAAGCAGAGGAATTTATCAACAAACCACAAATGAAAGAAGCTGTTGAAATGCGTCGCTACGATGATCAGGCAAAAATACTTAATAAAGCAACACCATCAGTTGAGCATTTTAGAAAATACGTAGAAAATTCATTTCAAGCATCTACTAACTAATAATGTTTGATGCATATGATTTTGTCGACTCAAATAAATTTGCAGGTAAAATAATTTTAACTTCTTTTCCAGGCTTAAATGATGAAGGAAAATTTGATAACAATATTCTTGCATCACAACTGGAACTATTTTCAAAAAACCAATGTAGTTCAATTACTTCTTTTGTTGAAGATAAAGAATTTGACAAGTTATGTGATAAAAAATTATTTGTTGAAAAAATTTATCGACAACATTTAAAATGGTATCATTTACCTATTCAAGATTTAGGAGCGCCCAACCAGGATTTTAAATTCAAATGGGAGACAACAAAAGTATTACTTAAAAATGAACTTATAGAGGGATCGAATGTGGTGTTTCATTGCAGAGGTGGCAAAGGACGAGCAGGAACAATTGCCGCAATATTGTTAGTTGATTTTGGTTACGAAAAAAAAGATGCAATTGAACTTGTGAGAGAGAGAAGAAAAGGGGCAATAGAAACGAAAGTTCAAGAAGATTTTATCACTGCGTACCGAGCAGTAAATTAAAACGATACGGTTAAGTTAAAAATATTAGAGAGAATAAATAATAATATCATTGATATTAATGCTGCAATTACAGGAAGCGTAAACCAGCCAATTGTAATCCTGCCAGCAACAGACCATTGCACTTCTTTGCCTCCCTTTAATAATCCTATTCCAATCACGGCGCCAACAACTGCTTGGGAACTGGAGACAGGAACAAGAGGAATAGAAGGTAAATTTATTGATTGTAAAAAATTACTAATACCTTGAGAAGCAAATAAAAATAAAACAATAGAATGAGAGATAACGACAATAAAAGCTGCAACCGGAGACATTTTCAGTAAATCATTTCCAACGGTAAACATCACTTTTTTTGAATAGGTAAAAACACCAACAGCAATCGCCAATCCACCCAGTAAAAATAATTGTTCTTTAGAACTAAAAACAAAAAAATTAGAAATTGAAACATCCGTAAACGGAGAGATAGGAACAAACACACCCATGACATTGGCAATATTATTTGCACCTAAACTATACGCACCAAAAGCTCCTGCTAAAAGAAGTGCTGTTCTTGTATAAGCATCTAATCGTAAAATATGAAGTTTTCGTCTTAGGAGATATTTTTTTGTAATAGTAAAAAATCCCATTGCGATCACACCAGCAATGACAGGACACAGTACCCACGTTCCAAGTATGGTAATAAGAACTCTAATATTTGTGTCCGAGCCAGTATACAAATTCCATCCTACTATAGCGCCAACAATAGCCTGTGTTGTAGAAACAGGCAGACCTGCTTTCGTCATTAGATAAACGGATAGACCAGCAGCAACACAAGCAGCAAAGGCACCAGGAAGTGCATTGATAGCACCAAGTTTGCCTAATGTTTCTGTGGTACCCGAGCCACTAATGATAGCACCTAAAATTACAAAAATGCTACACACAATAGCCGCCGTTTTAAATCGCACCATGCGTGTTCCAACAGCTGTTCCAAAAACATTCGCTGCATCATTCGCGCCTAAAGACCACCCAAGAAATAATCCACCTAAGAGAAAAATGATGATTGATATATCCATTAAAGATTAAACAGAACGTTTGATTGCATATATCTGAACTTCGTCAGCTATATCTTCTGCTTGATCACAAATACGATCGATCTTTTCAACAAAATATCGAAGATGCATTTTTTGATCTAAAGGCATTTCTGAATCAAATATTCGTCGCGCAAGGGAACTGAATTTTATATCTGATTCTTTTTCATAAAATGTAACTTTATGCGCGTTGTCTCTAACTGTTTTAATGTCACGAAAGAACGAACGAACGGTTAAGCACAATGCTTCAACACAATTAACGACTGTTTCAGTTAGCTCGATTAGATCTTGATGAAACTCTTTTGGAAAGTCAGGTTTTTGTATTGAAAAGTGATAACAATTACCTTGGTACATTCCAATGAGCTCATCCATATGCTCAAGGAGGCGTAACACATCACTTCGGGCATCAGGAATAAGCGTTTCCTCGTATAAAGTATGCTCCACTTCCTTTGTAATCTTATCAGCTTTGCTCTCCATTTCCTTAACTTTTTCAACCATTTCTTCAAATTTGCCATTTGCAGAATGGTTTAAATAGGTTGGCACAACACTTTTAAATACCAATCCTACTTCGGAGAGAATATCGACAAATCCATCAATTTCTCGCTCCAGTTTTTTTGTATCACTGAATAATGAGCTTTTATTTAATCCAAACATTGGGCGCTTATAGAACTTTTAATTAAAAAATAAAGGAATGTTGCATTTTTGTTATAATTAAACAGTAAATTCTAATATCTGTAATATAAAAAAAATTAATTAATTAAACATCAGGAGTTTAGATGAGTTTTATTTCTACAAACAATTTAAAGTGGGCGAGCACAGTTTTAATTTTAACTGGAATACTTCTTACCAACTTAAATAATTATCCCATTAATATATTTATTCATGGTTTAGGTGCAATTGGGTGGACGGTTGCTGGCTTAATAACAAAAGACAGGGCATTGATGACTAATTTTGGTTTACAAATTCCAATTTTTGCTTTGGGTTATTTTTATTGGTTTATTTAATTTTACAACTTGATAATCAATTAAATATATCTAAACAAACAGCATGAAAAAACTTTGGTACAAAAAGAAATCTTCATTACATGGCTCTGGGTTGTTTGCTGTATCAAATATTAAAAAAGGCGATCAGGTTATTCAATATATTGGAGATAAAGTAACCAAAAAAGAAGGCGATAGACGCGCTGACATCCAATTAAAAAAAGCAGAAAAAAATAAAAAAAATGGAATGGTGTATGTGTTTGAACTAAATAAAAAATACGACATCGATGGTGGTGTTCTGCGCAATCATGCTAGATTTATTAATCACTCTTGTGACCCAAACTGTGAAGTGGAAATTACTAATAATGAAATTTGGATATCAGCTATAAAGAATATTAAAAAAGATGCGGAATTAACGTATAATTATGGATATCCTTTTGATAGTGATTTTGAAGACCACATTTGTAAATGTGGAACAAAAAAATGTGTAGGCTATATTTTAAGTGATGATGATTGGCCTAAATTAAAAAAAGAATTAAAAAAACAAAAAAATATTAAAAGCCGTTAGGAATAAAAATATAGTGAATAGACAGCACTATTCCAACAGATACAGATAATCCAAAAATCATCTTAAGAAAATCTTTACCAATTATTGGAAACACATAGCGAAGTTTATAATCTTTATTCATTGTTGAAATTGCAAGTTCTCTGCCACATAATAAACCAACAAAGACCCAAGTTGTTGACATTGGTATATCGTTGTACTGTTTGAAATAAAGTAAAATAACCGCATAAACAAAATCAATTATTGTGGCTGATCTTGTGTAACGCGTTCCAGTTTTTGAATAGACTACTTTTTGTATACGTCCACCACGATCCCAAAAAATATAAAAAAGAAGTGAGCTTAATAGAATGATTATAACTATAAGGAGATTTGTAGGGACTTCACGAGGAAGAAAAACTGCAATATTAGCAAGGTCATGGCTTAGCCATGTGTACCAAAGAAAACCAGTAGTACACCACTGACCAATTACCCAGGCACGTCTATGTTTGTCTTGTACTTTATCAAATTTTTCATTGATAAAATAACTTATCCCAATCCACACAAGGTAGGCAACAACGGCAGCCAACCCGTATCCAACAACTGATTTCAAAAGTACTTTTTCTAAAACAACTGTTGAGGCAAAAGCTGATAAAACTAAAAATGTTGTTGAAACTGGTATTCCTCCTCTAGTTAATAATACAAGGATCAACGGAGCTGCTGCGTGATACCACTGAATTGTTTGATAAGGAATTTTATTTAACCGCCCAAAGGTAATATCTCCATCGTTAACATTCCAACCGTAGATTAATGTAAAACTTAAAACAAGAGATGCTGCAGTTGCTAACCAGTACCATTTAAACCTCTGGTTAGAGGCCATAAAAGTTCCTAATGTTTGAACGGAGTCATTTGCAATAACAGAATATGCAGCGAGACTAAAACCTATTATTGTATATAAGAGCGTTAATTCCATCGTTATTATCAACAGCAATTAATTATAATAATAGATTCGAAAATGAAAAAATTTAGTAATTCATAATATTTGTAATAAAATAATATTATTGAAACAATTCTGTAACATAAATGTAATAAATAAAAAAAATGAATAAAACATTAATACAAATTCTAGATAAAACTCCAATCGCATGTATTTCTGTTTTTAAAAATAAAAAAATTTCTTATTTCAACAAACTTGCAAAAAAACAATTTTTTTCATTGAAAAAAAATATTCATATAGAAAATATTATTTCATCAAAAGATTTAAATAAAGCCATTGATGAATGCTTCAAAAATACTATGAAAAAAAAGATAAGCTTTACTCCTGAAAATCTTAAAGACTCTTATTTTAATTTAGACTTATTGTTTCTTAAAAAAAACAAAGAAGAATTGACAATTTTTATTAATGATCAAAGTTTGATTAAAGGATATGAAAAAATGAGAACAGGGTTTATTGCAAATGTTAGTCACGAACTTAGGACGCCCCTTTCTTCTATACTGGCATCTGTAGAAACTATCAAAAATAGTGCCAAACAAGATAAAAAAGCTCAATTAAAATTTTTAGATAGTATGGAAAATCAGGCTTGGAGAATGACTAGGCTTGTTGAAGATTTACTAACATTAAGCAAAATTGAATCTGATGATAAAGAATTAAATTTTGAAAAAATTAATGTAGATCTTATTCTACAAGGGGTGATTGAAAGCTTGAGCAAAAAAGCTAAATTGAAAAAAATAAAATTTAAAACAATCAAAAAACACAAAAAACTAGTAATTAATGCAGATCAAGATAGCATTATACAAGTTTTTACCAATCTAATTGATAACTCTATTAATTATAGCAAAGAAAACACTCTTATAACTATCACTTTTGATAAATCAAAAATTCATGACAAATCCTTTTTAAAAATATGTGTAGCTGATGAGGGTGATGGTATCGAGAAAAAGCATCTCAATAGAATAACCCAACGTTTTTATAGAGTTGATAAGGATCGTTCGAGGCAACAAGGTGGCACGGGTTTAGGCCTGGCTATAGTTAAACATATTATTCAAAGACATCAGGGTGAGCTTAAAATAAAAAGTCAAATTGGAAAAGGAAGTACTTTTTCATCTTTTTTCCCTATTGAAAGTTTTTAGAAACAAAATGTTGTAATTATTTTGTAATATTAATGTATTATTATTAAAATTTAATGAAGTTAAGAGTTCTAATAGTTGAAGATGAAGATACTTTAATCGAACTACTTGAATATAATTTTAAAAAAGAAGGCTATACTGTTGAAACAGCAACTGATGGAGAGTCTGCATTAGATAAAATTCTTTTTAAATCCCCTGATCTAATTATTTTAGATTGGATGCTTCCTAAATTATCAGGCATTGAATTATGTAGACAAATAAGAAGCACTAAACAAATTAAAAATATTCCCGTTATTATGTTAACTGCAAGAGGAGAAGAACGAGATAGATTAAAAGGATTGGAAATGGGTGCTGATGACTATGTAACAAAGCCCTTTTCAATTAATGAATTGTTAGCAAGAGCAAAAGCAGTTTTAAAAAGAGTAAGGCCATTATTTGCAGAAGAAGAAATAGTTTATAAGGATATAATAATTAACATAGCTACTCATAAAGTAACTAGAGAAAATATTGAAATAAAACTTGGGCCAATAGAATTTAATTTATTAAGGTTTTTTATGGAAAATATTAATCGTGTATTCTCAAGACAACAACTTTTAAATCATGTTTGGAAACACGATGCTTTAGTTGAGCCTAGAACAGTTGATGTACATGTTAGAAGATTACGAAAAGCAATTAATAATGATACTAAAGAAGATTATATAAGAACTGTTCGATCAGCTGGTTATAGTTTTGGATCTTAGTTTTTACTTTTACAATTTATACAAGTACCATAAATTTCTAAATTGTGTTTTGAGTATGAAAAATTAACCTCTGCACTTTGCTTTGAGAAATAAGATGATACATTTTTCTTAAGTTCTGTAACTAGATCACACATCTCACAAATTAAAAAAGAAGTCGATGTACCTGCGTCACAACTTTTATGCTTACAAGCTATGTATGAATTTTTACTCTCTATTTTATGCACCTTACCAATTTCAATTAATTTATCCAAAGCGCGGTATACTTGCAGAGGTGCTTTGATTCCTTTTTTTTGTGTATCAAAAAGAATAGCATATGCCTTGAGAGGCTCTTTAGCACTCTCTAAAATATCAAGTACTGTTTGCTGATTTTTTGTTAGGGTATTTAGTGCTTCGCTCATATTTTAAATTATCAAATTGTTTTCATTTTTGCAACTGACCCCTTATCTCAAGTGGGATAAGTGAAAGAATAAATAATGCCAGTGATACTACTACTATAGAAGGTCCTGAGGAAGTGTTAAGCTCTAAAGATGTAAATAATCCAAGAACTGTTATTAATAGGGCGCCGATCATTTTTATCGATAACGCAATTACACCTGCTAATAAAAGTGTAAAAATTAAATTAGAAATTTCAGGCCTCATCCCTTCAGCTGCCGCTAAATCATAATTAACAGTTGCAGAGAAAAGAGATTTCCAAATAAAATATAAGACACCTAAAATAATAATTCCGCCAATCCAAACCAAAGCAATATCTTCTATTGTTACTGCAAGTATGTCACCAAATAATAAGCCCATTAGATCAAAACGTATTGAAGAGAGAAAACCTATTAAGACTAAACCAATAGCAAGAGTAGAATGCGCAAGAAGACCAAGCAGGGAGTCTCCAGCTAATTTTGTTCTTTTTTGTAAATTAATAAGAAGGATAGCAACAACTGAAGAGATAATGAAAACAGATAAAGTAATATTTGTACTAAATGCATATGCGAGTGTAACGCCAAGTAAGGCAGAGTGTGATAATGTATCTCCAAAGTATGATAAACGTCTCCATATAACTAAACAGCCAAGTGGTCCTGCAATAATTGCAATCCCAACACCTGCTATTAAAGCTCGAGTAAAAAAATCATCAAACATTATTTAGCAACACTCCCATCTGTTTCATGCGAGTGATCATGATGATGTTTATATAAAGATAAGGTTGCCGCCGTATGTTCCCCAAATAATTCTATATATGCAGAATCTTTAATAACTGCACTAGGAGAGCCTGAGCAACAAATATGGCCATTCAAGCAAATTACATGATCCGTTGCTGACATGACAAAGTGCATATCATGCGAAATTAATAAGATGCCGCAATTTAATGTTGATGCAATTTTTTTTATTAAATTATAAAGTGCTATTTCACCGTTAAAATCTACTCCCTGAACAGGTTCATCTAAAACAAGTAATTCTGGTTTTTTTGCAATAGCTCTAGCTATAAGAACGCGCTGAAATTCTCCACCCGATAAGTTATTAATTTGATTGTAAAGTAAATCTTCTACACCAGTTAATTTTAAAGCTTCAGTTATATCAGCATTATTAATATGATTAGTTAATTTCATAAAATCTATAACTCTAAGTGGCATGGTCCAATCAATACTAATTTTTTGAGGAACATAAGCCATCTTAGAAGTGTAGCTCTCCATTTTTCCTTCATCGGACTTAAGAATGTTTAGAATCATTTTTGCGGTAGTAGTTTTACCTGAACCGTTTGGACCAATTAAAGTTACGATTTGACCTTTATATACCTCTAAAGATACCCCTCTTACTAACCACTTTGATGATTTATAGACGCCGCTGTTGTCTAATTTTACTAATAAGTTGTTTTTTTCAGCCATTTTACTATTTACTTTAAAATATGTTATATTATAACATTACGTTTTATAACACAGAACTATTAACAGACTTAACTAATTATAGGAACATTTTTTTATGAGACAAAACAATTATTTTATAACGCTTTTTAAAGCTTTATTTTTTTCTATGATTATTGTTACAACTTCTTCTGCACGAGCAGAATTAAAAGTTGTTACAACAATTAAACCTCTTTACTCACTTGTTGCAAACGTGATGGATGGCGTAGGTGAACCATCATTAATAATTGAGGGCAGTACATCACCTCATAGTTTCACGCTCAAACCATCACATGCAAAACTTCTTGAAGAAGCTGACTTAATTTTTTGGGTTGGAGAAGGAATAGAAACGTTCATGGAAGGACCACTTGAATCTATAGCAAAAAATGCGGAAGTTGTTGAGTTCATGGAAGTTGAAAGTATTGAAAAATTAAAATTTAGAGAAGAGTCTATTTTTGGTGATCATGATGACCACGACGATCATGACGACCACGATGATCATGACGATCATGATGACCACGACGATCACGATCACCACGGTCATGCTCATGGAGAGTTTGATGCTCACATATGGTTAGACCCTAGCAATGCAAAAGAAATGGTTCATGAAATTGCTCACGAATTAGGTGATTTAGATCCTGCGAATAAGGATAAATATGAAGCTAATGCTGAGGCAACTATTATTGCACTTGATCAACTAATTAAAGATGTCAGTAAAGACATTAATAAGGATGCAAAATTTGTAGTGTTTCATGATGCTTACCAATATTTTGAAGAAAGATTTGGGGTGAGAGCAGCAGGGGCCTTAACATTAAATACAGATGTTCTCCCTGGCGCTAAACAGGTTGCAGATATTCAGGATGTAATTAAGGATAAAGGAATTAATTGTATTTTCTCTGAACCTCAATTTAATCCAAAGATTATTTCAACAATTGCAGAAGATACCAATATCAAAACAGGTGTCTTTGATCCTCTGGGAGCAAATATTAATTCTGATAAAGATCTTTACTTTAAATTAATAAGTAATTTAGGTAATGAACTTAAGGGTTGTTAATATTAAATAATTTAAAAAGGTGGAACTTTAGGGTGTTAATCTAACAACACCCTCCACCTTCACAAGTACAACAACAGCTACAGCTACAGCCACACTTAGGTGGGTTAGGATTTTCATTTTTCATACATTCTTAATACTAATCAAATCTATATTTTCAAGGATATATTTGAATGAGTTTATAAAAAAACAATATATTTAGTGTTTTTCAACTAAATTAGAACACAAATAACATTTATACAAATCACTTAGCACACTATAAAATTAGGTAATGCAGACTTTATTCAAATCCTTCTTCACTGTTAGTTTTTATACAATACTGAGCAGAATATTAGGATTTATCCGCGACATATTAATAGCTCGCTTTCTTGGATCCACCGTAACCTCGGATGCTTTTTTTGTAGCTTTTCGCATTCCTAATTTCTTTAGACGTGTTTTGGCAGAAGGGGCATATAGTGCAGCTTTAATCCCCGTTTTTTCAGGTATTGTAATAGATGCTAAAGATGATCATGAAGCAGCTGACTTTGTTGAAAATACCATGTCATTGTTACTTTTAGTTACCTTTTTCTTAACCGTCATTTTCTTTTTTGGCATGCCGTATATTATTCAAATACTGGCACCTGGTTTCTCCACTAATAGTGAGTCATTTGATTTAGCAGTGTATTACGGAAAAATTATATTTCCTTATTTAATTTTTATATCTCTAGCTGCACATTTCACGTCAATTTTAAATGTTCATGAAAAATTTGCTGCAGGCGCTTTTGCTCCGGCTATTTTAAATATTAGTTTTATTCTCTCACTATTTATCATTACTCCCTATGTAAGTTCTGCAGGTCACGCACTCTCTATTGGTGTGCTGATTGGAGGAGTTGGGCAATTTTTATTTTTGTACCGATCGGTCATTCATTTTTATAAACCTAAAATAAAACTGCCTGAACTTAACGACAAAATAAAAAAGTTTTTTAAATTGTTTTTTCCAGGTGTAATTGGATCTGGTGTTATTCAATTAAACATTATCGTAGGAACTGTTATTGCTTCATTCCTTCCTATTGGTGCAATTAGCCATCTTTATTATGCTGATAGATTAAACCAATTACCTCTCGCAATATTTGGTATTGCATTAGGAGTTGTTTTACTGCCCAGTTTATCAAAATCAATTAAGTCAAATGACAATGCGGTTACTACAAAGCTCCAAAATAAATCTTTAGAATTTGCTCTATTAATATCTATTCCCTCAGCAATTGGTTTATATGTTTTGGCATTACCCATTGTACATATTTTATTTGAGCGCGGTGCCTTTACTCAAGAAGATACAATCTTTACTTCTCAGGTTCTTAGTTACTTTGCTTTAGGACTACCAGCTTATGTATTGATTAAAGTTTTAGTTGTTTGTTTTTTTGCAAGGGAAGATACAAAAACGCCATTGTATGTTTCAATCGTGAGTGTAATTATCAATATAATATTATCTCTCTTATTAATAAGCACAATGAGAGAAATGGGGATTGCACTAGCAACTGCTATAAGTGCTTGGGTTAATGCAATTCTTCTTTTTCTAATACTTATTGGAAAAAAATTATTAAATTTAGATCGTCAATTTATAAATAATATTTTTAAATTATTTGTATGTTTAGTTGGGCTTGTTTTAGTTACTCGTTATTTGAATAGTTTCTTTTTTGCTGAGTTATATTTACTAGAAATCATGAAAAATATAATCTATTTGGTGCTTACTATTATGATTACTGCTGCTTTTTATGTGGTATTAATTTTAATATTAAAAATAGTAACGATTGCTGATATTAAAAATTACTTAAAAAGATAAAATGGAAAAAATTACAAAAAGAATTTTATCAGGTGTGCAGCCCTCTGGCGATTTACATTTAGGAAATTATTTAGGCGCGATAAAAAATTTTGTTTCCTTGCAAAAAGAGTTTGAGTGTTTTTTTTGTGTTGTTGATTTGCATGCAATTACCGTTTGGCAAGACCCAAAAATTTTAAAACAAAAAACAAGAGAAGTTGCAGCAGCCTTTATTGCGTCAGGC
>LUMP01000047.1_pt1 | contig 31278 bp, 35 predicted proteins | sample 729641 | NCBI WGS metagenome assembly LUMP01 (sample SAMN03860260, study PRJNA289734) | marine metagenome | biome: seawater column; feature: ocean; material: water; isolation source: Red Sea water column Station 12 - depth 47m | place: Saudi Arabia: Red Sea | collected 2011-10-15 | depth 47 m | reverse complement strand
GACTATCAGGTTTACTTTATATTACCGATAAACAGGCTGGAGAGATAAAAAAGGAATTTAATTAATAATGACCTATATTGTTGATGAACAATGTATTAAGTGTAAACACATGGATTGTGTAGAAGTTTGTCCAGTAGACTGTTTCTATGAAGGTGAAAATATGCTTGTAATCCATCCCGATGAATGTATTGACTGCGGTGTCTGCGAACCAGAGTGCCCTGAAGAGGCAATACATCCCGACACAAAAGATGGCGTAGAAATTTGGTTAGAATTAAATAAAAAATTTGCAGAAATTTGGCCAAATATTACAGAAGCAAAAGAGAAACCATCTGATGCAGAAGAGTTTTCAGGTATAGACAATAAATATCAACAGTTCTTTAGTGAAAATCCTGGGGACGGGGATTAATAGTAATTCCTTGCAAAATATAGCTTTTCTTGCTAAACCGCCCTCTACATAACTTTTAGAAAATTAAGAAATGGCGAAGAAAAAACAAGTTAATTCAAAAAAATCTAAGGGATCTAAAAATACTCCTTCTAAAGCGAAGTCGAAAAAGATTGTAGCGAAAAAAAAGCCAATAAAAAAGGCTGCTACTAAGAAGACAACCGCTAAAAAGACTGCAGTTAAAAAGACTACCACAAAAAAGACTGTAGCTAAAAAAGCACCAGTTAAAAAAGCTGCTACAAAAAAATTAGCTCAAAAGAAAGTTAAATTACAATATTCTGTAGGTGATTTTATAGTTTATCCATCTCACGGGGTTGGAGAAATCACAGATATACAAACATTCGAAATAGCTGAAGAAAAGCTAGAGATGTATAATGTAATTTTTGACAAGGAGAAAATGACCCTAAAAATTCCAACAATCAAAGCTAAAGAAATTGGAATACGCAAGGTTTCATCACGCAATGAAATGAAAAAAACTCTAGAAATATTAAAAAGCAAAGCGAAAATTAGAAGAACTATGTGGAGTAGGCGTGCTCAAGAATATGAAGCTAAAATTAATTCTGGCATTTTGACAGAATTAACTGAAGTTGTGAGGGATTTGTTCAGAAATAGCAATCAGCCAGAACAATCATATTCTGAAAGACAATTATATGAATCGGCAAGAGATAGATTGGCTAGAGAAGTTGCTGTTGTTGAAAAAACAGATGACATCAAGGCAGTTGAAAAAATTGAAATTATCCTTAATGATGCAACAAGAAAAACAAGTTCTGAAAATTCAATAATTTAGTATATAATCGATATATGGCTCATGATAGAAATAAATTGGTAGGCCTTGCAAAAAGGTTATTGGACCATAACTTAAACGGTTCAACTGATCAAGCTGATGAAATTATGATTAAACCAGTTAATGATTATACTGATGATGATATTATTAGCTCAGAGGTCAATAAAATTTTCTATGACTATCCTATACCAATAGCCTTAAGCGCTGAACTTAAAGAAAATAACTCCTATAAAGCTACCAAAGCAATCGATACCCCTCTACTTATAACAAGAGATGAAAATGGAGTTACGAGAGCATTTATAAATATATGCAAACATAGAGGAGCTCCTGTTTGTCCAGAAGGTACTGGTAATAAATCAAAATTCAACTGCACATATCATGGTTGGATGTATAATAATAAAGGTGATTTAGTTAATATTTTTAAATCAGATACATTTGGTAATATTGACACAACTCAAATAAAATTAACTGAACTATTTTGTGAAGAAAGATCTGGATTTATATGGGTATGCTTAAATCCAGATATTAAATACAATCTTGATGAATGGATGAATGAATTTGACACAGAATTAGATGACATCGATTTAAAAAATTGGCATATTTTTAGTAGCACAACCTTAGATGGACCTAGGTGGAAAATCTGTTGGGATGGATATCTAGATGGTTACCACCATCATATGGTTCACCCTGAAACAGTTGGTAAAAATACAATAGTTAATCTTATTGCGCATGATACTTTTGGCCCTCATCAAAGATTTGCTTTTGGTTTGAAAAATATTAATGAATTATCTGAAATTGACGAAAAGGATTGGGAACCTGAAAATCACATAAGGCTAATTCATTCAGTTTTTCCAAATGGGTCAATTTCGGCTATTCAAAATCAACATTGCTTAGTAAGCTTGGTTTTTCCAACTCCCGATTTACAATCAACCATTACAACTCAATATATTCTATGCTTGAAGGAACCTAAAACAAAAGAACAAATAAAAGAAGCAGATGATTTTGCTGAATTAGCTGAAAAAGCTATAGTTGATGAAGACTATCCTATGAATTTTAAAATACAAGATTCTATTAATTCCAAGGCTAATAAAGAATTTTTATTTGGAAGAAATGAACCTATACAACAGCATTATCACAAGTGGATTGACAAACTCTGTAATAAGTAAATTATTTTGGTATTAATTTGGTCCCGTAGCTCAGCAGGATAGAGCGTCAGATTCCTAATCTGAAGGTCATAGGTTCAAATCCTATCGGGATCACCATATTGCGTCACTCTGCCACAATAAAAAGTAATTTTTAATTACCATATAGATATAGCGACCTGAGTATTACTAGCCATCACTCCCTCCAGCTTGGGTCGCTAAAACTTATACTTGTATTTTTTTTCCATTTATAGCATCTTCAACTTCTTAATTTGGAGGGGATAATGGAAAGAAGGAAATTAGGAAACACTGATATCGATGTAAGTTCAATTTGTCTTGGTACTATGACATGGGGACAACAAAATACTCAAGATGAAGGTTTTGAACAAATGGATTACGCTATTGATATGGGTGTAAATTTCTTTGACACAGCTGAAATGTATTCAGTTCCGCCAAAAAAAGAAACTCAAGGATCAACTGAAACAATCATTGGTAATTGGTTTAGTGAAAGGAAAAATAGAGATAAAATTATTCTTGCCACTAAAGTATGCGGTAGAGCTCCATTTACGTGGCTTAGAGATGATGAAATACCAACTGAACAAACCAAAAAACAAATTTTCGAAGCAGTTGATAAAAGTCTTAAAAGATTGCAGACAGATTATATTGATCTTTATCAACTTCACTGGCCAGACAGGCCAATGAGTCTTTTTGGGGGCTCTATAAATTACCAACATATTGAGGGAGAATCTAACTCTATTCATTCCATATTAGATGCGCTTTCTGAACTAATTAAAATAGGTAAAATTAGAAATATTGGTTTATCAAATGAAACTCCTTGGGGGACAATGGAGTTTCTACATCAATCAAAAGATAAAAACCTTCCAAGGGTCCAATCTATTCAAAATGCATATAACTTGCTTAATAGGATATTTGAGTTTGGAGGATCAGAAATAGCTTTCAGAGAAAATGTTGGTTTGCTTGCTTACTCTCCTCTAGCCCAAGGATATCTTACTGGTAAATACCAGAATGGTAATTTACCTGAAGGATCAAGAAAAGCACTCTTTGATCGCCTTCAAAGATATGAGGGTGTAGGTAGTGAAGAAGCTATAGCAAGTTATCTTAATATTGCTAAGAAATATAACATCGATCCATCGCAACTAGCTAATCAGTTTGTTACGACTAGATCTTTTGTAACATCAAACATTATTGGCGCTACAAGTATGGAACAGCTCAAATTAGCAATAACATCCATAGAAATCGAAATGCATGAAGAATTAGAAAATGATATTGAAGATGCATTTAAACTACATGGCAATATAGCTTCATGATTTAAATTATTTTAATCTATTGAAAAAAGTAGAAGAGCATTTCCAGGCATATGATTGTATATTCCATAACCCGAATTTATAGCCATATAACCATTCCTAACCGATGGGCCAGATCCACTAAAGCTACCTCCAGACGCAGGAGTTCCTGAAACACTTTCATAATTACCCAAAGAATTGAAGCTCCACAAAATATTACCGGTAACTTTATCATAAACCCTTATCATTCCGTCAAGATGACCAGCGATAACAGCTCCTGGAATTGCAGTAACTGCAGCTGAAATTCCTGGATCACAATTGGTATCTATTTCCTTACATTCCTTATCAGTAATTGTAGACCACAAAATTTCACCAGTTTCTGTATTTAATGAATGCATACCTGGTTTTCTATTTAACCATACTTTCCCATCGTTAGTATCTTTCATGTCATTCAATGGTACATATAAAGTTTTTCCTTCAGAAGCCATTCCAAAATGAATACCTCCTTGAGTACCGCCACCTGACACAGCTTTTGACCAAATAATTTCACCTGTATCAGGGTCCATACCATAAACATAGCCAGATTTCTGACCAGCAACTAAGATATCTTTATCGCCTAAATCAATTAAAATAGAACTTGCTGAATAATCCATATCTGGGCCATTCTCTTCTGGACAGTTTGGCAAACCTTTTCCCATGCAAGCCAAATTCCAAGCATCACCAGATAAAGTTTGTCTTCTCCATACTTCTTCACCTGTATCTATATTATAAGCTATAATTGCATCTGAGGAATCGTCAGCAGGTGTTGAATAATTTTCTCCTGTTCCAATATAAACATATCGTCTTTTTGTATCTACATTAGGAGAAGTCCATATTGGTGCCCCTGATGGTCCAAACATTCTTGTGCCCACCGATGTTTTGCCTGAATATTTAGCCGGCACAGGGATTGAATATTGTTTCCATAATGTTTTTCCTGTATTAGCTTCAACTGCTAAAAGCCCTCCTCTAAAAGTACAACATTCATAATCATCATTAAATGCCGGGATAACCTCTAAGCCAGAAACTGGAACAAACAAAATGTCTTCAAATTTTGCGGAGGTGGCTGTTCTCGTAGCATTAGGATGATCATCGGTTTTTATTTTCCAAATTAATTCACCAGTTTGTGCATCGAGAGCGTATTCATTTGCAAGTATATCACCAAAATAAATATATGGACGCTTATTTGGTTTTTCACCATTTTTCCATTCATCCATGATTATACCGGTGCGCACCTCTGCAGATGCAGAAAAATTCCATTTCACACAGCCAGTTTCTATATCTAATGCATATATATCGCCTGATTGGCTTCCTACAAAGATTGAACCCATAGCAAAAAGTGGTTGGGATCGAGCTCTTTGAGAATACGGAAAACCAAAAGCCCATTTTAGTTTTAACTTCTTTACATTTTTGGAGTCAATTTTCCCAGATTTTTTTGGAATGAATCTCGATGTATTATAACCCCAACCATATGGTGCTGGCGCTTCTCTCATATCAAACTTCATTCTGTTAGACTCACAATAATTAAGATCTGCTTCTTTAGGAAAATCTTTTCTATCTTTTCGAACAATATATTCAACAATTTGTATTTTTTCTTCTGTTGACAAATGAGCAGATTGTTCTGCCATAATGCCTTCATTCATTGTTCTAAATAAAGCTTGGGGAATAAGCATTTCAAGCCAATTAGCTGCTGGTGCTTTTTGTATTGATCCATCATGACAAATTGCACAATTATCTTGATAGAGAGCATTACCCGGATGTGTTTCCGGATCAATAGTAATTTCTCTAACAATTAGCTCATCGGTCGATTCTCTAACTTTGGCATTTTCATCTATTACATAATCCTGTTCATTATTGATGGTTTGAGCGCTTAAGCTGTTTGAAAAAAATAAATACAAAATTAAAATAATAAACTTCATTAAAATCCCCATAATTACAAAAATATTATGATAAAATAAAATAATAATCCATCCCAAATTCTGTGTTATTATTAAAATAAATTAGGTTGGGTAATGAATAGTAAACTTCCGATTAGTTGTTTTATAATTGCTAAAAATGAAGCTGATAGAATATCTAAAACAATTGAATCCGTTATAGATATTGTTGATGAGGTAATTGTTATTGACTCGGGATCAACAGATGGTACCCAAAATTTAGCAAAAGAATTAGGTTGTAAAGTTTTTTTCAACAAATGGAGTGGTTACGGTCCTCAAAAACGTTTTGGTGAAGATTGTACAAAGAATGAATGGTTACTTAATCTTGATGCGGATGAGTATTTATCAGATGAAATAAAATCAGAAATATTACAAACTTTTGAAAATAATAATGATAAATATAAATTTTTTTCAATGAAAGTAACTCCAATTTATCCAAACTGGAAAAAGCCAAGGCTTTTATCTGCATCTCATCAATGTGTGAGATTGTATAGTAAATCTTTTGGGAGGTTTTCAAACTCGCCCGTTCATGACTCAGTACAGACAAATAATTTAAATATTTTTTATTTTAAAAATCCTATCTTTCATAATTCTGTAAGATCATTTAAGCATCTGATTGAAAAGGAAAAGAGCTATATCCAACTTCAATCAAAATCTATAACAAATAAAAATAAGATTTTCTTATTACTAAGAATTTTTGTTGAGTTTCCTTTAGCCTTTATAAAATACTATATTATCCGAAGACATTTTACTGGTGCACTAACAGGATTAATAACAGCATTAATATTAGCTTACTATAGATGGAAAAGGGTAATAGCTCTGTTTAAGAATTAATTATTATATTCACAAGATTTTATGTGGTTAAATATCTTATCAACTATCCACTCATGCATGCCTTCTGGAAGGTCATGACCCCATCCTTCAAGAATTTCAATTTTTGATCCAGAAATATTCCTATGTGTATCTATTCCTGCCTCTAAAGGGACAAGATTATCTGAGTCTCCATGAAGTATTAAACTTGGCAGAGAAATCTTTTGCAATCTTTTTGTTCTGTCACCATCATCTCCTATAGCGGCATATTGCCTTGTTGAACCATCCGGATAGTACATTCTGTCATAACGATATGAAAATTTTTCTTTCAATAGTTCTTCTGAAGTGGGATATTTAGGGGATGACCAAAGTTTTCTTGTCATGAGACTATTTTCTATAACATCATCTTTTTTTGATGATTTTGGTTGATGTGTTAGTCCATCTATTACCTTTTTTGATGGTCTAGGTAATTTTGGATTACCGGAAGTAGACATTACAGAAATAAGACTTTTGCATCTATCTGGGTAATTAATAGCTACAAGTTGAGCAATCATTCCTCCCATTGAAGTCCCAAGAATATGTGCTTTTTTTATAGATAAAGCACTTAAAATATTTACGCAATCTTCAGCCATATCATTAAGAGAATATGGAACTTTAGGTTTATCTATATTTTTTGGTAATTTATCTCTTGAGAAAGAATACTTCCAGATTAAGCTCATATCATCAACTTTGTGACCTTCAAACTTTTGACTCAATCCAACATCCCTATTATCAAAAATAATTACTCGGATATCTTTTTCTACAATTTTATTAATAAGATTAATTGGCCAGTCACATAACTGAGAGCCAAATCCAGAAATCATAATCAAAGGTATATTACCTTTATGTCCAAATTCTTGAACCTCTAAACTAATGTTGTTTGAAGAAACCTGCATTTCAAAGATTAAGAAATATTTCTATCCTTACCTTCCCAATAAGGAGCTCTTAATTCTCTTCTAAGAATCTTACCGCTAGGATTTCTTGGAAGATCTTGTGCGAAATCTATTGATTTAGGACATTTATATCCAGCAATTTTAGTTTTTACAAAGTCAATTATTTCTTCATCTTTTAATTCTTTATTAGTAACAACTATTCCCTTAACAGCCTCTCCCCATTTATCATCAGGTATACCTATTACAGCTGCATCAGAAATATTTTCATGGGCCATAAGTGCATTCTCAACTTCAGCGGGGTATACATTCTCTCCACCTGAAACAATCATGTCTTTAACTCTATCATGAATATATAGGAATTTTTCATCATCAAAATAGCCGGCATCTCCAGTGTAAAACCATTCATCTATAATAGATTCCTTTGTTGCTTCTTCCTTGTTCCAATAACCTTTCATAACGCACTGACCTTTTATTAGAATTTCTCCAACTTCTCCATCTTCTACTTCATTATTTTTTTCATCAACTATTTTGATATCAATACCAGGATATGCCCTTCCGCATGATCTAAGTTTACCTTTTTTAGGGTCGTGATCTTCTGGCCGCATCGTTGTTCCCAATCCAGTTGTTTCAGTTAATCCATAAACTTGCCAAAAATCACAGCCCATAACATCAATTGCTTTTCTGAGAGTATCTTCAGCTATAGGTGATGCACCATAAAGAACCTGTCTTAGTGATGAAAAATCAGTATTACCGACATTTGGATGGTTTAATAAAAATAAAATGATAGCCGGAACAAGAAGCGCCAACTCAATCTTTTCTTTTTCAATTAAATTTAAAATCAATTCAGGGTCAACTTCAGGAATTATAATATTTTTACATCCGAAAACTATCCCCATAACGCCCATATTAGCTCCAGCAACATGAAATACTGGAGAACAAATAATGTTGGCCGAGCCTTCATGCCAATCTTTTCCCCAAGTTTGCTCTACCATTTGATTAGACTCAATAAAGTTCTTATTTGTAAGCTGAACACCTTTGGGATGACCTGTGGTTCCTGAGGTATAAAGCTGAATAACATCATCCTCTATATTTGATTCTAACATTGGATCGTTATCATCAAATCTATCTCTCCAAGAAATATAATCTTCCCACTCCGAACCTTCATCCATTGATATAATTTTTTTAACCGTTGGAATCTCATCAATGATTTCTTTAATTATTGGATAAAATTCTTTACCCACAAAAAGAATCTCACTTTTTGAGTCATTTATTACGTAAGAAACTTCTGGCGGAGCAAGACGCCAATTAATTCCTACTGCTACAGTTCTTGATTTCATTGTTCCATATAGAAACTCGAAAAATAAATCTGAATTTTTTGCAAGAAAAGCAACCCTACTATCTGGTTTACATCCTTCATTTACTATTCCTTGAGCAACTCTGTTTGCATTACTGTCATATTCTTTATATGTAAGCTCTCTATCATTAAATTTACTTACAAGTGAATTAGATGATTCTTCAACTCTCCATCTAAAAATATCTACTAATGAATTTTTTTCAGGTAACCTTCCCATTACATATATTCCTCTCAAAAAAAATAATTATGAAATAATGAAAAAAATTGGTCAATAAAGATTATAATTTAATATCTTTATTAATTAATTTTTCATAAAGACTTTTGTCTAAATTAATATAATCTTCATTTTTATCATCTAAGAAAAATAGAGGATCTGAAACATGTTGTGGATTATAACCTTCCTTTACCAGCTCAACCTTTTTGTGCTTGAAAGTTCCAGTTATCTCAATTTCTTTTTTAACTCTTAAAATTATTGGCATAGCATAACTTGGAAGGGAGTTTTTAAGATGATAATAAAGATCTTTTAAATCAATATCTTTATTTGCTACTAGCGCTACCATACCAGCCTTTCCATCATTTCCTGGTAAGTCAACTCCGTAAACATTGACTTCTTCGATATTATTAAATCCTTGAAATGCATGTGAAACCTCTGAAGTTGCTACATTTTCACCCTTCCATCTAAAAGTATCTCCTATTCTATCAATAAAATAGAAGTATCCATTCTTATCACGACTTAATAGATCCCCAGATCTAAACCACTTATCATCTTTTTCAAATACATCACTTAGGATTTTCTTTTGTGTTGCTTGTTTATCGACATAACCATCAAAACCAGCAGCATCAATTTGAATCTCACCAATTGCTTCGCCAACTTCTCCATCTTCACAAGGTATACAAAATCCATTTTCATCTCTAACTGGTTCTTCATTTTCAACATCAAATTTAACAATTTCAATATTTAGCATTTTTTTTAGATAGCCTGGCACTCTACCTATAGCTCCACTTTTTCCATCATAATTGATTAGGGATATGTTTCCTTCTGTTGCACCGTAAAATTCTAGAATCCTTTTTATTTTAAATCTTCTTTTAAAATCGTCCCAAATATCTGGTCTTAATCCATTACCAGTTGCTATTCTTAGGTTATGATTTTGTTCAAATTTATGCTCAGGAGCATTCAGTAGGTACCTACACAATTCTCCAATATATTGAAAAATAGTGACATTATATTTATTAACATCAGACCAGAAATCGCTCACTGAAAATTTTCTTTTTAGAACTAATGATGCTCCAGTTGTTAATGCTAACCCCACAGCAATAATTCCACCAGCAGAATGATAGAGTGGTAAAACATTATAGATCCTATCTGTTTTCTTTGGAACAACAGCAGATGCAAATCCCATAAGCATCAACCTTAATCTTCTATGTGTTATAGTTGCAGCCTTGGGATCACCTGTTGTTCCTGAAGTATAAATATAAAGGGCAACATCTTCATTTGTTACATTATAGTTAATAGAAGGCATTATATTGCTCAATTTCTCTAGAGCTAAATTTAGTTTTTCATAATTTGTTTTATCGGTATCACCCTCAATCCAAACCTGAAAACTACTTTTTATTGTGTCATCGGTAGTTTCAAAATTACTCACTAATTCTTTTCCCAGTATAAGCTTATTAGCCCCAGATATACTTAAAGAATGATTTAATGGATGACCTGTAAGATTTGTATTAATTAAGGCGGCAGTACCTCCAACTTGAGCAATTCCAATCCATGCCATTAAGAATTCAGGCCTATTCTCCATAAGAAGAGCTACTACATCTCCCTTTTGTAAGTCATTATCAAGAAACCAATGTGAATATTGATTTGCACCATTAATTAATTCCCTATAAGTAATCTTTCTATCTTCAAAGTAAATAGCTATAGAATCAGGTGATTTATCTGCAAAGCTAGCAATCCTTTTGGTAATAATTGAATTTTCATCATTATTAATTGCCTTCAAAGATGATAATATTCTTCTTAGAGTTGATAGATAAATTAATTCATTCTTTATTTTTGTTAACATTATTTCTTTAATTCTTCTAAATATTTTTTTTGTTCATCTAGGAAACCTGGCTCTAGAGTTTTTAGAGTTTTTGAATTTATTTCCCAAAATGGTCTCTTAATAAGAGTGGGGAAATTTTCTAATATTGTCAAAGCATCAGACTCATAATTATCTCTTAAGTTTTGATCAAGTTGCCTCCAAGTTGTACTTTTTTTATTCAAAATTTTATCGATGCCATGAACTTTTAACCATTCTTTTATTTTGTCTTTAGTGATTGAATTTTTTTTAAAATCAAAAAACTCATATGAGTGATTGTTATCATTAAGCCACTTAATAGCTTTTCTACAGCTATCACAATTTTTTAGACCATAAATATTTATCATATATTTTATGCCGCTGCTTCAGTGGTTTTTCTTAAATGATTCTCTTCCTTGATAGAAAACTCGTGCAGTACTTCATTATAAAGCTCGGGCTTTCCGGCTTTGAGTAAAGCTCTAACTTCAGTTATTGGTTTTTCTAGTAGGTTTTCCCAGTCAGCAGTTGCCCAAAATGATGCCTCTTTTCCTAGCTTGTATCCTTCCTTGACAACTTCTCGGAGATCAATTTTAAAATTTAATTCTTTAGTGACTTTACCCATTATTCTATATCCATAAAGAACAATCGCTCCAATACCTCTATTTTTTTCTTGCGCATATGTAAAAGCCAATAAACTCAATTCACCAAGAGCGTCTCGTCCATACCCTGTAGTAACATGCCATAAATCATGCATGTCTCTTAATCTTGTATGAAAAATATTCTCTTCTTCAGATTTGTTAGGATCGAAATTAATTTCACTAGCGGAAACAAGCTCATCAGGGGTTAGCTTTTCTCTATAAATAAAATTATAATAATTTTTACCTAGTGATCCTTCAGGTAATTCTGATAAATATTCTTTACGTTTTAGTGTGTCAATTAAATGTACTTTATTTTCAAGAATTCTTTTTCCTACATCACTTTTTTTAAAATCTCTAAAGGCTTTACGATTCGTACCGCCTAAAGCATCAATAACATGAAAAACTTGAACAGTATCTTCCTTATTTGCAGCAAGAGCTCTTAAAGCTTTTAGTGCTTTAATTGGCCTGATCCTATTAGCCCATAGTGATTTTATATAAATGTAGAAATTTTTCATATCTCAAAATACTAAAAAAAAAATTAATTAAAACATTAATTTAAAGATAATTAGCAATTATTGTGACAATATTCAAATTGCTTTTTTAAATTAATTTCTTTTTTATTAAGTAAATTGCGGGTGTGGCGGAACTGGTAGACGCGCCAGATTCAAAATCTGGTTCTGGCAACAGAGTGGGAGTTCAAGTCTCCCCACCCGCACCAAAAGTTAAAATATGAAAAAAATAAATACAAAAATATTGAAGATAGTAAAAAATAAAAATTCCACTAGGTTTTTATATTTAATTTCTTTTGTCGAAAGTATTTTCTTTCCTATTCCAACAGACCTTTTTATTATTCCAATTGCACTGATTAATAAAAATAAAGTTATTTATATTACTTTGTTAACAACAATTTTTTCAGTTCTAGGAGGAATAATTGGTTATATAATTGGACTTTATTTCTTTAATGAAATTGGTCAAACCTTACTCAATTATTACAACTTAGAAAATCAATTAACATTTTTCACTGATCTGATTATTGAATATGGTTATCTTTTTATATTCATTGCAGGATTTACTCCTGTTCCCTATAAAATTGCTGCTATTGGTTCAGGATTTATAAACCTTCCAATTCTGATATTCATCATTGCAAGTTTTTTTTCAAGAGGCTTAAGATTTTTCATAGTTACATATTTTAGTTCTAGGCTTGGCGCTAGTGCAGAAAAAATAATAAGTAAATATTTCTTTTACATATCACTTTTATTATTCTTAATTATTATAATAATTTTAATATCCGAAATAATCTTATGAAACCAAATTTATTTATATTTATTGTATCAGTATGCGTGATTATTTTTGTACATTACTTGGAATATATAGGTTTTACTCCATGCCAATTATGTTTTTATCAAAGGTGGCCATGGTATCTAATAATACTTTTGAGCTTCATTTCAATTTTTTATAATAATAGAATTTATCCTTATAATAAGTTCATAATCTTTTTACTTTTTGTTGGTAGCGCTGCATACGCAGCTTGGCATGCTGGAATAGAATGGGCTTTTTGGCAAGGACCCTCCACATGTGCAACTGGTACAGATAAAATTGAGAGTCACGATAATTTATTAGAAAACATACAAAGTATTCAGTCTTTTGTACCATGTACTGAAGCAAGTTTTAGGTTTCTTGGTTTATCTTTAGCAGGCTATAACTTTATTTCATCTCTAATAATGTCTATATATACTTTTTTATTTTTAAGGAATGAAAATGAATAAATCTCGTCTTGAAGAAATAATTAGAGTTGATCATGCCGGAGAGCATGGAGCAACATCGATATATAAAGGTACTCTTGATATCTTAAATTTATTTGGCGATAAAGAAACAATATCAATCATCCAGGATATGGCAGAAGGTGAAAAAAAGCATGTTAAAGAATTTAATAGATTGATTAAAGATAAATCAATAAGGCCTACGGCTTTACTGCCTATTTGGAAAATAGCTGGTTATTCATTAGGGGCTTTATCTGCTATTCACAGTAAAAATGCGATAATGGTATGTACAGAGTCAGTTGAGGAGGTTATTGATAAACATTACTCCGACCAAATTGAAGAATTAGAACAATCTGGCGAGGAAGAGTCTCTTTTAAATTCTATTAGGGAATTTCATGCAGAAGAAGTGGAGCATGAAACGATAGCTAGGGAAGAAATGGATGAAATCTCTCCCATGATGAAAATATTTAAAGATGTTGTTAAAATTGGTTGTAAAACTGCAATAAAAATATCAGAAAAAATCTAATTTTCTAATTCTGTATCCCAATATAGGAAATCCATCCAACTTTCATGAAGATAATTAGGTGGAAAACTTTTACCATTCCTGTGCAGTTCATGAACATTTGGTTTGAAAGGTAATTGAATTGGGTGCATTTTGATATCTTGATGTAATTTGTTAGATTTTTTTAAATTGCAGGATGAGCATGCTGTAATAACATTATTCCATGTAGTAAGTCCGCCTTTTGATCTTGGAACAAAATGATCAAAAGTTAGATCTTCTTTTGAACCACAATATTGACACATAAATTTATCTCTTAAAAAAACATTAAATCTTGTAAAGGCTGGCCATTCTGGTGGTTTGATATATTCTTTCAGAGATACAACAGATGGAATTTCAATCTCAGTACTTGGTGACCTTACTTTTAAATCATAAGTAGAAACAATATTTACTCTATCTAGATAAACTGCCTTTATTGCATCCTGCCATGACCATAAAGATAAAGGATAATATGAAAGAGGTTGGTAGTCTGCATTCAAAACAAGTGCTGGGCATGAGTCAGGATGAGAATTATTTGCTAAGGTCATATTCATAAGTATTCAATTATTGTATAATAGTTAATCCTAGAAAATTTTAAATAAAAAAACAAATAATGACATTAAAAAAAACAAGATTTGCACCAAGTCCAAATGGAAAATTACATTTAGGACATGCATATTCTGCAATTATTTCAGAAAAATTAGCAAAAAAATATGATGGCGAATTTATTGTTAGAATCGAAGATATTGATATAGGTAGGAGCTCCAAAGAAAATGAAGAATTAATTCTTAATGACTTAAAATGGCTAAATATAAAATTTGATGAAAAAAAAATTAGACGGCAATCAGGATATTTTGGATTGTATGAAAATTATTTAAAAAAACTTAGAGATCTAGATTTAGTATATCCTTGTTGGGCTTCTCGATCAGAAATAAAAAAAGTCATAAAAAGTAATAAAGTTAAACATTCTAAATGGCCAATTGACCCGGATGGCCAATATATATATCCAGGTATTTACAAAAATATATCTCCAGCAGAAAGGTCGGGTATGATGTTAAGTGGCAAAGACTTTTCTTGGCGTTTAGATGTTGATAAAGCAATTAACTTTGCGCAAGATAAGATAAAATCGGAAATTTTTTTTCATGAAGTTGGTCTAGAGCCTATCGGAAGAAGATTAGCTGAACCACATCTATACGGCGATATTATTTTAGCGAGAAAAGATATACCAACTTCTTATCATTTAGCTGTAACAATTGATGATTTTGAACAAAATATTACTTTAGTAACCAGAGGCCTTGATATCTATCCCGCTACCTCAATACATCGTTTGTTACAAATTATTTTTGACTTCACTGAACCTGACTGGTTTCATCACAATTTAATTAGAGATAGCGAAGGTATTAAATTATCTAAAACATCTAGCTCTACAAGTATTGAATTTTATAGAAATAATGGTTATTCATCACAAAAATTAATAGAAAAAATCAATAAACTTGAACCTTTTCCAATATAAAATTTCTTATGCGACTTTTTAGTCCTTTTTCTTTTTATTTTGATAATATATTAGTCTTATAAGAAATAAATATGAATAAAGATCAAATAAAAAATGAATTAGAAAAAATATCTAACTCTGGTATTAATTTATTGAATTCAGCTAGAGACAATGGTGCTGAAATTAAAGAAAAATTTTCTGATGACAATCAACACTATCTTCATGGTTTTGCATGGTATGCCACATACTTTAAAGCAATAGAGTCAACTTATTACTGGATTAAAGATTTAGCAGAAAAAAATCTTTTAACTAATTATGAAGTTGAAATTGCAAAAGTAGGTATAGGAGAATTTTGTTTACAAATAATCCATGGTATACCGATGAGTCAAAGTGAGACAATAAGACCAAATGAAATTTTAATCGATGATAAGTTAATTCAAGAATTCCACGAAACTTCGAAAGAATTTATAAACGGAAGTTTATCTGAATCAAAACAACACTTATGCGATTTGATTCGCAATAATTCAAACAATGGTATTTCACCAAATTTTGGATTAGACGATACTTACGAACAAATTCGACAAGAATTTGCTAAATTTACCAATGACAAAATAATTCCTAATGCACATAATTGGCATCTAAATGATGAATTAATCCCAACTAATATTATAAATGAAATGTCAGATCTAGGTGTCTTTGGATTAACTATTCCAGAAGAATATGGTGGACTAGGATTGAGTAAAACTGCAATGTGTATAGTTTCTGAGGAATTATCAAGAGGTTGGATTGGAACAGGTTCGCTTGGAACCAGATCAGAAATTGCTGCTGAATTGATACTAATTGGTGGAAATAAAGAACAAAAGGAAAAATTTCTACCAAAAATAGCTAAAGGAGAAATACTTCCAACTGCTGTTTTTTCTGAACCAGATATAGGATCTGATTTAGCTCACCTAAAAACTAGAGCAAAATTAAATGGTAATAATTATGAAGTCACCGGAAATAAAACATGGATTACTCATGGCGCTAGAGCAAATTTAATGACAATGCTCGTTAGAACAAAAAAAGAGATACATGATCATAACGGTTTATCAATTTTATTAGCCGAAAAAACATCTGGGACGGAAGATAATCCATTTCCAGATAACAATATTAAGGGTGGTGAGATTGAGGTAATTGGTTATAGGGGAATGAAAGAATATGATATTGCCTTTGAAGGTTATGAGGTGCCGTCTGACCATCTGCTTGGTCAAAAAGAGGGTCAAGGTTTTAGACAGCTAATGTCAACATTTGAGTCTGCAAGGATACAAACTGCTGCTAGAGCTCTAGGAGTTTCTCAAAATGCCTGTGATTTAGCTCTAAAGTATTCACAAGAAAGAGTTCAATTCGGGAAAGAATTGATAAATTTTTCAAGAATAAACGAAAAAATAGCATCAATGTTCGCAGAAACTATGATTGCCAGACAATTAACTCTATATGCTGCAAAAATTAAAGATACAGGTCAAAGATGCGATATGGAAGCAGGAATGTCTAAACTATTAGCTGCAAGAACAGCATGGGTATCAGCTGATAGCGCTCTTCAAGTGCATGGTGGAATTGGATTTGCAAGTGAGACACCGATAAGTAGGGTACTAGCAGATTCAAGAATATTAAGTATTTTTGAAGGTACAGCTGAAATACAAGCACAAGTGATTGCAAAAAGACTTTTTGAAAGTAATAATAGATAATTATTATAAATTTTTTTAAAAATGATTTATGTTTATTATTCTTTTTCGAAAGGCAAGAAGATGATTACAAAAAAAATATTTAAAATTGCTCTAATTTTTATATTTCTTCCTCTAAATTTTTCTGAAGGCGCTGAATATCGTATTGGATTATCAATGCATGATGTTGAAAGAAGAGTTGAGGGAGGTCCGGCTTTATCCATTGAAAAAGTATTTGATAGACCAGACTGGTGGCACAGATTTGCTGGAAACCCGCATATTGGAACTCAATTAAGCTTCGCAAATCATACTCATTTATTTTATGCGGGATCAACTTGGAATTTATTCAATAAAAATAAGTTTTCCGGTGAACTTGCATTTGGCGCAGCCATACACACCGGTAATAATGAAATAAAAAGTGGTGAATTAGGATATGGCTGTAAGGTGAATTTTAGAGAATTGATTGCATTTGGTTATGATATTAGTGATACGCAGAAAATACAATTAAGTGCACAACATATGTCAAACGGCAGTCTATGTGATCCAAATCAAGGGCTAACAAGTGTTGGATTGAGATTTGCCTGGAAAATTAATTAATGATTCGTTTAACAAAAATTTATACCAGGACTGGTGATAAAGGAGAAACAAGTCTTGGGGATGGTTCTAGGGTATCAAAGGAAAATCATAGAGTGGAAGCATACGGAACCATTGATGAAGCTAACTCTATTATAGGACTTGTTAGAACTAAGACCAAACAGGCAGAATTAATATTATTGGATAACATTTTGGCTACAATACAAAATGAACTTTTCGATTTAGGTGCTGAAATGTCTATTCCAATGACAGAAAATAATAAAGAAATCATAGAAAAAACTAAAATTTCAGAAAAACAGATTGAAAGATTAGAAAATGAAATTGACCAACTAAATGTAAACCTAAGTGATCTAGAATCATTTGTTTTACCAGGTGGCACAATAGCTTCCTCATATTTGCATTTAGCTAGAACAGTCATTCGTAAAGCAGAACGATTAATGGTTAAAATGGACAGTCTTGAAGAAAACTCGGTATCTGAGACAGCATTAAAATATATAAACAGGCTCTCAGACCTTCTTTTTGTTGCCGCTAGATATGCTAATCAAACCGATATTGGTGGAACAGGAGATATTTTGTGGAGACCAGGACAATCAAGAGAGGATTAACAATATTATTAAAAAGATTTATGGAAAACTTTTAAACTGAGTTATTGACACTTCATGTTAGGGGTTTTAATTTCCCGTTAATTTATTTTCAAATTTTTTTTGGAGTTAGTAATGAAAATAATTGTACCCATTAAGAGGGTTGTAGACTACAATGTCAAAATAAGAGTCAAATCTGACCAATCAGGTGTTGAGCTTGATAATGTTAAGATGTCCATGAATCCATTTGATGAAATTGCTGTTGAAGAGGCAATTAGACTGAAAGAAGCTGGAACTGCTGAAGAAATTATTGCTCTTTCAATAGGACCTCAGCAAGCACAAGAGACTATTAGAACTGCTCTAGCTATGGGAGCTGATCGTGGCATCCTTATTAAATCAGATCAAAATGTTACACCATTAAATGTTGCTAAAATTATTAAAGCAGTAGCCGAACAAGAAAATCCTGATTTAATAATTTTAGGAAAACAGGCAATTGATGATGACTCAAATCAAACAGGTCAAATGCTATCTGCACTTTTAGGTTGGTCCCAGGGCACTTTTGCCTCGGAGATAAAACTAGAAGATGATAAATTGTTAGTAACAAGAGAAATTGATGGAGGACTTCAAACAATAAAACTTAATATGCCTTCAATTGTAACAACTGATTTAAGACTGAATGAACCTAGATATGCTTCGCTTCCTAATATTATGAAAGCTAAGAAAAAAGAAATTGCCGAAAAAACTCCTGAAGATTTAAATATTACTATTGAGCAGAATTCAGAAATTATAAAAGTTTCGGAACCAGCTCAAAGAGAGGCTGGCGTAAAAGTAGAAACAGTTGATGAATTAGTAGATAAATTAAAAAATGAAGCAGGAGTTATTTAATGACAACATTATTAATTGCAGAACATGATAATAACAATATCAGTGACTCAGTAAGAAAAGCTATCACTGCAGCCAAAGAAATAGGTGAAACTGTAGATATTCTAGTGGCAGGTAAAGATTGCAATTCTGTTGCAGATGAAGCTGCAAAAATTTCTGGTGTAAATAAAGTTTTAATTTGTGATAATGACATTTATTCAAAACATTTGGCAGAACCTTATGCAGACCTTATTGTTTCTCTCGCAAGTAATTACAATACTTTTATTGCCCCGGCAACAACGACAAGTAAAAACTATATGCCTAGAGTTGCTGCTCTTCTTGATGTTCCCCAGGTTTCAGACATAATATCAGTTATTGATAATCAAACATTTGAACACCCTATTTATGCAGGCAATGCAATTGAAACTGTAAAAATGTTATCAGAAAAAAAAGTTATTACAGTAAGAGCAACCGCTTTTCAAGCTTCAGAAGATCAAGAAGCAGCAGATATTGAGGCGATAGACTCAGCAGCTAATCCGGGATTATCTGAGTATATATCTGAAGAATTGACTGAATCAGATAGACCTGAGCTCACATCAGCTAAAATTATAATTTCAGGAGGAAGAGGCATGCAATCTGGAGATAATTTTACACTTTTAGAAGCTATTGCAGACAAATTAGGAGCTGCAGTTGGAGCATCTCGAGCTGCTGTTGATGCTGGATTTGTGCCAAATGATTATCAGGTTGGTCAAACTGGTAAGGTAGTTGCTCCCGAATTATATATTGCTGTCGGCATATCAGGGGCTATTCAGCATTTAGCTGGAATGAAAGATTCAAAAATTATTGTTGCAATAAATAAAGATGAAGAAGCTCCAATATTTCAGGTTGCGGATTATGGATTAGTTGCAGATTTATTCAAAGCAATACCAGAGTTAGAAACAGCACTAGGCTGATTTTAAGACTTTTTTAATTCTGTAATAAATTTTACGACCTCTTTTGAGTCCCATTCGAAGTCACCATTATATCGTCCTATCTCTTTTCCATTCTTATTAAAAAGAATAGTTATTGGTAATCCTTTTGCATTAATATGTTTGCCAACCATAGTAGTTGGGTCATGGTAGTTTTTTAAATTTTTTATATCAATTTCTCTAAGGAAATCATCTACTTTAGAAAAAGGGGTTCTTTCGACAGAAACAATGACAACCTGAAAATTTTCATCGCCCATTTCAGATTGTAAGTTATCAAGCGAAGGCATTTCTACCCTGCACGGTAAACACCATGTAGCCCAAAAATTCATTAAGATAAACTTCCCCCTGAAATCGGATATGCTATACTTGTTACCTTCTGAGTCGTTAAACTCAACAATATCAAATTTTGATAATGGATCTGGCTCAGAAAATTGAAAATGTTCTGAGTCATTATTGAACAAACCAATAGAATAAGAAACGACTAGTAGAGAACTAAGGGAGATAATTGATAAAAATATAAAAAATTTCTTTTTTGACTTAACCATGAGATTTCTATAGAGAGGTTTTTTTTAAATTAAAAGTAAATATGGCTAGAAAAATACAAAAAAATAAAATGTGGGGAGGAAGATTCAGTTCTGACCAAGATAGAATAATGCTTGAAATGAATTCTTCTATTGAATTTGACTCTAGATTATATGCTGAAGATATTAATGCTTCTATTGCACACGCAAAAATGTTGGCAAAACAGAAAATTATTTCACCGAAAGAATCTCAAAAGATTGTTTCTGGTTTAAAGAAAATCAAAGTTGAATTTGAAAAAGGTACTTTTAATTTAGATCCTCTTCTAGAAGATATACATATGAATATAGAATCAAATCTTCAAAAAAAAATCGGCAATGTAGCTAAAAAACTACATACAGGTAGATCAAGGAATGATCAAGTGGCAACAGATATGAGATTGTATATGAGGAGCCAATGCCAAGAAATTATAAAAAAAATCACCATCATTCAAAAAGAATTGAGTAAAAAAGCAAGCAAATACTATGATCTTATTATGCCTGGATACACTCATATGCAAATTGCTCAACCTGTTACATTTGGCCACCATCTTCTTGCTTATGTAGAAATGCTTGATAGAGATAAAAATAGGTTTAAAGATGCCTTGAAAAGAATTAATCAAAGCCCTCTTGGTGCGGCTGCATTAGCTGGGACAACCTTTCCAATTGATAGACAAATGACAACGAAAGCCTTAGGTTTCACAAATCCAATGGCTAACTCAATTGATGCAGTTTCAGCGAGAGATTTTATAATTGAGCCTTTAGCCGCTTCATCAATACTTGCCTCTCATCTTTCAAGATTTTCTGAAGAAATTATCCTTTGGGTATCAGATGGTTTTGATTTTATTGAGCTTCCAGACAGTCTTGCCACTGGGTCATCAATAATGCCTCAGAAAAAAAATCCTGATATTGCTGAATTAGTAAGAGGAAAAAATGGAAGAGTTATTGGTGCATTAATGTCTATCCTAGTTGTTATGAAGGGATTGCCATTAGCTTATTCAAAAGATCTTCAAGAAGACAAAGAGCTTACATTTGATGCTATGGACAATATCTTAAATTCTTTAGAAGCAATTAATGCCATAGTAAAAAAATTAATACCTAAAAAAGATAATTTATCTTCTGCTGCTCAGAAAAGTTACTCTACCGCAACCGACTTAGCAGATTGGCTTGTTGCTAATTTAGATATTCCTTTCAGAGAAGCACACAAAATCACTGGTAATATAGTGAGATATTGTGAAAAAAGAAAAATTAAACTTTCTGAATTAACAATTCAAGAGCTTAAAGGTTTTAATAAAAAGATTAATGATGATATTTTTAATGTGTTGAATGCTGAGCAATCTGTGAATCAAAAAAAATCTTTTGGTAGCACTTCACCATCAATGGTAAAAAAATCAGCGTCAAAATGGATAAAGAAACTACAGAATGAAAAAAAATAGATTAATAATTATTGTGTTTATAATTCTTTTATCTGCATGCGGAAGAAAAGGTGATTTATTACCACCGCCAGCCTATAATAATAATACAAATGGCACATTCCTCGAAGGTAAGTAATTATGTATTCTTACAAGAACAAAAATCTTTATTGTGAAAACATTAATTTAAATGATGTAGCAAAAGACCTTGGCTCTCCATTTTATTGCTATTCTTCTAAAATTCTTGAAACTAAATATAAGGAACTTACTAATGCTCTTAAAGAAGAAGATTCACTTATTTGCTTCTCTTTAAAAGCCAATTCAAACCAATCGATCATTAAGACTTTCTCAGCATTAGGTTCTGGAGCAGATGTTGTCTCAATTGGCGAACTTAAAAGAGCTTTAAAAGCAGGAATTCCAGCTAATAAAATTGTTTTTTCTGGTGTAGGCAAGAATGTTAATGAACTTATATATGCTATCAAAAATGAAATATTGATGATTAATGTTGAGTCTGTTCCTGAACTTAAACAAATTTCGGTACAAGCATCAAATCTTAATATAACTGCGCCAATATCTTTAAGAGTTAATCCTGATATTGAAGCTGGTGGAAATGAGAAAATTTCAACTGGGAAAAAGCAAGATAAATTTGGTATTTCGATAAAAGAAGCGATTGATGTTTATGAACTTGCATCAAATTTAGATAATATTCAGATTAAAGGTATTGATGTACATATTGGAAGTCAAATTAATGATTTACAACCTTTTGAACAAACTTTTGATTGTATTGTTAAAACAATATCAAAATTAAAAGATAAGAATATTAATATTGAAGTCATTGATATTGGCGGGGGTATAGGTATTAATTATACTGACGAAGATGCTTTAAATATAAATGATTATGCAGCATTAATCTCAAAAAAATTTAGATCATTAAATAAAAAAATTATAATTGAACCTGGTAGATTTTTAACAGCTGAATCTGGTATTTTAGTAACGAAAATAATTTATATTAAAGAAAATGAATCTAAAAAATTTATAATTGTAGATGCTGCAATGAATGATTTTATTAGGCCCTCATTATATGGATCATTACATAATGCTCTTCCGCTGACTGAAGATAATAATGAAAAGAATATAGAAAGTTATGATGTTGTTGGACCTATATGTGAAACAGGGGATTTCTTTATAAAAAACTTTAAAACTTCAAAGCTTTCAGAGGGAGATCTTTTAGCTATAACTAATGTTGGCGCCTATGGATCTGTTTTATCTTCAAATTATAATTCCAGACCCTCAATTACAGAAATAATGATTAAAGAAGATAATTATTCAATAATAAAAAAGAGGCAAGATATTGATGAAATGATTAATCAGGATATCTTAGCAGATTGGCAAAAAAATTAAGGGATAATTTCTATCTGAACCTTATCAGCATTCTTTGGGTAATTTATAAAACTTGTTGAAAATGATTTTTGTTCATTCATTTTGAAGTACTCATTATCAAAAATAATGATCTCTGTCATGATAACTTTTTCGTCAGATCCCACTAATTTAACAATTATGTTAGGAACAATTCTTATATAATTTGACTGATTAATTAAAGAACCTGAAACAATTAAAGCTTCCTTATTATTAATAATTGTTGAACGAGATTCTAAATTATAGATATCAATACCTCTAATATTTATTGAAGGATCAACAAACTCCAAGACAGGTCGAATTATAGGAAAATTTTCCAACAAAAAGATTCTATTATACCAAAGCATTGATAACGATAAGAAAAGGATCAATATTAGAGTAACAGATAAAATACCACCTTTTTCATTAGTGTTATCTTTAACTGGAACAGGTAATGGGTGATCTGGCTTTATATTTGGATCTAATGCTTCCTCTTTATTTTCTTTGATTATTCCTCCCTGAGACTCAATAGACTCATAAAGAGGCGGAACTTCAATTGCTTTACCAAGTGGATTTACTGTCCAAACAAAATAACATTTAGAGCACTTAACTTTTCTATTTTTTGTTCCAAATTTATCCTTACTTACAGAAAAACTTGTATTGCATGCTGGACATTGAATAATCATAATTTCTTTATACTTTAGAGAGCATTATCTATTAATTATATAAGCTTCTCCTTTAGGCCCATCTGATAACAGAACTAAAGATCCATTTGTAGATAATTTAATGCTCCTAATTCTACCTTTAATTTCATCAAAAATAATTTCTTCTTCTATAGTGTTATCATGAAGAGAGATCTTTCTTACTTCACCAGGAACAAGTGAACTTACAATTAGACTATTGGTCAATTCGGGAAACATTTCACCATCATAAAAAATCATATCTGAAGGAGCAATTGAAGGAACCCAATATTTTAAAGGTTGTTCCATACCTTTTTTTTCTGTGAATGGTGAAATAATACTTCCATTATAATCTATACCGTATGTAATTGCTGGCCAGCCATAGTTCTTGCCCACATTTATAAGATTAAGTTCATCACCGCCTCGTGGACCATGCTCATTAGAATATAATACCTCATTTTTTGAGTCGTAGGCTATTCCTTGCTGATTCCTATGACCATATGAAAAAATTTCTGGTAAAGCATCTGGAGTATCAATATATGGATTATCTTCTGGAATAGAGCCATCAATATTTATACGAATAATTTTGCCAAAATGATTATCGAGATTCTGTGCATCTTCGCGATAATTAAACCCATCTCCAGATGTTATTATTAAAGAATTATCATTTAAAAAAACTAAACGAGCGCCGTAATGATTTGAAGATCTTCTATAAGGCAATGCCTCAAAAATAGTTTTTTTATTAATAAGCTGATTATTAACTAACTCTGCGCTGACTACTTTAAGTGTATTTTCATTTTTTGTTCCATACGAAAAAGAGATAAACAAAATATTATTTTTTTCGAATTCAGGGTGGAGAATAATATCTGATAAACCTCCTTGACCTCTGAATAAAACCATTGGAACCCCATTAATATCAATAACATCTCTTGTTTTAATGTTTATTTGTTTTATTTTACCGGAAAGCTCAGTAACCAATATATTACCATTAGGTAAGGTTGCAGAGCTCCAGGGGTGATTAAATTCATATTCAATCTTCTCAACATCATATTTTAAATCACTTGCAAACAAGGAGCTTGTAATAGCTAAAACAATTAGGAAAGAAAATATAAATATTTTATTTCTAGAATTTACTTTGTGTTTAATTTTCATTTTCAAATACCCTATTTAAAAGTAGTCCATATATATATCCGCCCAAAAAGCCAGATACACAAAAAAGAAAAAAGCCAAGAAAAGATCTCATTCCGGCGATTAAAGCAGCCCCTGTAAAAACTAATGTTGTCAATTTTAACATAACAAAAACGCTAATAAATCCTGCAATTGAATAGGATAGAGTGCGCTTAATTGGGAGAAAATATCTCAAAATCGAAGTTATTAAAAACGCTAAGAAAAATGTAATTAAAATTATAATTAAAAATAATAAACCGTTTGAAATATCTTTTAGAAGTAATTCAAAGAACATTATGACAGAAATATCAAAGCCTTGAGACATCAACCAAATTAAGTTTGTAGTTAAATTAATCAAGATTATAAGCGAAGCTGTAAAGAGAGAAGATATAAGATAGAAAAAAGGTACATATAGAAATATCATTTAATTTTTTTCCTTTGAATAAGCCAGATTCCGCTCAAAATTAACACCATCCCAATAATAATAGCAAAATTTAAGGATTCATCTAACAAATAAATCCCTAATATTAATGCCCATACTGGTATGAGATAATTGACCATTGACATAAATATAGGTCCCTCAAGATCAACAATCTTAAACCATACAAATGTTGCAATTCCTGTAGAAAGAATTCCCAAAATAAATATCAAAGAAATTGTTTTAAAATCAAGTGAGAACAAATTTGGAAATGGCTCAAAAAGAATTGCAATAAATAAACCTATTAAAGATGCGCTTAATAGCGAGCCAATAGCTCTATCAGTTGGCGGTATGTGAGAAATCTTTTTTGTTAATACAGTTGCCAAAGCGTATGATGAAGTTCCCAGTAAAACTGCTATTTGCCCGAACATAAACATAGAATTTAAATCAACAATATCTGAATTATTTAGACCTATTAACAAAATAAGACCTAAGAAACCGATTAAAATACCAAATATTTTTAAAGTCGTGATCTCTTCATCCTTTAGAAGAAAATAAGAAAGTATCAATGTTAATATTGGGTTAATGCCCATTAGTATCGCTGTAAGAGAAGACGGAATATATTGCTGACCCCAAGCAATAATACTAAAAGGGAAATTAAATCCCAAAAATCCAATTATAAAACTCCAAAACCAAAACTCTTTAGTAAAGTTAAGAGATCTTTTTTGTAAAAATAACCATATTAATAAAACCAATGAACCAAGGGCTATTCGACAAAACATGATCCACAAGGGTCCAACAGAAAAAAGAATAACCTTAATGATTGCAAAACCTGATCCCCAAACAATGCCTAAGAATAATAGTAATGATAGCGGGAGTAATTTTTTTTTCATTTCAACAATACAAAATTATTAGCAAAAGATTTTAAGAAAAGATTAAATGGCTTTAAAAAAAGATCTTTGAATATATTCTTAAAAAAGCAATACTACTTCATAATGCAATTTAAGACACTTTTAATTATCATTATTTTATTAATTATTTTTCTATTTTTTTTACTATTTAATGATTTTAATTTTTTATCTAGCCAAAATCTTGAGCAAGCTAAAGACACCTCTAATGCCGATGTAATAGTGGTTTTAACTGGGAGCTCAGATCGAATAAAAAAAGGATTTGAATTGTTGGAATATAATTATTCTAAAAGAATGTTTATCTCTGGAGTAAATCCTATTGTGCGAAAGAATGATTTAAAAAAAATCATCGATCTCGAAAATTCAATTGAAAAAAATAATTTATTCACTTGCTGTGTCTTTTTAGGAAAAGATGCAAAAAATACAAAAACTAATGCTCTAGAAGTAATAGAATGGATGAAAAAAAATAAACTAATATCTGCAATACTTGTTACTTCTGATTTTCATATACCTAGAAGTATTTTAGAATTTCAAAATAATTCCAATCATATTAAAATTACTCCATGGCCGGTCAAAACTGAAAATAATAATTCGATAACTTTTTTTAAAGAATTTTTAAGATTTAGTTTCGTTCGCATTAAATACTTAATTATATGAGGTGCAATTATAAAAAAATTATTATCATATATGTCGGTATCAATATTTTTTACTATCACAGCTATAATAGCTATTGCTGGACTTCCCCTATTGCTTTTTCCAAGGAAATATACAGCCCTTTTAATTCACTCTTGGTCTAAATTGATGCTCTTTTTATTTAAAAAATATGATGGATTGGATTGGGTAATTGCCGGAGAAGGAAATATTCCTGAGGCACCATTTATTGTAGCTTCAAAGCATCAATCAGTATGGGATACAATTTTCTTTACTGCCTATTTCAGTGATGCGGCTATGGTATTGAAAAAAATATTAATTTATTTACCTGCCTACGGATGGCATGCAGTTAAAGCTAAAATGATTTGGGTCGATAGAAAGGCTAAAGGTAAAGCATTAAAATATTTGTTAAAAATGGCAAAAGATTGCTCTAACAGTAAAAGGCCGATTGTTATTTTTCCTGAAGGAACAAGAGTGGCCGCAGGTGAAAAAGGAGATTACAAATCTGGATGTTTCGCTTTATATAAATATCTTGATATTCCATGTATTCCTGTGGCATTAAATTCTGGATTGTTTTGGCAAACAAAAGGATTTGATAGAAAAAGAGGAACTATAAAAGTAAAATTTCTAAAACCTATAGAACCTGGGCTTTCAAAAAGTGATTTTCAAACTGTGCTAGAAAATAGCATAGAAATCGCTACTAATGATCTTTTAAGGAATGAAAATAATGAAGAAAAATAGAAGCCTATTCAGTTTTATTAAATTGCCCATTTATTCTCTTTTTTTTGCTTTTATTGCCTGGTCAGCATATTGGTTTTTAGGAACCATATATATTGAGAATAAAGTGTTAGAAAATAATAATCTAAAATATGAAAAATCCTCAATCTCTGGTTATCCAGTATTCTTCGATATAAATCTTAAAAGATTAGAATATAATTTCTCTAAAAATATATCTTTTGAAGAGGTTAATTTAAAAACATTTGCATGGCGTTTTGATCAAATCAGAACATTTATCAATGAACAAATTTCTATTCAAATTTCAAATTCAATAGCTATTAAAGCCTTACCATCAAATCTAATTATTGATTTTTATAATTACGATAATAATTCCAAAAAGTTTGAAATTTTAGGAAATAATATAATTTTGTCAGAAAATTACAGTAATAAATCATTCTCAGTAGATGGTATTTCAGGAACCGTTATTCAGAAAGAAATCTACAATATTAATATTTTAACAAGCAAGGATAGTTCATCATTAAAAATTCAGGGCTATATTGACACTAAAAATGAATATTTAGAGGGAAATCTAGAATTCTCTTTTTCTGATCCCAAAGATATAAAACGATTATTTGAAATCTTTAGTATAAACATTGAAGAAAATCCAATTACTAACTTATTGATATATAGAGGTAAGATTAATTTAATTTTCGAAGATGGAATTTCACTTTTAGGCCCTCTTCCTATTGGTAGAGCACCAAAACTAAAATAGATCAATCACCTCTTCCGAAGTCAACTTTTTGTGTATCTTGGCCAGCCTCTATGATATTTTTTCTAACATCCCTTGTTTTCTTGAAAAAGTCTTCTAGGTATTCATAGTTATTATCTTCAATTGCTGATTTCAATTTATCTAAATCGTTTGAGAAATAATTTAACATTTCTAAAACTGCACTGCTGTTATTAATAAAAATGTCTCTCCACATGATAGGGTCAGAAGCAGCAATCCTGGTAAAATCTCTAAATCCTCCGGCAGAATATTTAACAACTTCTTTTTTGCTAATATTTGCTAAATCATTTGCAGTACCAACAATATTATAAGCTATTAGGTGAGGAATATGACTCGTTATAGCTAGAACCTTATCATGATATTCTGGATCCATAATCTCAACCATGGAGCCTAAATTTTCCCAAAATATCTTAACATCATTAAGCTTATCTAAATTTGTTCTTTTTGAAGGAGTTAAAACACACCAACGATTATCAAATAAATCTTCAAAACCTGCATCTGGTCCTGACATCTCAGTCCCTGCTATTGGATGACCAGGAACAAAATGAATAAATTCCGGTAAAATATCTTCAATCTCGTTAATTACTTTTGATTTTGCAGAACCTGTATCAGTTATTGTGCATCCATCCTTTAGAATAGGCGAAATTTCCTTAACTATTCTCTCAAATGAAGATAAAGGCGTCGCTAATATTACTAAATCAGTATCTCGATCAATTTGATTTAGATCTAAATGAGCTTCAGATACCAATCCCCTTGATAAAGCAGTTTTAAGTGTTGAATCGCTTTTCGCAAAACCTTGTAACTTAATTTCTTTATTAAATCTTTTAATAGCTAACCCAATTGAACCACCTATTAAACCTAAACCGATAATTGCTATTTTTTTAAAAGGAATATCCATATTATTTTAAAGCATTAACTGTATCCAAAAGTAACAGATTTGCTTCCTCCTCACCTATGCTTATTCTTAAGCAATTTGGCAAATTATACTCTTCCATCTCTCTAACAATTATTCCTTTAGAGCATAAAATCTGGTAAGCCTCTTTAGCAGAAACTTTAAAAGAATCTACAAACTCAACAAGCAGAAAATTGCATTGGCTTGGATACACGATTAAGCCAATATCAGTAAAACTATCTTTTAAAATTTTTTTCCATTTACTATTATGTTCGACAGAGAAATTAATATGATCATCGTCCTTTAGGGCGCTTATTGCAGCCATTTGTGCTGCTGTGTTTACTGAGAATGGAACTTTTAATATATCCAATCTTTCAGCAATTTTTTGTGGACAATATGCCCACCCAACTCTTAGGCCAGCCAATCCAAAAGCCTTTGAAAAAGTTTTTGTAATTACAATATTTTCGCTTTCTTTTGCTAAATCAAAACCTATCGAGTAGTCATTTTCTTCCACATATTCTGAGTAAGCAGCATCAATAACAAGTAATACATCATCAGAAATAGAATCATATAATCTTTTGATTTCATCAAAATTTATATAACTTCCAGTTGGGTTATTTGGGTTTGCAATATAAATAATCTTTGTCTTTTCTGTTAATGAAGCAATAAAATTATCTATATTTGGTTGGAAATCTTCTTCTTTTGCACGAATAACTGTTGCACCAGACCCCTGAATAGCTAGCGGGTAAACTGCAAACGCGTTTTCCGAAATTAAACCTTCATTTCCTTCATTCAAATAAACTCTTGCAAGCAAATGGAGTATTTCATCTGAACCACAACCACAAATTATTCTGTCACTATCAATTTTGTATTTATGGGATATTGCCAATTTGAGTTCTGAATTTGAAGAGTCTGGGTATAGTCCTAAATCATTTGCAATTTTCTCATATTCTAAAATTGCATTTGAGCTTGGTCCAAAAGGATTTTCATTTGAAGATAATTTAAATATTTTGTCTACGCCTTCAATTTTACTTAGGCCACCCTTGTATGCTTTTATGGCATTTAAATATTTTTTTGGTTCTGGTTTTTTCATAATTTCTCTACCCAGTCTTTATATATCCAAAACTTCCTAAGATAGAAACATCTTTAATATCAATATCTTCATAATATTCATCGATTGATATCATAAACTTATTTTGAAGATTAGATATAATTGTAAAATTATATTTTTGAGCTATCAAATCTTTACTCTCCTCATTACATATAAGAATACACTTATTATTTTTAGCCCTTTCAGGCTTAACTTGGCCTAACAAAAAACCAAAACAATCATTTTCAAATACAGGTAAACACCCAAAAATATAAATATTTTCTGGTATAGATTTTAACCACCACTCACCTTCAATTGGAATAACAGCAATAAAATTTTTACTATCAGTGATTTTTTTTATTGCCTCAGAGCTATCATATCCGTAAAATTTTTGTGTTTTAGATCCATAATAATTTCTTACCTCTTTACTCAATTCACTATCTTGCTTATCAGCAATTACAATTTCAAAAGAAGACTGAACAGAATTAGTGATATTACTAATGATTTCTCTCCAAATATATAATATTGATTTACCATCAAGATGACTATTGGCCTTCTTGTATAAGTTTTCCAATAAATCTATTTCTCTTCCTGGCTTAAGAATATCAACTCCTTTAGTCGCCTTTATTGAGGAAATTGATTTTACAATTTCTGCTCTTTCAAGGATTGAATCTAATATCTTG
>LUMP01000232.1_pt1 | contig 31470 bp, 41 predicted proteins | sample 729641 | NCBI WGS metagenome assembly LUMP01 (sample SAMN03860260, study PRJNA289734) | marine metagenome | biome: seawater column; feature: ocean; material: water; isolation source: Red Sea water column Station 12 - depth 47m | place: Saudi Arabia: Red Sea | collected 2011-10-15 | depth 47 m | reverse complement strand
AGAGTGCTAAGAACAATACCTGCAACTGCCAAAGATCCTAGAAACACTATTGCATATTTTTGACCATCAGATAATTCCAATGACTAGTAAGAAAAATTTTGCATTAATAATTTTACCACATGCCACCTTGTTCAACACCGCCCTTGGTGCTGAATTCTGGCTTTTTCTCAGGGACGTTTCCATGTGCTTTTTTCATGTGGCGTTCTAGTCTTTCAGGTTGATGTAGTTCTAAACCACATTCTTTACATTTGGTTTCAGTTTTGTTTTTTTCTTTTTTCTTACCAAATAGTCCCATATTGGTAATTCAAACTAGATTGATATAATGGTTTTTCAAAGATGGTGCGTGTCAGTAAAAAATATCACCGTTTTAGGATCAGGAGTCATGGGGCACGGAATTGCCCAAGTATCAGCCACAGCAGGATATAATGTCGTACTACGGGACATCAAACAAGAGTTTCTCGACAAGGCAATGGAGAAAATAAGATGGAGTTTAGATAAACTAGTCACAAAAGAGAAGATTTCAAAAGAAGAAGGAGATGCAATTTTTTCAAGAATTACACCTATTGTTGATTTGAATGATGCAGTAAAAGATGCAGAATTAGTGATAGAAGTAGTTCCAGAAATAATGGATTTGAAAAAACAAGTCTATGCAGAATTAGACAAGGCAGCCAAACCAGAAGTAGTCTTTGCATCAAATACCAGCACATTACCAATTACAGAAATTGCAAATACTACATCACGTCCTGACAAATTTATTGGAATTCATTTTTTCAATCCACCACAACTAATGAAGCTTGTAGAAGTCATTCCAGGAGAAAAGACATCACAAGAAATTACAGATATGACTCAAGAATTTGTAAAATCAGTTAACAAACAGGCAGTGCTATGTAGAAAAGATGTTCCAGGATTTATCATTAATAGATTATTCATTCCAATGGTTCATGAAGCATGTTATCTCCAAGATAGAACAGGTGCAACGTTAGAAGAAATAGACTCTGCAGTGAAATTCAAACTTGGATTTCCAATGGGAATTTTTGAGTTAGCTGATTTTACAGGGATGGATGTAATTCACAAGGCAACAGTAGAAATGCATCTGCGAGACAAAAAAGTAATCAATCCACACAGTACAGTTGAGAAAATGTTTGATGAGAAAAAGTTGGGTCAGAAATCTGGAGAAGGGTATTACAAATATTCAGATGACAAATATGAAAGAGTTGAATTATCTGAAGAGTTAGCTGAAAAGTGCAATCCAATACAACTGGTTGCAAACATACTGAACAATGCTGCGTGGTTAATCACAAATGGTGCAAGTGATATCGAAGAGATTGAAAAGGCATGCAAGCTTGGACTGGGTTTAAGAAAACCACTATTTGAAACAGCAAAGGAAATTGGGATTAAAAACATCGTAGATGAATTAAACAAATTAGCAGAAGAATATGGTGAATTTTACAAACCAGACCCACTGCTAGAATCTATGAGTTAATCTGGTCTAGAATATAGTTAACAGCGTCTTTTGGAGAATCAAATCCAACAATTTTTACATTTTCACGATGATCTAGAAATTGATCAGAATATTTTGTTGCCATACCTCCAGAGTTTTTGACAGTAGCGATTGGTTTTTTGTACATGTATGCAGCACAGATTTCAGATAGTGTGCCAGAACCACCGCCCACTACAACAACACCATCTGCAGATAATGCATTTAGAAAGTCTCTAGACAGTCCCATTCCAGAAGGAATCACAATATCACAGAATTCATTTGCAAGAGAAGAATCATCTTGAGGGATAATTCCTATTGTCAATCCTCCTGCATCTTTTGCACCATGTGATGCAGCCTTCATGACACCACCCAAACCTCCAGTAATCAATACAGAGTTGGATGCTGCAATTTCTTTTCCTGCATCATATGCAATTTTTTCAAGTTCAGGAGTACAGCCATTGTCATTATTTCCAATAACTAAGATCTGCCTCATTTTTGCCATGACATAAGATCACATGCACATAATATAACTGAAAAAACAAAGAAAGGGTTATAAAAAAAGAGAAATGAATCTGAATATGGAAAAACGTTCAATGCCAGTATGCTTTACAACAGAGCAATACAAAAAGATCGAAGAAATTGCCAAGAAAAAAGGCATGCTAAATTCTAGTCAAGGTTTAGAGAAACTACTATCAGAACTCTAAATCAAAAAATTCTTTTTCTAATTTTATAATTTAATTAGATCTTTATTTCATCAGTATCATGGGATTATTTGACAGAAAACCTGCCATATGTACAGTGTGTAACAAAGAAACCAAGCACAAACACAAGGCAAAAAAAGAATGGTATGTTGAATCACCACTTTGTGGCGATTGCTATATGGATAAAATGAAGGAATCATACGATTCAAACATCAAATCAAAATGTGCAGTATGCGGAGTACAGAAAAAAATTACAGACTTGTGGGAACCAAGATGGCAATGGGACATGAAAGGATTACTCTGTAAGACATGCTTTGACAACAAAGAAGGTGATTTTAAAACAAAAAAGGAATTCTGTTCAATTTGTAATAAGAAAATGGGGTTCATTAGATACAACCCAAAACCAGATTGGAAGGTAAAAGGTCAGCTATGCAGAACATGCTGGGATGAACAAAAGGCAAAAAATAGTTGAAATGAGATTTTTTAAGAAAATCCCCTGTGAAAAATGTGATTTACAGTTTAAAACACAAGAAGAACTAATGCAACATTTGCAAATTACGCATTATAAGGATTTACCATATGATTGTAAAGAATGTGGAGAAAATTTTTCAAACATGGAAGATATGAGAACACATCTACAAAGAAAACACAGTTACAAAAAAGACAGAGATTAGATTGCGTTAACGTTTTTTACAAGACCAGGACGTTTTTTGGTAAACACTCTAAATCCACAAATACATTTGATTTCAGGAAGTCTTGCTAGTTCCTCTAATGCAGTCTCATGGCCACATCTCATACATTTGTAGAAAACATCAAATTTTTCTTCAGAAAATGATTCTTCAAAATTCTCTTCAGACATGTCAGCTAATCACAATCCCCATAATAAAAGGCTAAGTTATTTTAGAGATAACTCAATGTAGACGTCATCAGGGATTTTCAGACGCATTAATTGTCTGATTGCTTTATCATCAGCATTAAGATCAATGATTCGTCTATGCATTCTCATCTCCCATTTTTCATAAGTTTCAGTTCCATTTCCACATGGAGATTTGCGTGTGACGACATTGAGACGTTTAACAGGTAGTGGTGTTGGACCTTTTACTTTTACACCGGTTTTTTTTCCAATGCCCATAATTTCATCACATACGCCACCTAATTTCAAAAGACTTGTACTAGTTAGTTTAATGCGAGCGTTTTGAGCCATGATGACTCTCTCTAAGGTGTGTGTGCTTCAGTAATTTCTTTTACAACACCAGCGGCGATTGTTGCACCCATATCTCTGAGTGCGAATCTACCCATCTCAGGGAATTCCTGGAAGGTTTCAATTGGTGTTGGTCTTACTGGTCTAATCTTAACAATAGCAGAATCTCCAACTTTTAAGAACTTTGGATTTTCTTCATCCATTGCACCAGTTTGTGGGTTAATCTTTGCAACAAATTCAGTGATTGTTGCAGCAACTTGTGCTGTGTGAGCATGCATTACAGGAGTGTAACCTGGTGCGATTGCTGTTGGGTGATGAATAACGATAATTTGTGCTTTGAATTCTTTTGCAACTGCTGGTGGTGCGTCAGGAGTTCCTAATACATCTCCACGTTTGATGTCTTTCTTTTCAATTCCTCTCATGTTATCGCCTGCTTCAGCACTTGGAAGTTCTGCATGGTGAGATTCAATTGATTTGATTTCACCTTGTGCACCAGATGGCATTACAACTATTTTTTGACCTGGTTTCATTTCACCAGTCTCAACACGTCCTACTGGGACGGTTCCAACACCAGTAATTGAGTATACATCTTGAATTGGAAGACGTAGTGGTTTACCAGTTGGTTTGTCAGGAGCAGTAAAGTCATCAAATGCTTCTAAGAGTGTTTTACCAGAATACCAGCCCATGTTTTCAGACTTTTTAACTAAGTTGTCACCTTTCCATCCAGATACTGGGATGAATGGTACTTGGTCGACTTTGTAACCACAGGATTTTACAAGTCCCTGTCCTTTCTCAACTGCTGCTTTGTAAGCATCTTCTGAGAAATTGCTGTCGTCCATTTTGTTAATTGCTACGATGAGTTGACCTACACCAAGTGTTTTTAGTAAGAATGCGTGTTCACGTGCTTGTCCACCTGGGGCAATTGCAGTGTCAGTTTCACCTGGTTTTGCAGATAAGACAAGAACAGCACAGTCTGCTTCAGAAGCACCTGTAATCATGTTTTTGATAAAGTCTCTGTGTCCAGGAGCATCGATTAATGTATAATTAAATTTTGGAGTTTCGAATTTTTGGAAAGCAAGGTCAATAGTAATACCTCTTTCTCTCTCATCTTTGATGTTATCCATAACCCAAGCATACTTGAAAGTATCACCCTTTCCAGTTTTCTCAGATTCAGCAGCATGAGCATCAATTGTTCTTTGATCAACTACGCCTAGATCCATCAAAAAGTGACCCATTGTTGTGGACTTGCCATTATCAATGTGTCCTGTGATAATCATGTTCATGTGTGGTTTGTCTGCCATAGAAAATTCGTATTAAATGGTCTTTATAATCATTTTGATTTTTTCCATTTTTTTGTATCTTTTTTTGAAATTTTTGGATCAAAGAAATTTTGGCAATTTAGCATATAGTATAAATCAAAGAAGAAAAAATCGTTAGTATGAAAATCACAGTGTCTGTAATCAAAGCAGATGTCGGAGGAATTGGAGGACATACCAGACCAAGTGACAATTTGATTCAGGCTGTAAGAGATACGGTGAATGCTTCATCAGATTTGCTAATTGATCATTACATCGGATACTGTGGAGATGATGTTCATATTGTAATGAGTCATACTCATGGAGTAGATAATGAAAAAATTCACAAGTTAGCATGGGATGCATTTGAAGCTGGTACCGCAGTTGCAAAAAAAGAAGGATTGTATGGAGCAGGTCAGGATTTACTAAAAGATTCATTTTCAGGAAATGTTAAAGGAATGGGACCAGGAGTTGCAGAATTAGAATTTGAAGAAAGAATTGTAAACAAATCAGTTGCAAAAGGCGTAGACTTTCACATTATGGATGTAGAAGAAGCTTCAATTGCAAAATTATCATTATGGGAAGACAAACCTGCACTGGAAGCTGCGTTAATGTATCCAGGAAGATATGTCATTTCATCAATTACAACAAAAGATGGCGAACCAATAATGGATGCATCAACTGACAGACTACACAACATTGCAGGAACATATGTGGGCAAAGATGATCCAGTTTGTATTGTAAGAACACAAAAAATGTTCCCAGCAACAGAAGAAGCAGGAAGTGTATTCAACAATCCACACTACGTAGCAGGAAATACTAGAGGTAGTCACAACATGCCATTAATGCCAGTAAAATTGAATTCTGCAGCAACAATCAATTTCTGTATTCCAATTGTAGAGTCATTAGTATTCAGTATGCATGATGGAAAGTTTACAGGACCATTTGATGGATTCTCAACTCCAGATTGGGATTACATTAGAGAACAGGCAACTAAGAAAGCAATTGCAATTAGAAGTCAAGGATTTATTCATCCAGCAACATTAGTTCCAGATGAATTAGAATATGCAGAAGGATACAAAGATGTAATGAAAGGACTAAAAGAGAAAATGGTTCCAATGGATTCAAAATCGGATACAAGCGAAAGAAAAGAAAATTACGAAGACCCAGACTAAAGATCTAAGATATTTTAAGCAAAGATTAAATCAATTACCATCTTTCAAATGTTATGATTTCAAAGTATGAATTTCAATTCTCATTTTTATCTCAAAGCGTAGTCAAGATTGCAATGACTGTTGCAGCAGTATTGACATTTTCACATATCGTAGTTCAATTATTTGGACAAACAATTCCAGACCTCTTTTGGCCAGTATTCAAAGATATAGGAGCAGGGTTTATCATAGTTACCGCATTTGTATTTGCAGTAGCATGGTTTCTTAAAGCAAGACCACACAACAGACCAAAACAATACAATGTAGTAATGTTTGATTTAGATGGAAAAGAAACAACCATACCAGGACTAAGAACAGATTTTAGAAATCATGACGTTGCATGGAGTTTTATGAAGCAGTACAAACAGTCATACCCACTATACAACTTCGCATTAGTCTCAGATTTGAAAAAAAATCGAAAAAAAGTTATGTTCAGATACATCTAGAACAAAGCATTAATCAAATAAAAGATCTATTTTACAATATTACATGAAATTTTCAATTATTTCAGATGCATTACAAAAGATGGAAGCAACAAGTAAGAGACTAGAACTTACAGACATTCTTGTAAAGTTGATAAAAGAGATTCCAGATGATGTCATCTCAAAAACAATTTATCTTATTCAAGGAAAATTAAGACCGAATTTTGAAGGAGTTGAATTAGGAATTGCAGAAAAATTAGTGATGAGAGCAATGTCAAAATCATCAGGAATACCACTGAAAAATATCGAACAGGATTATAACAAAGGAGGAGATCTTGGCCAGACAGCAGAGAATATTTTACGAGAAAAAATTCAAACAACTTTTACATCAGAGACAATAACGTTAGAGAAAGTTTACGAGACATTATTCAAAATTGCAAAATTAGAAGGAAAAGGCTCACAAGAAATGAAGATGAGATATGTTTCAAGCATGTTAAATGATGCAACACCACAAGAGGCAAAATTTATACTGAAAATTTTGCTAGGCACATTGCGTCTAGGAATTGCAGAAAATACTGTAATGGATGCACTTGCAATTGCATTTACAGGAAAAAAAGAAAATAGAGAAGTAATTGAAAATGCATATAATGTTTCAAGTGATTTAGGAAAAGTTGCAGAAGTTCTTTCAGTTGACGGAATAGAGCAAATTAAGAGATTTCAGATAAAATTATTCAGTCCGATTAGACCAATGTTAGCAGACAGAATTAAAAGTGAAGAGGATACTGTGAAGAAATTTCAAGAAGAGTTTGCTGCAGAGTTCAAACTAGATGGAGAACGCGCACAGATTCATAAGCAAAAAGATAGAATAATGATTTTTTCAAGAAGTTTAGAAAACATTACATCATATTATCCAGATATTGTTGAGAAAATTTCAGAGAGGATTGTAGCAGAGAATGTAATTTTGGAAGCAGAAGTAGTTGCAATGAATTCCAATTCAGGGGATTTTTTACCATTTCAGGAATTAATGCATAGAAGACGAAAATATGAAATTGATGAAGCAGTTACAAAATATCCTATCACAGTTAATTTCTTTGACGTACTTTTTTCTGATGAGAAAAATTGCATGGATATGAAATATTTAGAAAGACGGAAATTGTTAGAGAAAATCATTAAACAAGATAATTTTGCAAGATTAATTCCAATGTCAGTGATAGAAAGTGAAGAACAGATTCTGGAAGTTTTGGAGAATTCAATTAATTCCGGATGTGAGGGGTTGATGTTGAAACATCTTGATTCAACATATAGAGCAGGAATAAGAGGAAGTAATTGGCTTAAACTAAAAAGAGAATATCAAAATGAGTTAGGAGATAGTTTAGATTTAGTCGTAGTTGGTGCATTTTTTGGAAAAGGTAGACGAACGGGCAAGTATGGAACACTTTTGCTTGCATCATACAATGACGAAGAAGATACTTTTCCAAGTATTTGCAAAGTGGGAACAGGGTTTACAGATGAAAGTTTGGATCAATTATACCAAATTTTATCACCAAAAGTAACACTGAAGAAAAATCCAAGAATTGTAAGTGAAATGGAAGCAGACGTATGGTTTGAACCAGAATTGGTCATAGAAATAGTTGCATCAGAGATCACACAAAGCCCAATCCACAAAACAGCATTAGACAAAATTAAAGAAAATGCAGGACTAGCTTTAAGATTTCCAAAATTTACAGGAAAGATTAGAACCGAGAAAAATTCCGAAGATGCATCTACAGATGAAGAAGTGATAGCATTGTACAAAGTCCAAAAAAAGACTTCAAATCAAGACTAGTTTAAATTGAAATTAACCAAGCCTTAATATTCAGTCTGAATAGTAATAAAATTCGTTATGTATAGTGGGGAATTAGAAGTACAAGCAAAGCGAAAAGCAGTTGCTGTACTACAAGATGAGATTAATAGAATTTTAAACGCAGGAAGAAGCCTTTCCCAATTACCAGAATTAATAGTAAAAAAAGACAAAGCAGGAATCAAGGATGCAATGGAACAGATCACTTCTTTAGAAGAAGAAGTAGAAAGTTTACGTAGAAAAATTACCAGAGATGTAGCTGACGTAGGAGGTCTCATCCTCAATCGAGAGAATTTACTAAACACTGCATATACAATGGATGAAATTGCAGGATATATCACAGGAATTGCTTTCAAATTATCAAACATTAAAGCAACTACTCTAAAATCCTCAAAATTAGATAAGGATCTAACAGAATTAATCGAATTAGTTGTAGATGAAATTTACAAATTGAATGAAATTATCAGAAGTCTAAATTCAGATTCTGCAAAATCTATTGAATTAGCACAAGATACTCAAAAATTAGAAAGAGAAATCGATATCAAATATCGAAAAATGGTATTGAAAGCACTTGAGATTTCAACTACAAGTGAAATGCTATTGATGAAAGATACCATAGAAGGAATTGAAGAGATGGCAGACAAGTGTCAAGAAGTTTCAGATTCATTCATTCTTTTGGCACTGAGTTTATAATTTTGAAAACAGAATTACTAGAAAATCGTTTGATTGTATGGAATACAGATGATTCTAAAAAATTATTCAGTGAAGGGTATTATGGAAAACCAATTGGAATTCCAAAACCAAAATTAAACGAAATCAATGTTCCATTAGTATTAGATTTGATTGAAGGATATTATTTAATGACAAAATCTAAAATTCAGATTTACAAAAATAAAAAGAAAGTTACTTTAAAGAAAATGTTTCAGATATGCTTAGAACAGCATCATAATTTTGAAAAAAAATTTCAAGTTTACAAAGATTTTCGAGATAAAGGATATGTTGTTAATCCAGGAATAAAATTTGGATGTGATTTTGCAGTTTATGAAAAAGGTCCAGGCATTGATCATGCTCCATTTTTAGTTCAAGTGTACAATAGAAATGAAAACATGACGTCAACAGACATTGTGTTGGCAGGAAGATTGGCTACAAGTGTTAAAAAACAGTTTATTTTAGCTATACCAACTGGAAAAGAAAAAGTAGAGTATTTGGCGCTTGATTGGTGGAAAGCCTAGAAAGTTTTGATGTGGCCAGCTATTTTATCAAATATTTCAAATTGTTCTTTTGATACCTTGAAATCAAAGCTGTTTTTCCATTTACCATAAATTCTGACACCTTTTGTGGTAGGATCAATCGTGATGGTGGCATCGTCAACAGATTGTTGTGCAATGAGTTCGTTTAATACAGAATCATCATTTAGAGTATCTGCAATTTTGCCTCCTTGCCATTCAACTTTTGTTACTTTTTTTGAACTAAAATGTCCCGAAGTTGTTAAGACAGTTCTTGCAGTATAATCAACAGGAACGTCAGTTTGTTTTCTTACAATGAAATGAGCTTGATAACGGTCTTGTGCACCCCAAGGAAGTGGATTTGGATCTTGCATATCTATCCCTTTTGAATTATCTGAATGACATCAATGTTTGTGCCATTGACATCAAGACAGCCCTTATTTGTAACCATTCGAGTAGTTTGTGAAAATACTCTACTGTAATAATCATCATGTTCAACATCATCAGTTGCAATTTCTTTAGGAGTAGAATCTATTGCGATCTCTTTTAGCATATCAGAAAATTTCTCAGGTTCTGATTTTATAACAAATGTTTCGGGTTCTGAGTCATGCATTAGCTATCTTCAAGACTACCCTCAAATAAACATAATTCTCTAGTGGTAAGCAATTAATATTGCAAATCAATCAAAATTTTTGTCAGATTGAAATTTGAAAATAAAGTTGTGCTAATCACAGGAAGTGGAACTGGTATAGGAATGACGGTGGCCAAGAAATTTGTGGGAGAGGGGGCTAGCGTGATTATTCTAGGAAGACGTAGAGAGCCACTCGAAGATACATCAAAAATGCTTGAAGAAATTATTAACGAAAAAAAGTCAAATGGATTTGTAAAAATATTCTCAGGAGTAGATGTGAGTGATGAAAATGCCGTTACAGAGATGTTTGAGACGCTAAAAAATGAGGGCGTAAACGTTGACGTAGTAGTAAATAATGCAGGAGTTTCAGGTCCTGTCACTTGCTTTTCACATGCACCATTAGACGATTTCAGAAGTACAGTAGACATTCACCTTACAGGAACATTTTGGACATCAGTTCAAGCACTAAACTAACTGAAAAAGGAATAGTGTCTATCGGAACAAATCCAGGACCAGTACATTCTGATAGAATTTACAAGACAGTATATCCAAAAGCAGCATCAGAATTCCTAAGAGTTAGTGGTTTTGAAGATTTAGCACCAGCAGAAGTCGAAGCGGCAAACAAAGAGATTGTAGGATTATTAGGAGAAGATGATGAGACAATTAAAAATGGAATTAAAGCTGCTGCAGAGAAATTAGGAAAAAAAGAAGAGACATTTACAAATTTGTTAAACAAGGTTCAAAGTATTGCAGAAAAGATTCAAAAGAATACATCAACAATGATTGCAGATCAACAATTCTTGTCACAAGATCAAGTGGCAACCACAGTGCTAACCCTTGCAGATGATGATCAGGCAAAAATTCTAAATGGAAAAATTATTCCGGGAGACAGAGTATTTTATCCAGTAAGATCACATATTACATCAATTCCCGAGACTGTAAAACAATTTGATTATTCATCAAAGATTGCCGTTTTAACAATTGATGCTACTGACGAAGAAGATGCAAAGAAAGCTGAAGAAATAGCCAACAATGTTCAAGCAAATGGTGGACAAGCAATTTGTTTTATTTCAGACAAATGTTCAAAAGAAATTCAAGAGTCATTAGGAAATAAATTCCATTCACATGTAATTGACTTTTCAAACAATGAAGAAATTACAAAATGGTTTAACACTGCAAAATCAAAAGGAGATATCGAGGTGTTTATTCACATTACAGGAAAAGTTCCATCAATTACAAAATTAACAGAATTATCCAGAAGTGAGTGGGACGAATTAACAAACAAATTCATTAACATTCCAGCTACGGTTAGTCAAAATGCAATGGGCGTTTTTGTACCTAACGGTTCAGAAGACCCACGACTTTTCAAGGATGCTAAAGGACGTATTGTTATAATTGGTCCAGACCTACCATATGGAAAAAAGATTGGAGGAAACGAGAGAGCAAAAATTGAGGTTTTCAGAGGCGCATTAAGACCATTTGCAACAACAATTAATCAAGAATTAAGTGACGTATTGAAATCAAATGTTAGAGCATTCCTAGTGTTAGCAGGAACCGTTGATGGAAAAGAACCAAACAATGCAAGAATTACAGATGCGGTTAACTATTTGATATCTGAAGATTCAAAATCAAGCGCAGAAGTAATTTTCTGTCCAGATGAATCAAGATAAAAGATGGAAAAATTTTCAACCTTAAAAATTGGAGATTCGTTTGTTTCTACCACAAGCATATCAAAAAAAGAATTAGATGAATATCTTGGTTTTTCCAGGATAAAGAATGCCATGTTTGAGATAGATTCAGGAAAAGACGAAAACAGAGTGATTTCAGGAAGAGCAATAATTTCAAGAATGGAAGGAGAGTTTACAAGATTAAGGCAGATTTATGGAAATTATATTGTACTTTATGGAATAGATGGAGATTCAGAATGGAAAAATAGACAAACACGCTTTTTGAGACCGCTTTACACTGATCAAGTGATTCGGTTAAAATTTACAATTTCAGATAAGAGAGACATTGATGACGAATATGGTTTGATTAGTGTCGATTTTGAAGCTACTTTTGAAGATGGAGACTTGGTTCTAACATCAAAGAAAAATCTCTACAGAATTAAAAAAGAACCCCCATCGAATCGATAATTAATTTTACAGCAGCAGCTAAGAGAACAATAGTAACAAGAATCTTTAATTTTCGTTCTTTGATTTCCAAAGAGAGTCTGGCTCCAAGAATTCCTCCACAAAATGCACCAATTGCTAAGAAAAATGCCTGTAAGTAATCAGGATGACCTAATGCAGAGTGAACTAAAAGACCACTTAATGATGCAAACATCAAGATTAGCTGTGCAGTAGGCGCAGCTCTTCTCATTGGAATTCCGATTCCAATAACCATCAAGGGAACAAAGACAATCCCTCCTCCAATTCCAAATAAACTCGAGATGATTCCTGCAAAGAAACTTGCCCCTGCAGAGAAGATCATCATCAACGCGGTTTTGTTGTAAGGTTTTTCATCTACAGTTCGTTTAACAAAAATGTATACCGCAGATGCTATCAAAACAAACGCAAACAAGATTTGAAATGCAGATGGAGTCATAACATCAGATACAAAAGCACCTAGAATCGTACCAGGAATGCACATCAAACCAAGTTTTATTCCAATTCCAAATTCAACACGTTTCTGACGTGCATAAGATATAGTTGATGCAACAGAGTTACTAAATGCCGCAAAAAGACTATTACTTGCTGCCAAGGCAGGAGGAAATCCGGCAAAAGTCATTGCAGGTACTGCAATTATTCCGCCGCCAAGCCCAACAATAGAACCTAATACGCCGGCTGCAAATCCTAATGGTATTAACCACAAATTCTCGTACATTGTAAGTTAGGACAGAAGATCATGAGGTATATTAGATTTTAGAAAAAAAATTTAACTGTAATGACAACGTATTGGTACCATGTCTCAGGCATTTGTTTTGATAAATTGTGAATTAGGCTCAGAAGAGAAGATTATCGAAGAATTAAAGACACTTTCAGATGTAAAAAGTGTGCAAGGAACATTTGGAGCATATGACATCATTGTCGAGATAGCATCAGAATCAGTTGAGCAAATTAGAGAGACAATTACCTGGAAAATTCGTAAAATTGAGAAAATCCGTTCTACATTAACACTTACAAAAGTTGAAGGTCAAGGAGAATAATCTTATACAGTAGATATGTAGAACACTACGCTAACGTTAGTTGTTATCTCTTCATCACCAGACATTATTGGGGCAGATTTCATAGATGCTTCCATGGCCATTCCATCAAATGAAGATCTCATAGGACTATCATAGTAAGGCATTACATTGTCATGGATTATTACAGATTTTACTCCAACAATTTTTTGTTTTAATGGAACCAGCGCTTTTTCTGCTTTTTGTGTTGCATCAGTAATTGCATTAGCAATTAGATCATCACTAATTTTTTGAGATTTTTCAGGGGATAATTGAAATGATATATTGTCAACTCTATTTGCACCCGATGATACAGCTGCATCAATAATGTTTCCAGCTGAATCAATCTTTTCAGTTTGAATGGAAAGAATGTTTGATACACGATAACCAATTAGAATTTGTTGATAGTTTCCGTTAGAGTCTTTAATACTGTCATACAAAGGATAGATTCTAAAGTTCGATGTTTGTATATCGTCTTCAGATATTCCAGAACTTGTTAATGAAGAGATTACAGCGTTTAGTGAGTTAGAATTTTTAGATAAGGATTCATTTGCAGTTTTTGCTTCAGATTCAACTCCAAGAACTACAATCAGAGTGTCAGGCTCTGAAGATGCAGTTGCACTTCCTGTAACAGAAATAGTCTGTTCAGAAGGATCATACTTTTCCAACCAATGAGTAATCAGTTCTTCAGAAACTTCATAGTCAACTTCTTGAGATTCCACTTGATTTTCAATTTGTGTGAGAGTTACAGCAAAGGCTAAAACAAATACAACACCAACTATGACAGCGATGTTTATACGATTATCCATACTGATTATCAAAAGAAATAGTATAAAAATTCACAAGTCAAATAGTGGTTAGAAATGAAAGATATACCATTACTTGATCCAGTAACAGAATTAAAGAAATTATTTGATGCTAAAAAATTTGATGCAGTAATTGAATTTTGTCAGAAATTACTGGTAAAAGACCCAAATGACCTAATTGCACTTCATAATCTAAGCACAGCGTACTATATTGTAGGTGCATATGAAGATTCAATAAAATGTTGTGATAAAGCATTAGAAAAAGACCCAAATGAAGAACATGCTGTAAAAAATAAAATGCTTGCATTAGAAAAGCTAGAGATGCATGATCAAGTGTTAGAATGCTGTGAAATCCTATTATCAAAAAATGATAAAGATGTGGATGCGTTAGTTACAAAAGGAATTGCATTAAATAAAACAGGAAAACATGAGGATGCGTTAACATTGTACGACTTGGCACTGGAACTAGACAAAACAAACGTAGATGCTTTAATGAATATGGCTGTAACTTTAAGTTATTTGGGAAGATATCAGGATTCTATTCCATATTACGATACGGTGCAACAAATTATGCCAGACTTTTCTAGAGCAGCAGTTGAAAAATCAGAAGCTTTTAAGGAACTTGGAAGAGATGATGACGCATTCTTAGCAGCACAAGGTGTACGATTAGAAGACGCTGAAAAAATAAAACAAGATGCAAGAAAAAACAAGTATTCAGTTCAACATGCATTTCTTTTGAAGAGATATAATTCTGAGAAAAAATAACTAATCACATTTTTTCAGGTGCGTCAATACCAAGTAAACCTAGAGAAGATTTCAGAGTTTTTTGGAATGATACAACCAAACACAGTCTAGCATTTAGTATTTCAGGTGTTTCAGATTTTAGTACTTTGACATGTTCATAAAATGAAGAGAAAGTTACTGCCAGATCATAAGAATATTTTGCAATTACTTTGGGTGACAAATTTTTAACTGAATCATTAATTTGGACATCAAACATTGCAATTTTTTTAACAAGATTTTTTTCATATTCAGAAGATAGTAATTCAAATCCAGAGTCAAAATTTGGTTTGGTTTCTGCTTTTTCAAGAATTCTGGATGCACGTGCATACGAATATTGAATGTAGCTACAAGTGTCACCTTCTAAACGAAGAGAGTTTTTTAGATCAAAAGTAATTATTTTGTCCAGATCAGGTTTAATCATTTCATAACGAATTGTTCCAACAGCTACGGTTTTAGCAATTTTATTTAATTCATTTTCAGATAAATCCTCATTACGACTTTTAGATTCATCATAAACACGTTTTGTGAGATTTTCAAGTACCGTGTCAGCATTGACATACAAGCCTTTTCGACCCGACATTTGTGCAGATTCGCCTTCTGTAGAAAGGCCTAATGATGTTACAGTGTCGGCACTAAGAGTGACAGATTCATAGCCAAGATGAGTGTATGCACCTTCTTCTTTGAATTTAGCCATTAAGCCAGATACGATTTTTTGCAAACGAATTTGCCTGTTATCAATAACAGTGATAACTTTGTTTCCAGACAAATGTAGTTTATCATCATGATCAGAAATCTCATCAAGTGTAGTTTCATAGAGAATTTGAGAATTCTTTTGAGTCGAGTGTATTTTGTATGAGAATGGATCATCTACCAATCCAAGTTTCCATGCGGCATAAGGAATATCTTTTGCAATGTAAGTTGCAACCCCATTACTTCGAACCAATATTTTATCATCTTCACCTTCCGCAGGGATTACCCAACAACCTGCATTATCACCAGATTCTTCAAATTTTATTTGATTATCAGATTTTAATTTCTCGAAAATTTTTTCCCAAAGTTTTGAATGAATGATTTGAGATTCAAAATTTAGACAGTCATAAAAAACCCCTAGATTCCAAACTGTTTTTAATTGTTCATCCAATACTCTTCGAGTAATTGTTTGTGCCATTTTTGATATTTCACTAGAACTGTCTTCAATTTGTTTTAGGATTTCATGTCTTTTTTCTTCTAACTTTTTATCGGCTTCATATTTTTCAGTAGTTTTTACATATACAGTATCACCACAATAATGATCAAATTTTTCATTGTTTGGGGGGTCCTGTGAAAAACCCAATTCAGTAAAACCAACAATAATGTCAGCAACTTGAAGACCAGAATCATCTACATAGTTTAGTACATTTACGTCAAAATTTCCTTTTCGTAGTATTCTAGATACGATGTCACCCAAAATTACGTTTCTTATATGACCAACATGTAACGCCTTGTTTGGATTTACTGATGTGTGCTCAACCACAACTTTTTCGTTGTTACCAATATTAAGAGAGCCGTAATCGTCTTCAAGAGATGAGGAAATAACAATTCCATTAAATTTTTCATAGTCGATACTAAAATTGAGATAACCGCTTGGATGAGATTCAACATTTTTTATTTCTGGCAAGTCATCAAAATTATACAAATCAGAAAGTTCGCGAGATATGTCTTGAGGGCTTTTCTTGAGTTGTTTTGAGAGTAGAAATGACACATTACATGTTATGTCACCAAATCCAGGCTTTGCAGATTCAACGGAGAATGATACAGGCTCTAGATTCTGAGAGTCTAAAATTTTGGCTGTTTTTTTTCGTATATTTTCTAGTAATTGAAGAAAAACCATACAATTAGAATTCGGATTTAATCATATCTAAGCCTTCCAATACGCCTTCACCAGAATTTTTTGTAGTGACAATCTTAGCTATTTGCTTTAATTCAGGAAGGGAGTTATTTACAGCAATGTTGTTTTTAACGGTTTGAAATAAAGGAACGTCAGTTTCACTGTCACCTAATGCAATAGTATCTTCTACATCAGCATTGAGCATTTCAAGTGCCTTCAGCAATCCAGTTCCTTTATCAACACCGGCAGTATTGATATGATACGCATATCCACTATCAAAAAGGCCTACATTGAATCCATTTTCATTTAATAATTTTTGAGCATTCTTTATGTCAAAGGTTCTATCCAAAACAACTTCAGTGAGTCTTGGAAAAACAGGTTTTTCTTTAATTGAAGCATCAACATTTTCTTTTAAAAATGAAAATGCATCTTCGCATTCTTTTTTGTTTCCAATCATCTTATGAGTCATTACATCACCATGAGTTATACAGCCACCGTTTTCACCAACACCAAGTAAAGTTAATCCACCAAATATTGAGAGAAGATATGCTTCAATTGAAGAACGACCAGTTACAAAGATTACATGATGTCCATCATTTTTTAAAGTTCTTAATTTTTCTAATGCCTGAAGATGAATTTTACCAAAACCATTCAATGTGATTGTTCCATCAATATCAACTGCCAGAACTTTTTTCTTCAATGATCTTTCGTTTTTCATACCATTAATGAGTAATGCGTTAAGAAACCTTTCATAATGGCAAATTTTTTACTAATTGAGTATAATGGGAATTCCTGAAAAAATCAAGGCTATTCAAGACGAGATACTTAGAACTCAACTAAACAAAGCTACTGAACATCATATAGGATTACTAAAGGCAAAGATTGCAAAATTAAAGAGAGAGCAAGAAGCCGACCAAGTTAAAAAAAGTGCCAAAAAGCAAGATGGGTTTGACGTAAAACGGACGGGAGATGCTACAGTAGTTTTTATCGGATTGCCAAGTGTGGGCAAATCCACATTATTGAATAGGCTAACAGGTTCAAAATCAACAGTGGGAGCATTTCAATTTACTACACTTACTGTAGTTCCAGGAGTCATGAACTATCGAGGAGCTAAAATTCAAGTTTTAGATTTACCTGGAATTATCAAGGGAGCATCATCAGGAAAAGGATTAGGTAAAAGAATTCTTTCAGTTGCAAGAAGTGCAGATATTGTATTACTAGTCTTAGACGTATTTCAACCATATCACGAAGATGTTTTGATTAATGAATTAGGGAATATTGGAATAAGATTGAATCAGTCACCTCCAGACATTGTGATTGAAAAATCAACTACGGGAGGAATTGCAGTTGCACAACAAGTAAAACTAAAAAAAATGTCAGAGAAATTACTAAAAGAAATACTCAATGTTTATGGGTATACCAGTGCCAGAGTGGTAATTCGAGAAGATATTGATTCAGAGCAATTAGTGGATTTCATAAATGGAAATAAAACATATGCAAAATCTATCACAATTTTAAACAAGATAGATCTAGTAGATGATGCATTTGTAAAGAAAGTTGCAAAGAAACTAAAAACTGATTTTATTCCAGCGTCTGCAGATTCAAACAAGAATATTGATGAGCTAAAGGAAAGGATTTACCAAGAATTAGAGTTTATTAGAATTTATCTTAGGCCAAAAGGCGGAGAGACTGATTTTAAAGAACCGCTAATAGTTAGAAAAGGAAATACGGTTTTGGATGTGTGCAACAAACTCCATAGAAGTTTGAAAAAGGATTTCAGATATGGATTGGTTTGGGGAAAAAGTGTGAAATTTGGAGGACAACGAGTAGGACTAAATCATGTTCTAATTGATGAAGACGTTTTGACAATCATTAAACGTAGATAGATATGCCCATACCAAGAAAATTCTATGAGAGAGATACAGTAGTAGTAGCAAAAGAGTTAGTTGGTAAAAAGATTGTCCACATAGATAATCAGACAACATTTTCAGGCATAATTACTGAAACAGAAGCATATAGAGCATCAGATGATCAAGCAAGCCATGCATTTAACAAAATAACAAAAAGAAATCACGGAATGTTTGAAACAGTGGGAAAATCATACGTATATTTTACATATGGAATGTACAATTGTCTAAATGTAGTTGCAAGAAGTAAAAACTTTGAAGCAGGTGCGGTTTTGATTAGAGGTGTGTATCCAATTGACGGAGTAAAAAAGATGGAAAAAAATAGAAAAACAGACAAATTTTCAAATCTCACAAATGGTCCAGGAAAACTTACTCAAGCATTCAATATCACAGTAAAAGACTATGGAGTAGACATGACAAAAAAATCAAAATTGTATATTACAACAGGAATTTCTCCAAAAAAAATAAACTCAAAACCTAGAATAGGTATCACAAAAGCTATTGATAAAAAATGGAATTTCAGTATTAACCCAAAAGATTGCTTTTAATCTTCTTCATCATCTTCTACGGTCCAAGGTAAGATATTTCCAAGTATACGATTCCAATCCATTCGTAATAACAGGACTACAACGCTAGTCATAGCAACTCCAAATATAACAATTCCAAGAATTATAGGAGTAGGATCATCCAAATCTTCAGGTTCAGAAACACCAAACATTTCAAAGATAGGATCAACGACAGGACCGCTAAGATAATGAGATAAAATCACAATCACATAACATAGTACAATTTTTCCTGTCAAAGTTGCGATAAAGAATCTAAGAGGGTTGTATTTTGCCAGTCCGAGTGGAACATATACTAAATCATCTGGCATCGGCGTAGCTGCTGCAAAAAATGCTGCACCTGCACCATATTTTTTTACTAATTTTTGAAAAGGCTTCATTCGTTTTTTTGTTTTTTCAGAAATAATTCTTCTTCCACCATAACTAATTGCAAAAATAATTTGTTTTGCAACTGTAGAAGTTATAGCAGCAATTAATGCTAAAATGTGAATATTGAATTGATCACCTACAGACATTGTGATTAACAATATGAAAGATGGAATTGGGACAAATGGAATTAATGAGCCAAAGAAACTAACTAACGCCAGACCAAGATAACCAACCTCTGAAGAAAAAAATGGAAGAAAATCCCAAATATCCAATAGATAACGAGATCCTCGACTGTATATAAAAAAAGTGAATTTGATTAATCATTAAAATATTCGAAAATGAGGTATTAAGTAAATGACTGAAAATGAAAATTATGAAATTGCAGATTTGATATCAAAAATTAGTCCATATGTTAGATTCATAGGGGTTATCGGAAAGACAGGAGAACTTCTTGCATATTACAGAAGAGAGGATTTAGCGCCATTACTTGATCAGAAAAAGACACAATATCAGTTTGCGCAAATTGCCATAAAAACAGAACTTGAAGAACAATTCGATGATCAGTTAGGAGATACAGAGTTTGTATGGGAAGAAAGGACCAAGGTTCAGACAATTGCATTTGCGATTGCTTCAAAACGTATCTGGATTACAATTGACAAAAATGTAATTCGCTCAGAGATGCTAAGAATTATTGATGCGTGTTTGCCAATAGTGAAACGTTATTCATAAAGCCAACATAAGACATAACCACTTTCTGTCTTTATTTTTGGAGGATCTTTTTTGCATTTGTCCATTGCTTCAGGACATCTGTCATAAAACCTACAACCCTCAGATGGATTCACTAAATTTGGCGGTGTGCCAGGAATGTATTTTGGTTTACTTTCTTTAGATAAAACAGGAATAGATTCCAATAGTCCTTTTGTGTAGGGATGTTTTGGTTCAAGGAATATTTCTTTAGAGTCACCAAACTCAACCATTCGTCCTCCATACATTATTCCAATTTTTTCTGCAACCTCAGATAGTACAGCCAAATCATGAGAGATTATCATGAATGAGTGACCATCTTTTTTCAATTGTTTGAATAAATTAACAATTTGAGCTTGAATTAAAACATCAAGAGCAGTGGTAGGTTCATCTGCAATTACAAATTTAGGTTTCAAAATTAATGCCATTGCGATTACAACACGTTGTTTCATACCTCCGCTCAATTCATGAGGGAATTTTTTCAATATAGATTCGTCAAGGTTTACAGATGCAAGAGAGTCAAGAATTATTTTCTTAGAGTCGCCCTCAAAGTCATGTTGTGATAAAACCTCTTCAAATTGATGTTCAATAGAAAAAACAGGATCAAGAGAATTCATTGCACCCTGGAAAACCATAGAGATTTCTTTCCATCGAATATCATTATCAAAGTTAGAATCAGATACATTAAGCAAGGATTTCCCATCAAATTCAATTTTTCCAGAATAAATTTTCCCATTTGTTATCATCCGTATAATTGAAAGACCAAGTGTACTTTTGCCACAAGCACTTTCACCAGCAATGCCAATTGATTCGCCATTTTCAATTGAAAATGATACATCTTCAAGAGCATGTACCAATCCTTTTGACGTATTATATCGTGTAGTTAAATTTTCAATGGAGATAAATGCCATATTGACAGTTAGGAGAGGTTAGATTAAGTTTTTACTTATGTATATTTTCAACATTACATGGAGATTTCAAGAACTCATCTTATTGAAGATCTTAATTCATCAATGGAAGGACAAGATGTTCTATTTGGAGGATGGGTAGTTGATCTTCGAAAGCTTGGAAAGATGGCGTTTTTGACTGTTAGAGACGTAACTGGAATGTGTCAAGTTATAGTGAAAGGAGATTCAATGAGTTTGCTTGAAGGACTGAACAGACAAAGCGTTGTGAGAATTTCAGGAAAAGTTCAATCAAGTAAAGCTAAAGATTTTGATTTTGAAATATCTGCAACTGAGATTCAAATCCTTGCAAAAGCAGAATATCCATTACCTATAGATCCAATCGGAAGATTAGAAAGTGATATCGACAACAGATTAAACTCAAGGGCTCTTGATATGAGAAACCAGAAAACTGCATCAATTTTCAAATTGAGAAGTCAAGTTTTGGCATCAATTAGAGAGACCCTCATCAAAAGAAAATTCATAGAAATCAATACACCAAAAATTATTGGAAGTGCAAGTGAAGGAGGAGCAGATTTGTTTAGTCTGGATTATTTTGGAAAACAAGGATATCTAGCACAAAGCCCGCAATTATACAAGGAACAAATGACAATAGGCCTAGAAAGAGTGTTTGAAATTTCATCATTTTATAGAGCAGAAAAGTCCCATACAGGAAGACATCTAAGCGAGTTTACTAGCGTAGACATCGAAGCTGCAATGATGGATTATACAGATGTAATGGATGTTTTAGAATCAATTGTAGTTGATGTTTTCAAAAATACTGCTGAAAACTCTAAGACAGAACAAAAAGAAATTGGACATGAAATCAAAGTTCCAAATTCACCATTTGAGAGAGTAACGTACACGCAAGCACTTGAAGAGTTGGGAGGTATGGACATTAAATTGGAGTTTGGAGAGGATTTGCAAGATTCACATCTTCGTAGTTTAGGTGAGAAACATCCAGGTTTCTTCTTTTTAACTGACTGGCCTATGAAATTAAAACCATTTTACATTCATGAAAAAGATGACGACCCTACACTTTCACGTTCATTTGATTTACAGTATGGATATTTGGAATTATCTTCCGGAGGAAGAAGATTACATGATCCGGAACAATTGAGATCTAGATTAAAAGAACAAGATTTGGATCCAACAAGTTTTGAAGAACATTTGAAAACATTTGGATGGGGCATGCCACCGCATTCAGGTTGGGGAATGGGATTAGATAGATTGATGACAGTTTTAATTGGAATTGACAATGTTAGAGAGGTAGTTTTGTATCCAAGAGATCCAGATAGGCTCAAACCATAAGATTCATAGAAAAAAATTAGATTAAAAAAACAAACAATAGTGACAGAGTGAAATATTGGATAAAATTTCTTTTCTGAAGATTGGATGACAACTGAAGAACGTAGTAGAGCAGCCAAGTTAGGATGGATTGGTCATGATCTAGCTGCACTAAAACGAAGTTATGCATCAGTAAAAGGTTGGGAAACTAGAAGAAAGAACTAATTAGAAAATTATAATCTGTTAGTAATTTCTTTGGTAAATTCCTGTGTGGATTTTTCTCCACCGATATCTTTAGTGGTAATTCCAGATTTTATTAGATCCAATACTGTTTCTTCAAGTTTTTTTCCAGCAGAAATGCAATCTGAATCATTATTTTTTGAACCTAACCAATCAAGCATCATTTTTGTAGATAAGATGAATGACGAAGGATTTGCAATTTGTTTTCCAGCAATATCAAATGCAGCGCCATGAACTGGCTCAAATAAACCAAAATCATCTCCCAGATTGGCGGCAGGAGCCATACCTAAACCTCCTACAACTTGAGAAGATTCATCAGATAATATGTCACCAAACAAGTTTGTAGTCACAATCACATCAAACTCATGTGGAGAACGAATTAGATTCATTGAACAGGCATCAACATACATTTGATCAAATGTGACGTCAGGGTAGTTTTTCGATACGTCTACACATGTGACACGTTTTTGTTGATTTCTATCCATTGCAGTTTCAAAGGCATATTTTGCAATTCGTTTAGAAGCCTTTTCACTGATAATTCTTAATGCCACGGCAGTATCATCGACTTGGAATTCTTGGCCGGTGTAGAGATCCTCAGTGTTTTCTCTGACAATTACCAAATCAATATCGTCTCGTAATGCAGGAGTGTTTGGATATGATTTTGCAGGACGAATGTTTGCATAGAGATCTAATTTTTGTCTTAATGCAACAATTACATCTTTAGCACTTTCGCCAACAGGAGCTTTCAAACATGCATCAGATGAGTTAATTGATTCAAAAACATCATCAGGCAATGCTTTGCCTGTTTTTTCAAGTGCACTGTCACCAGCTACAAGAGAAGTTACATTAAATTTTACATTTAATTTATCATGAATTGAATCCAAAATTGTTTTTACAGATTCAGATAATTCAGGACCAATCCCATCACCAGTAATTAACGAAATATTATACATATATGATCACCTAGAATTTTGTAATGATTAAATCTTTTTTTCCTTTAGAAGATTTTTTAACATTATACGATTAATTCCGTCAACCATAGCTTGTACACTTGTTGTAACAATATCTTCACCTACAGATTTAGAAGAAATTATGTTACCACGTGCATCTTCAACTTTTACAGTTACTTCACATAATGCATTAGCACCACCAGAAATAGAATCTAACTTGTATTCTTTTAGTCTAACTTCATCAGTAATTTGACTGGTAATTTTTTGAATTGCATTTAATGCAGCATCCACAGGACCTACACCGTAATCAGTTGCAGAAAATTCTTGACCATCGACATTTAATTTTACAAATGCATAAGGCATTGTTCCAACACCAGTAGAAACAGAAAATCCTGCTAACTGAACAATTCGTTTTAATTTATTTTCACCAATTACCTCGTTTGCCATAGATAATAATTCAACTTCAGTTACTTGTTTGCCTTGATCACCTAATGCTTTGACTTTATCCAAGATTTGCTTTGTTTGTTCATCATTTGGTTCAATGCCATATTCTTTGAGCATTGCATTCATACCGTGAATTCCAGCATGTTTTCCTACCTGTAACCAGCGAGTCCTACCTACAATTTCAGGGCTAATTGGTTCATATGTTAAAGGATTATTCAACACACCATGAGTGTGTATTCCAGATTCATGCCCAAAGGCGTTTTCTCCAACAATTGCTTTGTTTGGTTGTACAGACATTCCTGCTAATTTTGAAATATATCTAGAAGTTTCATAGATTAATTTTGTATTGATATTAGTTTCCCAATTATTTTCAAATTGTAAACTGTGTAATGCCATAACAAATTCTTCTAAAGATGCGTTTCCTGCACGTTCGCCAATTCCATTGATAGTTACATGTGCACATGATGCGCCTGCCTGTACACCAGATATTGCATTTGCCACGGCTAATCCAAAATCATTGTGACAATGAACACTAATTGGTAATTTTGATACTTCAATTGCATCTTTAGTTATTTCACCAATGTATTGAGGAGTTGAATAGCCAACAGTATCAGGAATATCAATTCTATCAGCACCAGCGCTAGCAACAGCACCAAAAACTTTTTTCAAAAATTCTCTATCAGTTCTTGTTGCATCTTCTGCAGAAAATTCTACTTGTAACCCACGTGATTTTCCATATTCAACTGCTTCAATTGCTTTTTCTAAAGCTTCATCTCGAGACATTTTCAATTTATGTTCAAGGTGGATATCAGAAGTTGCAATGAATGTATGAATATAGTTTAATCCACAGTCTACAGCAGCATCAATATCTTTTTTATTAGTTCTTGCTAATCCACATAATTCTGCCTTTAATCCATCACCAACAATTGCTTTTACTCCTTCACGTTCTCCTTCAGAAATTACAGGGAATCCGGTTTCAATTGCATCTACACCTAACTCGTCAAGTTTTCTTGCAATGTTTAATTTTTTTTCAGGAGAGAGTGAAACGCCAGGAGATTGCTCACCGTCACGTAAAGTTGTATCAAAAATTCTAATGTTCGTGTTCTTCACGCTCCAATGCAGTAATGCCAGTTCGTGCCATCTCTTTAATTCCAAATTTCTTTGCCAATTCTTCAAAGGCAGAAATTTGGTGAGGGGTTGCAGTCATTTCAACTATAATGGATTCTTTTTTTGCGTCATGAGTTTTTGCAGAATATGCACTGGCTAATTTATTAATTTCCATGCTATCTTCTGGTTTACTTACTTTAATCTTAAACATTACCAACTCTCTATATACGGAGTTATTCACATCTAACCTACGAACCTCAATTGTATCAATCATTTTGTCAAGTTGTTTGACGATTTGAGTGATTTGCTTCTCGTCACCTATTGTAGTGATTGTCATTCTAGAGTATTTTTTGTCTTCAGTGACCCCTACAGAGATACTATCGATGTTAAAGTTACGTGATCTAAAAAGATGTGTAACCTTAAACAAAATTCCCGGTTTATTTTCTACTTTAATTGATAAGATTGCCCAGACCATTTTACATCACTATGAAGGTAATATCATATCCTTTAATCCAGTTCCAGGTGCAACAAATGGTAAAACATCTTCTTCAGGATCAATTGGGATGTCAATTACAGTTGCAACATCACTGTTTAATCCATCTTTGATTGCTTTTTCAAGTTCATCCATTGATTGTGCACGTATTCCTTGTGCGCCGTATGATTCAGCTAATTTAACATAATCAGGACATTTCTTAAGATCAACACCGACCATTCTGCGGTCATAAAATGTTCGCTGCCATTGTGCAACCATTCCTAATGAATAATTATTAATCAAGAATACAATTACAGGCAAGTCTTCTAAGACAGCAGTTGCAAGTGAATGTTCAGTCATGTTAAAGCTGCCATCACCTGCAATGTCAACAACAGGTACATCAGGACGTGCAGTTTTTGCACCAATTGCAGCTGGAAATCCCCAGCCCATAGTTCCTAAACCTGTAGAACTAAAGAAAGTTCCAGGATGTATGGCGTCAAAGAATAGTGATGCCCACATCTGATGTTGTCCAACTTCGGTTGTAACAATAGATTCCTTTGGAAGTAATTCTCTTAGTTTTCTAAGGATTTTTGCAGCACCCATTTCTCCAGGATGTAATTTTAAATTTTCACGCCAATATTGTTTTGTTTCTTTTACATGTTTTAACCAAGGATTGTCATCTGAAGGTCTAACAGCTTTGTCCATCAATAATTTACCAAATATTCTCAATGAGGTACGTACATCACCTACTACGGCAACAGAAGTTGTTTGATTCTTTCCAATTTCTGCAGGATCAACATCCATATGAATAATCTTCAAGTTCTTTTCAAATTCTTCAAAAGTACCAACAGAACGGTCTGAGAATCTGGTTCCAATTGCTAAAACACAATCAGCCTCAGTCATTAATTTATTAGCTTCAGCATGACCATGCATTCCAATTGGACCTAACGCTAAAGGATGATCTTCAGGAAATGCACCTTTGCCTTTGAATGTAGTCACAACAGGAATCATTAACAATTCAGCAATTGATTGTAATTCTGCAAATGCTGATGAAATAATTACACCACCGCCTGCAAGAATAATTGGTTTTTGAGCAGATAACAATAATTCTACTGCACGTGCAGTATTTTGCATATCAGGATCAGTCCATGGATGATAACCTGGCACTCTAACTTCATCAGGAAATGGAATGTTGGCTTCATTTTGTTGAACATCTTTTGGGATATCTAATAGAACAGGACCTGGACGTCCAGTTTCAGCAATGTAAAATCCTTGTTTTACCATAGTTGGAATTTCTTCAGGAGTTCTAGGTTGATATGAATATTTTAAAGCAGGGTTTGCCATGCCGATAATATCACTTTCTTGAAATGCATCTTTTCCAATCATTGCTACAGGTACTTGTCCAGTAACTGCAACCATTGGAGCTGAATCTGCCTGAGCAGTTGCAATTCCAGTTAAGAGATTTGTTGCACCAGGTCCAGAAGTTGCAAAACATACACCAGGTTTTCTGCTAACTCTACCAAAACCATCTGCCATATGAGCAGCAGATTGTTCATGTCTTACCAAAATATGACGAATGTTACTTTTTCCCAATTCATCATACATTGGAAGGTTCGCACCTCCCGGTAGACCGAAGACTTCCTTTACTCCTTCTCTTTCCAATGCTTTCATAAGCGCAGTTGCGCCGATCATAGTTTCATTCATTTTATTATTATCACTCATAATCCTAATTTAATCGTGTAATTGGCTGTATGTCTACAGCAGCAGGTCAACTAGCAAGGTAATACCAAAAGTGCCAATTGTTGCTTGTTGTTGCATAGTAAATTCAAAATTAGGAGATGCACCTATAAACATTCCTTTTTGAGAAATGATATAACATGTCAGAGCAAGAAGAAATTATCAAAATTATTGAGACATTCTTTGAAATTGGGAAATCAAAAAAACTAGAGATTCTAAAAGACATTCAAGTGAATGATTCATCATTTTCAAGTTTTAGTGATGTTCCACCATATGATCTAAAAGACTATGCAACAACTATAGCATTAGAAGAATTACGATTTGTCAGCATATCAGACTATGATTATAAAATAAACAATACCAAAATAAGCATATTCGGAGATACTGCAGTAGTGGCTTTAGAATTAGTTCAGAAAGGAATGCTTGTAGATAACAAAGCATTCACAGGAGAACATATTACAATTGGAGGAAGGGCAACCTTTGTCTTAATTAAAAAGCCAACATGGAAAATAGTCCACATTCATTTGTCAAAGTCAGATAATTAGTTACGCTTTTTTGATTTATTATTAGAGTTCTTTTTTTGTTTGTTGTTTTGTTTGTTGTTTTGTTTGTTGTTTTTTGATTTTTGATTTGGATTACCAGACAATTGTTTGTATAATGCAAATGCTTGATCAGCGTTGTTACTGCCATGTACTATTGAATGAACCGCTTTAATCATTGCAACAGGGTTTTCAGATTGCCAAATATTACGTCCCATATCTACACCAACTGCACCTGCTTTCAGGGCATTATAAGTTAGTTTTAGAGCATCTTTTTCAGGGATTTTTTTACCACCTGCAATAATTATAGGAACAGGGCATGAATTTACAACTTTTTCAAAGTTTTCACAATAGTATGTTTTAACAATATGTGCGCCTTGTTCAGCAGCAGTTCTACATGCAAGAGAAAGATATCGAGCATCTTTGGTTCCTATTTCTTTTCCAACAGCTGTTACAGCCAAAACAGGAATTCCATATTCTTCAGCTTCATTAACTAACTTTCCAAGATTTACAATTGTTTGATATTCATATTTTGAGCCAACAAATATTGACATTGCAACTGCAGAAACATTTAGTCGTAAAGCATCCTTTATGTTAACGGTGATATCTTCTTGAGATAGATCTTCGCCAATAATGCTAGTACCTCCAGAAACACGTAATACAATAGGTACAGGATAATCAGGATTTACAGAAGTTCTTAATGCGCCACGAGTAATCATTAATGAATCACAATGCTTTGCTAGAGGAGAAATTGTTTTTTTCAGGTCTTCTAGTTTTTCAGTTGGTCCTAAGAAATAACCATGATCAACTGCAAGCATTAATGCACGATTATCTGCAGGAGTGATAATTCTTGCAATTCTATTTTTTAAGCCCCAATCCATTTTCTTATTTTGTTGAAAAAAAATTGCCTTTCTTAAGCCTTTCTTAGTTCTCAATAATTATTTTCATAGCATTATCGCCAGTTTTTGCATGCTCAAATGCTTTTTGGGATTCCTCTAAGGAATATTTGTGAGTGATGAGAGACTTTACATCAACATTTCCTGACGATATTAATTCAAGAGCTTCTTTTGTGTCATGATCAGATGCAGCATATGTTGTAATGATACTGATTTCTTTAGAATAAACAAGACTCATATCAATTTCAGTGGTTGCACCCTTATTTGGAACGCCAAACATTACAACGGTTCCACCTTTTCTTACAAGTTTTAGAGCATCTTGAAATGCATGTAAGCTGCTAGTTGCAACTATTGCCACATCAACACCAATACTTGTTTCATCATGAATTTTTTCTATTAATTTTGGATCATCAGAACGAATTGTTGTAACATCAAATTTTTTTACAAAATCTAGTCTAAAGTTATTCAAGTCCATACAGAATATTTTTGAGAAGCCAAATGATTTAGCAAGTAAAACATGCATCATGCCAGTTGGACCAACACCCAATATTGCAGCCGTATCATCTTTTTGATATTTGAACTTAGACCAAGCACGAACACAGCATGCAAATGGTTCAATTAGAGCAGCTTCCTCATAAGATACATGTTCAGGTAATTTCAAGACACCACCATGAATTACATTCCATTCAGGTACAATGTAATTATCAGCAAGACCACACGGATTCAAATTTGATTCATAGTATTTTTTACACATAGTTTCATTTCCATGACTGCATTCATGACAATCTTTTGAATAACATGCAACATGATGATGAGTGAAAACACGATCTCCTATTTTAAAATCAGAAATATTACTTCCAATCCTTATGACTTCACCTGCAGGTTCATGACCCAATCGCATTGACGGTTGACCATATTTCCCAAATACTTTTTCAACATCAGAGCCACAAATTCCACATGATTGCATTTTTATCAATAATTCGTTAGGTTTTAAATCAGAGATATCAAAATCTTCTATTTCGATTTTTGAGTTACCTTTTACAACAGCTGCTTTCATGTTAGATGATAATTTTTTCTATATTTATACACCAAGGATTTTTTTGAGCATTACTCTATAATCAACCTCAGATTTTTCACTTCCTGATGCAGGTAAAGCAAAAACTAAAGGTGTAGACTTTTCTGCACGTAATTTTGTTAGTTGATCATTGATTTTTTCAGTTAAATCATCACTTACAAGAACAAGACCAACATCAGAATCATTGTATAATTTTTTGATTTCGTCAAAGGCATCCTCTGGGGATTCTACAATTTTACCCTGAACCCCAGCAAGTTGGAAACTTGTAACAAAGACTCGGCTTCCAACAGTGATTACTTTCATTAAATCGACTCTTAACACATGCAATTTAACCGTTTCAAAAAATTCAAACATTACTAAATAAAATAATAGTATGGAAGACCCAAAAGAGATCGACTCAGTCTATTGGGACGAAGAGAGTAAATCATGGAAGACAGAGAAGATCACAGTAGAAGAGTACCATGGATTTACAGAATGCCGATATTGTCAGAGTCCTATGTCACATAATGTAAAAACAAATGGCGAATTCAAGGTTGTTTATGTTAGATGCAGATGTTCTAGAAGTTAACTACAGTTTCTGATACAGATGAATGCAATTTCCTGAGTTCCTTCCATACCATGTCTGTTTGGAACTATGCCAACTCTATATTGCATTTCTTCATCATATTCAATATCAAACTGAGTTGTTAATGTAACTGCTTTTTGAGGTTCTAAATCAATCAACGATAATTCACTATCACCATATCCAACAAATGTTGGGCTGTAACGCGTGTTTGAATCATCATAAAGATGAAGTTGACCGCCAGTTAATCTAACAATCTCACTACCCTTATTTTCAGCAGTTACTTGAATTTGAAAATACGTGTGTTCAGGTTTTTCATTCGAAGCCTCGATTAGACCTCTGTCAATTTCAGCTTGTTCAGCTATTTTGAATTCTTTAGTTTTTTCTAGATATTCAAAGTTTGCAACATATTGAATGTCAAACATGATATCACCAACTTGTATTGGTTCTCCAAAGTTGGATACCTTAACATCAGTTAGAACTTCATCAGAATAGAAAAAGAAAGATATGCCAATTACTGTTAATATTGCTCCAATTACAATAACTCCGCCGATTCTAACCAATCTAACTTTTAATCAGTTTATTCGACTATAATTGTACCTTCCATCCATGGATGGACCATACAGAAGTAAGGGTAAGTTCCTGCATCAGATAATGTTACAGAATAACTTGCATTTGCCATAATTAGACTTGTATCAAATACACCATCAGGACCATCTGCGGCAGTACCGCTAGTAGAAGTATGTGGTGCAGTATCAGTATTTGAGAAGGTTACTGTTCCTCCTGCAGCAATTGTAACTGTAGATGGAGTGTAACATTCAGTGGCTTCACATCCTGGTGCTCCAGAACCTGCAACTGGTTCAACAGTTGCTTCCATTGGAGCCTTTGCGGCTGCTGCTGCGGCTGCTTCAGCTGCTGCTTTCTCAGCTGCTGCTTTCTCAGCTGCTGCTTTCTCAGCTGCTGCTTTCT
>LUMP01000045.1_pt1 | contig 31490 bp, 25 predicted proteins | sample 729641 | NCBI WGS metagenome assembly LUMP01 (sample SAMN03860260, study PRJNA289734) | marine metagenome | biome: seawater column; feature: ocean; material: water; isolation source: Red Sea water column Station 12 - depth 47m | place: Saudi Arabia: Red Sea | collected 2011-10-15 | depth 47 m | reverse complement strand
CTCCTACTGTGGAAGAAGCTCCTGTTGCTGAAGAAGCTCCTACTGTGGAAGAAGCTCCTGTTGCTGAAGAAGCTCCTGCCCAAAATGATGGTGTTGAAAAAGAGGATTCAGAAAAAAAAGAATAGATTTTAACCATTCTTAATAACTTTAAAGATAAACTATATGTTTATCTTTTTTTTTGTTTTAATTTTGCCTTTAATTTTTAAAATTGAATCAGTACAACTTTCGCAAAAAAGCTTTTATTCTTCTAAGTGATGGAACTATTTTTCATGGTAAGTCCATAGGTGTTGATGGAACTGCATATGGTGAATTGTGTTTTAATACAGGAATGACTGGTTATCAAGAAATATTTACTGACCCTTCATATAACGGGCAGTTAATGGTAATGGCTAACGTTCATATTGGTAACTATGGTACTAACTTAGACGAAGTTGAATCTGATTCTGTCAAAATCGCTGGTTTAATTTGTAAAAACTTTAGTTTTACTCATTCTAGGTATGGCTCCAATACATCTTTATTTGATTTTTTAAATAAAAATAAAATTGTTACTATTTCAGATGTCGATACTCGAGCTCTAGTTAGCTATATTAGAGATAATGGTGCAATGAATGCATTAATAACTACTGAAAGTATTAATAAGCTTAATGAATTAAAAAAGAGTCTTGAAAACGTTCCAAACATGAGTGGTTTAGAGTTAGCTTCAAAAGTTTCAACTAAAGAACCATATTTTTTTGGAGATGAAAATTCCACATATAAGGTTGCAGTTTTAGACTTAGGAATAAAAAATAATATACTTAGAAATCTTTCATCAAGAGATTGCTACATGAAAGTTTTTCCTCACAGCGCCTCGTATGATGAAATGTCTAAATGGTCTCCTGACGCTTTTTTTATCTCAAATGGACCAGGTGATCCTGAACCCCTTGAAAATGCAATTAAAGTTGCAAAACAGATAATTGATTCAAATAAACCACTTTTTGGAATATGTTTAGGTCATCAAGTAATTGCTTTAGCTAATGGTATAAAAACTTATAAAATGCATAATGGTCACCGAGGGATTAATCATCCGGTCATTAATTTGAAAACAGGTAAAGGAGAAATTACATCACAAAACCACGGTTTTGCTATAAATAGAAAAGATACAGAAGAAAATAAAAATATTGAGATAACACACTTACATTTAAATGATGATACTATTGCTGGAATTCGACATAAAAATAAAGATTGTTTTTCAGTCCAGTTTCATCCCGAAGCTAGTGCTGGTCCTCATGATTCATCATATCTCTTTGATGAATTTGTGCAAATGATTAAAAAATAATAATGAGTAAAATAAAAACAATAACTGCTAGACAAATTTTTGATTCTAGAGGAAATCCTACAGTAGAAGTTGATGTTCATACAGAAAATGGTTCATTTGGTAGAGCTGCTGTTCCGTCTGGAGCTTCAACTGGTGAACATGAAGCTGTAGAATTGAGAGATGGAGGAAGTGATTATATGGGCAAGGGTGTTTCAATTGCAGTTGAAAATGTTAATTCTGTTATTTCGCAAGCCTTAATTGGAAAATCAGTTTTAAATCAAGAAGAAATTGATAATATCATGTTAGATTTAGATGGAACTGAAAATAAATCAATTCTTGGTGCAAATGCTATACTTGGAGTTTCATTAGCTGTCTCAAAGGCAGCAGCTTCTTTCAATAAAATCCCTTTATATAAATATTTAGGAGGTAATGATGCATCTATACTACCTGTCCCTATGATGAATATTATAAACGGTGGTTCTCATTCTGACGCTCCCATTGCTTTTCAAGAGTTTATGATCATGCCTGTTGAAGCTAAAAGCTTTAGTCATGCTGTTAAAATGGGTTCAGAAATATTTCATCACTTAAAGAAAATACTTTCAGAAAGAAAATTAAGTACTGCAGTTGGTGATGAAGGTGGTTTTGCACCTAAATTAGATGGCACAGAAGATGCTTTAGAAACTATCATAAAATCTATTACAAGTGCTGGCTATAGAGCAGGTAATGATGTTATGATTGCCTTAGATTGTGCATCGTCTGAATTTTATGAAAATGGAAAGTATGATTACAGAATTTTTGAAGGAGAAGATGCAAAGGTTTTAAATTCTGAGGAACAAGCTAATTATCTTTCTGAATTGGTTGATAAATATCCTATTATTTCAATTGAAGATGGAATGGATGAAAATGATTGGAATGGCTGGAAATACTTAACAAAAATTTCTGGAGATAAAGTTCAGCTTGTTGGTGATGATCTTTTCGTAACTAACGAAAAAATATTACAAAAAGGTATTTCTGAAAATGCTGGAAATTCAATATTAATAAAAGTTAACCAAATAGGTACATTAACCGAAACTATAAATGCTGTAAGGTTGGCTCAAAAAAATGGATATACAACAGTTATGTCTCATAGATCTGGAGAAACAGAAGATTATACTATATCAGACCTCTCAGTTGCTCTTGGAACAGGTCAAATTAAAACTGGCTCAATGTCAAGATCTGATAGAATTTCAAAATATAATCAGTTACTTAGAATTGAGGAAGAACTTAAGGAAAAAGCAATTTATCTTAAAAGAAAAGCCTTTAGTTTTTAGCTTATTTATTAAATTAGAGTGATGAGTGATAAAGCAAAATTAAATTTTGATAATAATGAGTATGAATTTCAGGTAGTTACTGGATCTGAAAAAGAAAAAGCTATTGATGTATCTTCTCTAAGATCTGAAGCAAATTTAATAACTATTGACCCAGGGTTTAAGAATACTGGGTCATGTCGAAGTTCAATAACTTTTCTAGATGGTGAGAAAGGTGTTTTAAGATATAGAGGTTATTCAATTGAAGATTTAGCCGAAAATGCAAGTTTTTTAGAAGTTGCATTTCTTTTGATTTATGGTCAGCTACCTTATGAATCTGAACTTAATAAATTTTTGAATGATATTAATGAAAATTCCATAGTTGATGAAGATTTAAAAAAGATACTTGAAAGTTTTCCTAAATCTGCTCATCCTATGGGGATTTTGTCTTCACTAACAAGTGCTTTGATTGCTTTTAATCCTGAGAAAAAAATTAGTTTAAATAATAGTGATAATGGTGATCATGACTTAATGTACAACTCTATTGTTAAGTTACTCGCTAAAATTCCTATTCTTGTAGCATGGGTACACCGCAGAAGAAAAGGATTACCTCTTGAATATGGTGATTATAATCTTGGATATGTTGACAATATTACAAAGATGATGTTTCAGTTACCTAATCAAGATTATGTAAAAAATAATGTAATTATACATGCAATGAACAAATTACTTATTTTACATGCTGATCATGAACAGAATTGTTCTACATCTACTGTAAGAATAGTTGGATCATCTGAAGCTAGCTTATTTGCATCTGTATCTGCAGGTATCTCTGCGTTGTGGGGAAGATTACATGGTGGAGCTAATCAAGCTGTTTTAGAAATGTTGGAAGCTATTAAAAATGATGGAGGAGATACCAAAAAATTTATGACAAAAGCTAAAGATAAAAATGATCCATTCAGATTGATGGGTTTTGGTCATAGAGTATATAAAAATTTTGATCCTCGAGCTAGAATTATAAAAAAAGCTGCTCATGATGTTTTGAAAGATTTAGGCATTGATGATCCTATATTAAACATTGCTAAATCTCTTGAAAAAGAAGCTTTAAATGACCCTTACTTTACATCGAGAAAGCTTTACCCAAATGTTGACTTTTACTCTGGAATTATCTATAAAGCACTTAATATTCCAAAAGAAATGTTTACTGTTATGTTTGCTTTAGGTAGAGTTCCTGGTTGGATTGCCCATTGGAGAGAAATGCGTATGAATAACGATCCAATTGGTAGACCACGACAGGTTTATACTGGAGAAAATCTAAGATCTTTTGTCCCAATTAATAAAAGATAAATTGAATTTCATTTTATGAAAATTGAAAATATTCTTAGAAAAAATATTGAAGAATATTTACTTGATCAGTATTCTATTTCATCCTTAAATTTTGATATTTCACGAACAAAAAAAGATTTTGTTGGTCATTTGACAGTTGTTTTATTTCCTTTAATTCCAATAATTAAAAAATCACCAAATGATATTGCTTTTGAAATAGTTAATTATGTTAATAGTAAATCTGAAATAATACAAGATTTTAATGTAATACAAGGTTTTTTAAATATATCTTTCAAAGATTCTTTTTTGATTAAAGTTTTTGATTCTAAAAAACATGAAGAAAAAAGAAAAAAAGAACTTTTTTTGATTGAGTTTTCTTCTCCAAATACAAATAAACCATTACATCTTGGTCATATTAGAAATATTCTTTTAGGAGATTCAGTTTCAAGGATTTTTCAACATAATTCTATCAATGTCCATAAAACTCAAATAATTAATGATAGAGGAATACATATATGTAAATCTATGGTTGCATGGATGAAATTTGGTAGTGATTCCACACCTGAATCAGAAGGGTTAAAGGGTGATCATTTTGTTGGAAAATACTATGTTAAATATAATGAGGAGTTTGAACATCAAGTAAAACAATTAGTCTTAAAAGGTTTTTCTGAGGATGAAGCTAAAAAGAATGCTCAAATTTTTATTGAAGCTCAAGAAATGCTTTTAAAATGGGAAGCAAATGACAAAGATGTAATTAATCTTTGGAAAAAAATGAATTCATGGGTGTATGAGGGGTTTGATCAAACATATAAAAAATTAAATGTTGATTTTGATTCTATGTATTATGAGAGTAATACATATTTAACAGGAAAAGATATAGTTCTGGAAGGTTTAAATAAAGATATTTTTTTTAAAAAAGAAGATGGATCTATTTGGGCTGACTTGACCAATCAAGGATTAGATGAAAAACTTTTATTAAGATCAGATGGAACTTCTGTTTATATAACTCAAGATATTGGCACTGCGTATTTAAGATATAAAGATCATCCAGATATGAAAGGTATGATATATACTACTGGGAACGAGCAGGATTATCACTTTGATGTGTTATTTAAAGTTATTGGTCTTATTGGATATCCTTGGTCATCTAAATTAAAACATTTAAGCTATGGAATGGTCGATTTGCCAACAGGTAAAATGAAAAGTAGAGAAGGAACTGTTGTAGATGCTGATGATTTAATAGATCAAATGGTTGAAAAAGCTAAATCAATTTCAGAATCATTAGGTAAAACTAATGACTATTCAGATGCCAAAAAAAATGATTTATATAAGACAATTGCTCTAGGAGCATTAAAGTATCATATTTTAAAAGTTGACCCGAAAAAAAGAATTTTATTTGACCCTAACGAATCAATTGATTTCAATGGCAATACAGGGCCATTTATTCAATATACCTATGCAAGAATAAAGTCATTAGAGAAAAAAAATAGTAATAATCAGGATTTCAGTAACGTTAATATAACAGATAAAGAAAGAGAAATTATACTTCTTCTGTCAGAGTTTGATTCAATTGCTAACTCATCATATGAAAATCTTAACCCAGCCTTAATTGCAAACTATACATATGAATTAGTGAAGTCTTTTAATTCATTTTATCAATCATCTACAATTATAGGAAATAAGCCAATTAATAGTTTTAGAATTCAGCTTTCTTCAAAAGTTGGTGAACAAATTAAAATATCAATGAATCTTTTAGGAATAGATTTGCCTGAAAGAATGTAAAAAAAAACCACTCCAATTGGAGTGGTTTTCCTTATTATGGTTAGTTCTATGTGTTATTATTTGTCAGTTACAGCAAGGTTGTAAATAACTAGACCAAAACCGATCTTGTTTATCGCATCACCTACGTTGTAAACAACTTCCATGTTCCACCCTAATGCATCAACGAAGTCATACCATCCGTCAGTACCGATCATATATCCAATTGGATAGATCGCCCAACCTACAAGTACAAACCACTTTAGTGCATTAAAAGCATCTAGAACTGCACCACCTGCTTTTTGAGCAAGTTGTCCGGCACTACCAAACCATAGGATATAAACTATCACAAAGTAAGATATACCAGAAATGGTACCCCAAATTACAGCGTCACCCATTCCAGATTCACCTACATATCCAGTAACAAGCATAATTGTTGAAAGGAATATAAGGTTCCACATAAGGCTTTTCTGTGCTCCAGCTTTTTGAAGAATTAAATAAAATTCTACACACATTAATGGAACAGTTAGAATCCAGTCTACATATCTGAAGAAAGTAACTGAATCACCAGAAACAGATGCATCTCTCATGTAGTAGTAGTGTACTGCGGCTATAAATGTGATAAGCCCTGACACAAGGATTGAAGTTCTCCATTTAGCACCACCAGCATCTAATGATAAAAAGAAGAATGCTGACGCAGCCATCATGGCCATTGTACCAATGAAAAACGTAAAACTTACTAGATCATTAGGTACATCACCTAGTAAGAAAAAATTTAAAAAATTGTCCATAATAAATAATTAATTGGTTTTTATGGCTCCTAAAATAGAAAAATTTAAATTAATAATTAATTTTATCGCAAAAAAAAGTCATAAATGTTAAAAAATTCATACGTATCAGGTAATAAGTTATTCACATTTATAATTATTTCTACATTTTTTTTAATTATTCTCAATTGGATTTTATCTGATTTTACCCAGTTAGTGATATATTTTTCTTCCGTCTTATTGTTTGGGATTATTCATGGTGCAAATGATATTTATTTAATCATTAGGGGAAATAATAAGAATAAAAAAATTTCAAAAACAACATTTATATATGTATTTATTGTTCTTTTAATCACACTTATTTTTTTTAGTTTTCCTCTGTTATCATTGATTTTTTTTGTTTTATTTAGTTGTTATCATTTTGGAGAACAGCAATGGACAATTTTAGATGAAAATATTGATTCAGGTCCACTCTTTTTTTCCAATGGTTTATTAATTTTTGCGACCTTATTTTATTTTCATAGAATAGAAGTTATTGAAATTGTTTATATGATTTCTAGTTTTAGCCTCATTAGTGATTTTTTTAAGTATTTATTAATTACTTCTATTTTACTCACTTTAATTTCATTACTTATAAATTATAAAAGAGTAAAAAGTCAAATTCTCAATCAAATTATTCTTTTTCCTCTATTAATAATTGCTTTTTCTCAACTTAGTTTATTTAATTCTTTTGCTCTATATTTTGTAATTTATCATAGTATTCCTTCCATATTAGAACAAACTAATTTTTTGTATGGTTCATCAACTTATCCACTCATAAAAAAATATTTTATTACAGCTTTGCCTTATTGGATTACAGCTTTAATTGGATTGCTAGTATTTTATTTAATTTTCTCCAAAAATTTTACTTTTTCTCTTGATATTTTCTTTTCATTTTTAGCTGCGATTACTTTTCCACATGTAATTGTTATTTATAAAATGAAAAAAATAACAAATGATAAGATTTAGTATTTAAATTTGTAGGCATGTTTGGTAACTTAACAGAAAAATTAAATTCAGCACTTCATGTTTTAAAGGGTCATGGAAAAATTACTGAAATTAACATTGCTGAAACTCTCAAGGAAGTAAGAAGAGCTTTGTTAGATGCTGATGTGAGTTTTAAAATTGCTAAAGAATTTACAAATACAATTAAAGAAAAAGCAATTGGTCGCAATGTGCTAACTGATTTACATCCTGGTCAGCTAATGGTCAAAATTGTAAAAGATGAATTAACTGAACTGATGGGAGGAGAACATGCTGGAGTCAATTTGTCTTCTGATCCTTCTATAATTCTATTAGCTGGACTTCAAGGTAGTGGAAAAACAACATTTAGTGGTAAACTTGCTAATTACTTAAAAAAGAAGAAACAAAAAAACCCAATTTTAGTTGCTTGTGATGTATATAGGCCTGCGGCTATTGATCAATTAAAACTTTTAGGTGAACAAATTAATGTACCTGTTTTCACTGAAGATGATAATAAAGACCCAGTATCTATCGCAAAGAATGCCTTATCTCATGCTAAAAAAAATAAAAACAACTTAATTATTATTGATACAGCTGGTAGGTTAGCTATTGATGAAGTATTGATGAATGAAATAAGAAATATTAAAGAAGCAACCAATCCTTCTGAAATATTGTTTGTTGTAGATTCAATGACTGGACAAGATGCAGTTAATACGGCTAAAGCTTTTAATGATGTTTTAAATTTTGACGGTGTTATCCTTACAAAGTTAGATGGTGATACTAGAGGTGGAGCTGCTTTAACCATTAGATCTGTTGTTGAAAAACCTATAAAGTTTGTTGGAACTGGTGAAAAACTTGATGCTTTGGATATTTTTTATCCTGAGAGAATGGCTGATAGAATTTTAGGTATGGGAGATGTTGTTTCGCTTGTTGAAAGAGCCCAAGAAGTTTATGACGAAAAGAAAGCCAGAGAGATCAGTAAAAAAATTGCAAAAAACAAGTTTGGATTTGATGATTTTCTTAATCAGATAAATCAGGTCAAAAAAATGGGAAATTTGAAAGATACAATAAGTATGATTCCAGGTGCAAGCGCTATGAAAGATGTGGACATTGATAATGATTCATTCAAACATATAGAAGCACTAATTCATTCAATGACTCCAAAAGAGAGATCAACACCTAAAATTATTGATCATAGTAGAAAAAAAAGAATTGCAAAAGGTGCAGGAAGAGATATACAAGAAATCAACGCTTTATTGAAACAATTTGAACAAATGTCAAAAATGATGAAAATGGTACAGTCCGGTGGAGCAGGAAAATTAATGCAAATGATGAATAACTTAAAGAATTAATTATGATCTTATTAGATGGGAAATTAACCTCAGAAAAAATTAAAGAAGAGATCAAAATTGAGGTACAAGAAATTGTAAAAAATGGAGATAGACCTCCTCATCTGGCGGCTGTCTTAGTAGGTAATGATGGTGCTTCTCTTACTTACGTAGGAAGTAAAGTTAGATCTTGTGAAAAAGTTGGTTTTAAATCAACTTTAATTCATTTAGATGAAAATATCTCAGAGGAAGAATTAATTTCTGAAATAGATAAATTAAATGATAATAATAAAATAGACGGATATATCGTTCAGCTTCCACTACCGAAACATATAAATGAAGAAAAAATTTTGATGATGGTTAATCCTGAAAAAGATGTTGATGGTTTTCATCCTTTTAATTTTGGTAAGATGGCACAAAATATGGACTCTTTTATACCAGCCACGCCATATGGAATTATTGAATTAATTGATAGATATAGTATTGAAACTGAAGGTAAAAATACTGTTGTTATTGGCAGAAGTAATATTGTTGGTAGACCTATGAGTATATTAATGAGTAATAAGTCAAAACCTGGAAATTCTACTGTTACTTTGGTTCATAGTAGAACACCTGATATATCAAGTTTTACAAAAAAAGCTGATATTGTTATTGTAGCTCTTGGAATTCCAAATTTTCTTAAATCTGATATGATTAAACAAGATTCAGTTGTAATTGATGTTGGTATTACTAGAGTTGAAGATAAAACAAAAGTTAGGGGATATAGAATTGTGGGAGATGTTGATTTTGAATCCGTTAAAAATAAAGTAAGTCATATAACACCTGTCCCTGGTGGCGTTGGACCTATGACAATAGCCATGTTATTGAAGAATACGCTTAAAGCCAGAAAAAAATAATCAATTTATTTTTCAAATAATTGATCGATATTTTTAAATGTTTTAAATTCTAGTGCATTTCCTGAGGGATCTTTAAAAAACATTGTTTTTTGTTCACCCTTTTGACCTTCAAACCTAATATATGGTTCAATGATAAATTCAACTTGACTTCTAATTCTTTTTTCAAACTGACTAAATAAATTCCATTCAAGTACTACTCCAAAATGAGGGACAGGGACATCTTTACCATCAACTTTGTTTTCAACCTCAATATTTTTTTTGTCATCCTTAATATGAATTACTAGTTGATGTCCAAAAAAATCAAAATCAACCCAGTGATCACTACTTCTACCTTCCTTACACCCTAAAATATCTCTGTAAAAACTGCGTGTTGTAGTAATTTCTTTTACTGGAATTGCTAAATGAAATGGAGATAGATTATTCATAATAAAATAAATTTTACGTGAATTTATTAATTATAATTTAATCAAGATATATTTGCTTAATCAATGATAAAAAAAGATAATTTTTTAACAAAACTTCCAGTTATGGAGAAGTTTTATACAATTCAAGGAGAAGGATACTATTCTGGTCAACCATTCTACTTTATAAGATTAGGAGGTTGTGATGTTGGTTGTCATTGGTGTGATGTTAAAGAAAGTTGGGATCATAATCAACATCAATTTATTGAAGTTGATGATTTAATAAAAGATGTAAAAGAATATACTAGTAATGTTGTAATTACTGGAGGTGAACCTTTAATGTGGGACTTAAGTGAGTTTACTAAGCGATTTAAAGAAAATAATATAAAACTACATCTTGAAACATCCGGGGCATATGAGATGTCAGGAAATTGGGACTGGGTCTGTCTTTCACCAAAAAAGAAAATGTTACCTAAACAAGAAATTTATTCAAAAGCTAATGAACTTAAAGTTATAATCTATAATAATGATGATTTTAAATTTGCAATTCAAGAGTCAGAAAAAGTAAGTTCAAAATGTAAATTATTTTTACAACCTGAGTGGAGCAAATTTGATATAATGAAAGATAAAATAGCTCAGTTTGTAATGAAAAATAAAAATTGGAATATTTCCCTACAAATTCACAAGTATTTGGAAATAGATTAGTTGTAAAGCATATATTTATTTCTAATAATCATATAAGACTCTATGTCTTTTTTCCAAGTTGACTTAATTTCTTCAGCGCTCATCCCTGCTTTTATCTGATTCTCAAGTTTTTTGGTACCTGCAAGTCTGTAAAAACCACTTCTAAAAAATTTTTCTTTTTCAGGGCTATAATTATATGCTTCTATTAACCACCCTAGATTAATCTTACTTAATTTTTTTTCATGTCTTAAATCTAAACCAAAACATTTTATACCATTATGCTTAGGATTTTTTGCTCCAAAATTTGGTCTAGGCGTAAAACTAAATGGTTGATTATTCCAATTGGGAGAACCAATAACTTGAAATTGCATTTCAGTTCCTCTACCAACACTTACAGGAGTTTGCTCAAAAAAACAAAGAGAGGGATATAAATTTATTGATTTTAGGTTTGGAAGATTTGGTGAAGGTTTTGATTTTAGTTGATATTCAAATTCTCTATTATAGTTATCCATTTTAATAACAGTTAGTTTTGCTTGTATGTTATTATTCAACCATTTTTCACCATTAATCATTTTTGCATATTCTCCAATTGTTAAGCCATATAAAATTGGAACTGGATGCAATCCAACAAAACTTTTTGAATCATCTTCTAGAACCGGTCCATCTACATAATTTGCATTTGGATTCGGTCTGTCAAGTACTATTATCTCTATGTTATTTTCTGCACAACTTTCCATAACATAATGAAGTGTTGATAGGTAGGTGTAAAATCTTGCACCCACATCTTGAAGATCAAATAAAATTAAATCTAAATTTTTTAAATCACCACTATTTGGTTTTTTCTTAGAACCATACAAGGATATGATTGGAATTCCAGTTTTTGAATCAATTGAATTATCAATTTTTTCACCAGCATCTAGATCCCCTCTGAATCCATGTTCCGGTGAAAAAATTTTAATTACAGAGATATTAAGACTTAATAATGAATCCAATAGATGTACTTCCGACTCGGAGTTATAGAATTTAGAGCTGTGATTTGTAACAATTCCAATATTTTTATTTTTGATTATATCAACATAAGAGTCAACTTTGTTTATTGCTTCAATATTAATATTTTGTGAGTAACTTAAGGTGTTAGCAATTAAAAAAAAATTAATTTTAAAGCTTAAAACTAATATCCAAAATCTTGAAATTCGAAAGTTTTTTATCATCGAAAATTTTTACACATAAAAGATATAAAAAAAGTATTTCTTCACCTATTATTAAAATTTCAACATTATCAATTTCAATAAGTATAATTGTTATGATAATTGCAATTTCCACAGGATTTGGTATTCAAAACGAAATTAAAAGTAAATTTTCAAATGTTTTTGGTGATCTGTCTATTGATAGATATGATAATGATTTATATAATTCAGAGAACTACATTGAAAGTGATGCCATAAAAGTAAATAGTATTAAATCAATGGAAAATTTAAAATCTATTGATCCTGTAATTTATTCACCTGTCATTTCTCCAAATAATAATTCATTTGATGATATAATTTTAAAAGGAATAAATGAAGACAATTATATTTTTAAAACTAAACTTTTATTAAATAAAATAAATAATATTGGACTTAATGAAGTTATTATTTCTAAAAAACTATCCAAAAAACTTGAACTACAATTAAAAGATAATTTGATGGTTTTTTACTATCAAAATCAGTCATTACCTAAAATTCGTAATCTTAAGGTAGTTGGATTCTATGAAACAGGAATTAGTGAATTTGACAGCAAAGTTGTTTTAACTAATATTAATCAGCTCAGATCTTTAAAAAATATTAATAATAATCAAATAGGAAGTTATGAACTTCACTTTTATGATTATAAAAAAATTGATTTAGAAAATTTAGAAAAATATGTACCACCTAATTATGCTCTAAATTTTAATAATGAGAAATTTAGTGAAATTTATAATTGGGTATCTCTTTTTGATTTGAATGTTTATTTAATTATTGTATTAATGATTGTAATTGGGGCAATTAATATGATTACTGCATTACTCGTTACAATTTTAGAAAAAACAAGTTTGATTGGTTTTTTAAAAATAATAGGTTCTAATAATAATAGCATTGAAAGGATTTTTTTAAACAATGGATTAAGTCTAATATTTAAAGGACTTGTCTGGGGGAATTTAATTTCTATTCTAATAATTTTTGTACAAAAGTTTTTTCAAGTTTTTAAACTAAATGCTGATACTTATTATATAGATTATGTTCCTGTTGAAATTAATTTGATTCAAATATTGTTATTGAATTTAATTACAATTTTTATATGTTACGTTTTTCTTATTATCCCAGTAAAAATAATTTCAAAAATTAAACCATATAGTTCATTGAGAATGAACTAATATCAATTAAATTTGCAGAGTGGATATTTGTAATAATATTTTAGAAACCATTGGTAATACCCCTTTAATAAAACTTAATAAAATCACAGCGGAAGTTGATGCCTTAGTTTTGGCAAAGGTAGAATATTTTAATCCTGGAAATTCAGTTAAAGATAGAATGGCATTAAAGATGGTTGAAGATGCAGAAAAAGATGGAAGATTGAAGCCTGGCGGAACAATAGTTGAAGGGACATCTGGAAATACAGGCATGGGCCTAGCTTTAGCAGCTATTGTTAAGGGTTATAAGCTTATTTGTGTTTCTACAGATAAGCAGTCTAAAGAAAAATTTGATATTCTCAAAGCAGTTGGTGCTGAAGTAATCATTTGTCCAACTGATGTTGAACCTGATGATCCAAGATCTTACTATTCAACATCAAAAAGAATAAGTGAAGAAATAGAAAATTCATGGTATGTGAATCAATATGATAATCCATCAAATACAGAAGCTCATTACTTATCAACAGGTCCTGAAATCTGGAACCAGACAGAAGGAAAGATCACTCATTTTGTAGTTGGTGTTGGAACTGGCGGAACTATCTCTGGAGTAGCAAAATTTTTAAAAGAAAAAAATCCTAATATAAAAATATGGGGAATTGATACATATGGGTCTGTATTTAAAAAATATCATGAAACAGGTGTCTTTGATAAAAGTGAAATATATCCATATGTAACTGAAGGTATTGGAGAAGATATAATTCCTGCTAATGTTAATTTTGACATAATCGATTCTTTTGAAAAGGTAAAAGATGAAGATGCTGCTATTTATACCAGAAGATTAGCAAAAGAGGAGGGTATTTTTGCAGGTAATTCATGTGGTGCAGCAGTTAGAGGTGTAGTTCAGCTTAAAAAACATTTTAGCAAAAATGATGTTGTTGTGGTTTTACTTCATGACTCTGGAAGTAGATACGTTGGTAAAATCTATAATGATGACTGGATGAAAGAAAAAGGATTTAAAACCGATTAATTATCTAAATATTCCTCTTGGAAATTTTTGAATACTTTCAAAACCTTTCTTATTTATTGAACTAACTCCAAAAAGATAATTGTCAATTATAATTCCATCTAAAACATAATAGTTTTTCTTATCAATTTTTTTTTCATATTGCCACACAGGTGATGTTGTCTCTCTCCAATATATTTTATAACCTACTATATCATCATTATCATCTTTATTCCATCTAAATTTTGTTGATGGTTCAACAATTCCTCCAATTCTAAGACCAGATGGAGGAGGAGGTGACCAACCAAGTAGTGCTAAACATATTGCATTAACTTGAGTCAATTTTTTTGCATATTCAAAATCTACACCCTCAATAACATCTCCATATTTAATACCATTTTCAACTCTAATGTCCTGATGCTGTCTATTATAATTCTCATTACTTTCCATTATTCTTACTCCAGCATATCCAAGGTCATTAAATGGTCTGTGATGACCTCCTCTTCCAAATCTATCTAATCTGTAAATTAAGTTTGGTTTTAAGTCTGGAATATAAGTTTTTGTAGCATTATATATAAATCTTGCAAGCTGTCTTGAATTTCCATCAATTTCTCCACCAAAGAATCGCCTAGAACTTCTAGACCCTTCAGATTCATTTCCTGGAACAGGTTCTGAAAAAATTCTAAAACTTTTATTATCAATAACACCGTTCACCCCTTCAATATTTCCAATCATATCATTATTTAAGACACCAATTATTTCCCAATTATTTTCTTTGGCATGTTCAGCCAGACCTTTTCCACCAAATAGTCCTTGTTCTTCGCCTGAAAGTCCAACATACATAATTGTGTTATCGAATTTGTATTTCGATAAGACTCTTGCTGCTTCAATCGTTCCAGCCATGCCTGATGCATTATCATTAGCTCCAGGTGAATCTGATTTAAAATCATTAGGATCTGAAACTCTGCTATCTATATCACCACTCATGATGACAAATCTGTTAGGGTACTTTTCACCCCACTGTATAGCCATCACATTATTGATCCAAACATTTCGTGTTAATCTTCTTCCGTCAGCTTCAAAATAATTTTTTTGATATTTAACATCTAAGCAATTACTGCAGTTATTTGAAATTGATTCAAATTCTTTTTTTATCCATCTTCTTGCAGCTCCTATTCCTCTTGAATTTGACAATGTATCACTAAGTGTATGTCTTGTCCCAAAGTTTGAAAGAGTTATTATATCCTTCTTAATATTTTCAGCATCAATTTCAGAAATAATATCAAATATTTCTTCATGCTGAATCGTTTGCGAAAAAGAGTAAAAAGAAAATAATATTGATATGAAAAAAAATCTCATATCTAAATTTAAAAACAATATGAGTTATTGTCAATAATCATTTTTGCAATTTTTCTTTTGAGCTCTATTGGTTTTGGATAATTAAAGTATTTTGAAAACCTTTTTAATCCCATAAGTAAAAATTTTTGCTCATCACCGTCACTTAGAGATATAACTAATTCTTTTGCTTTATTAGAAATAAGTTCAACAGATTGATAAAGATGTAATTGAGTCATAGCAATTTGTCCTTCTTGCTTACTTTCACCAAACCTATTACAGTTTTTTTCAGTTCTTAAAATTGCAGATTCGGAAAGATATATTTCAGTCATAATATCTGAAATAGACATTAAAACCTCTTGCTCTTTTTCAATATCTAAACCAAATTTTTTCATTCCAGCTCCAGAAAGCATTAAAAAAATCTTTTTTAGATTATTAAGAATAATTTTTTCTTCACTAAAAATTTCTGATAAATCAGGAATTTCAAATGATGGAATTCCAGTAAGTTCATCAGCAACACTTTCAGCTTTACTAATTAAATCAACATGTCCTTTCATCCCTTTTTTAATAAGCATTCCGATTGCTACTAGTCTGTTGATTTCATTTGTACCCTCATAAATTCTAGCTATTCTTGCATCTCTCCAAGCTGATTCCATTGGAGTTTCTTTGGAATAACCCATTCCTCCAAAAATTTGAATACCTTGATCAGCAATATTTTGAACATCTTCTGAAATAGCAACTTTTAACATTGAACATTCAATTACGTATTCTTCAACACCCTTTAATTCAGCTTCTTGATGATTTTTACCTGAGTCTTCAAGGATTTTAATCCTATCTTCAATATCTTTAGCAGCTCTATAGGTTGCAGATTCACCAACATAAAGATCCGTCGCCATTATTGCTATTTTTTCTCTGATTGCACCAAATTCACTAATTTTTGTGTTGAATTGAATTCTTTCATTAGCATAATTAGTTGATGCATTAATTATTCTTCTTTCTGCATCTAATGCAGCAGCAGCTAGCTTAATTCTTCCAATATTCAATGCGTTCATGGCGATTTTAAAACCATTTTCTCTTTCTGAAAGCATATTTTCAACAGGTACTTTAGTTTCATTAAAAAATACTTGTCTTGTGGATGAAGAATTTAAACCTAACTTTTCTTCCTCATTACCCATTGAAATTCCATTATTTGGATCATTAGGAACAATAAATGCAGTTAAGTTTTTATCATCATCAATCTTTGCAAAAACTGTTAAAATATCTGCAAAACCTGCATTTGATATCCAGATTTTTTGTCCACTAATTAAATAATGACTTTTATCTTTACTTAATACAGCTTTTGTTTTTCCGCTGTTAGCATCAGATCCTGCACCTGGTTCAGTTAGACAATATGCGCCAAAATGTTCTCCACTTGCCAATTTTGGAACATATTTCTTTTTTTGATCTTCATTGCCATAAAGTAAAATAGGCATTGTTCCAATTCCTGTATGTGCGCCAAAAGCAGTAGAAGTTGATCCAGAACTTCCTGAAATATAATCACAAACTAGCATAGTTGAAGTAAATGGCATACCTAAACCACCATATTCTTCAGGAACACCAACTCCAAGAAAACCTAATTCACCTGCTTTTTTCATAACATCAAGTGTTAATTGAAAATTCTTTTTTTCAAACTCTTCTTTTTTTGACCAGATTTCTTTGTCTGCAAACTCCTTTACAGCATCTTTCATCATTTTTTGTTCCTCACTAAAATCTTCAGGTGTAAATATACTTTCGCATTGAGTCTCTTTTACTACGAATTCACCACCTCTAGTTATTTCTTTTTCAATAGTTTCTTTCATTTTTATTTATAAAATTTCATATATACCTGCGGCTCCTTGTCCCGTACCAACACACATTGTAACCATACCATACTTTAGTTTTCTATCCTTCATTTCATTTATTAGTTGTACTGTAAGCTTAGCACCAGTACATCCCAATGGATGACCTAATGAAATAGCACCTCCATTAACATTTATTATATCATTGTTAAGATTAAGTTCATTGATTACTGCTAGTGACTGAGAAGCAAAAGCTTCGTTCAATTCGATTAATTGAATGTCACTGATTTTTAAATTCGTTTTATTCAAAACTTTTGGAATTGCTTTAATTGGACCAACACCCATAATTTTTGGTGGAAGTCCAGCTACGCTGTAATTAATAAGTCTAGCAATTGGTTCAATATTATGTGTCTTGATGTAAGATTCACTTGCAATCATTACAAATGCTGCACCATCACTCATTTGAGATGAATTTCCTGCAGTGACTGACCCTGTGTTTGAAAATACAGGTCTAAGTTTTGATAATGCTTCAATACTAGTGTCTTTTCTTGGTCCTTCATCTTGAGTGTAAGTATGATTTCGAGTTTTTTTAATAGAATTTTCATCTAAATAAATTTCTTCAACATTAATAGGTGCAATTTGTGAATCAAATTTTTTGTTTTCAATAGCCGAAAGAGCCTTTTGATGAGAATTAAATGCAAAAATATCTTGATCTTCTCTGTTAATTTTGTATTCTTTTGCTACCTCTTCAGCTGTTAATCCCATTCCCCAATAATAATCTTCATTTCCATTTGAAACGGTATTGTATCCAGGTACAGGTTTATATCCTCCCATTGGAATAAAACTCATACTTTCAACTCCTCCAGCTATAACGCAGTCAGCCATACCAGATTTAATCTTTGCACTAGCCAGAGCTATTGTTTCTAGACCTGATGCACAATATCTATTTACAGTTACACCTGGAACATCATCAATTTTTAATCCCATAAGAGATATTAATCTTCCAACATTTAAACCTTGTTCAGCTTCAGGCATAGCATTACCTACAATGATATCATCAATTGTTTTTTTATCAAATCCTTCAATATTACTAATCATGTACTCTATAGTTTCTGCAGCTAATTCATCAGGTCTTTTAAATCTAAAAAAACCTCTGGGAGCTTTACCAACTGCAGTTCTATAGCCTTTAATTATATAAGCTTCTTCCATATTAATTTCTTAAGGGTTTACCGTTTTTTAACATAAATTGTATTCTTTCAAGTGTCTTCTTTTCACCACATAGTGAAAGAAAAGCTTCTCTTTCTAAATCAAGAAGATATTGTTCCGATACTAAAGTAGATTGTGAAAGGTTTCCACCGGCAAGAACATTAGCTATCTTTTTTGCTATTTTTTTATCGTGATCAGAAATATAACCTCCAACTAACATCGAATCGGCACCTACATAAAAAGCGCCTAATGCTTGTTGTCCTAAAACTTTTATATTATTTCTTTGTATGGGCTTTGTGTAGCCATTATCATGCATTTGCAACGCAATTTTTTTTGCATGTGAAATCTGATTTTTCTTATTCATAATAATAAGATCCTTGTTTTTCATCAAATAATTTAATCCATAACCTTCATGTCCAGAAGTAGATGTTTTGCCCATTCCTATATTTAAAAAATATTCTTGCAATAAGTTTAATTCAACATCGTTTTTCTTAAATTGATCTGAAGCTCTAAGTGCCATTTCTTTTGTGCCTCCACCACCAGGAATTAACCCAACTCCAACTTCAACAAGCCCAATGTAAGTTTCGCTGTATGCTAAAATTTTGTCACAGTGAAGACATAATTCACATCCTCCACCAAGTGTATAGCCATGAGGAGCAGCAACTACTGGTATTGTGGAATACCTAAGTTTCATCATGGTGTCTTGAAATAATTTCATAGCAAAATTTAACTCATCATACTCTTGTTCAATAGCCATCAAAAAAATCATACTTAGGTCAGCTCCAGCAGAAAAATGTTGTCCTTCATTTCCAATTACGATTCCATTGTATTTTTCTTCGGCAATTTCAATTCCTTTATTTAAACCCTGAAGAATATTTTGGTTTATAGAATTCATTTTTGAATTAAATTCAATATTTAAGATGCCATCACCAATGTCATTTATTTTACACTCATCATTTTTCCAAATAGTTTGGTCTTTATTTAAATTTTTCAAAACAATAAAGTTTTCTTGACCTGGTTTTTTTACAAAATTTTCACTTGTCTTATCATAAAATTCAATAAATCCATTATTCGATTTGTAAAATGAGTTTATGTCTTTTGAAATAATATCTTCAATCCATTTAGAGGCCTTTAAATTAAATGACTTCATTAAATCTACACCTTCTTTTACGCCTATATAATTCCATATTTCAAAAGGACCTTCTTTCCAACCAAAACCGGCTTTTAATGCTGAATCAATACTAGCAATATCATCAGAAATTTCTGGAACCCTGTTCTGAACATAAGCAAACATTTTTGCAAAAACTTCTTTATAAAAATCTGAAGCTCTATCATTTCCGCTTATTAAAATTTTAAACTTATCTGCTCTATTTTTAGCTTTTCTTGCCTGATTTAGAGTATCAAAATTTACTTTTTTTTGTTCTTTATATTCAAAAGTTTTAAGATCTAATGATAAGATTTGTGATTTTCCGTTTTTATCAACTATTTTTTTGTAAAAACCTTGTTTTGTTTTACTTCCAAGCATATTCTCCTTTAACATTCTTTCTAAAAAATCTGGGAGTTTAAATACTTCTCTAGATTCATCTTCAGGACAATTTTCATAAATACCATTAGAAACATGACATAATGTGTCTAATCCTACAACATCAGCTGTCCTGAATGTAGCTGACTTTGGACGACCTATAGCGGTTCCAGTCAATTTATCAACTTCCTCTACTGAAAAACTACCATCCTTTACTAAATGAAAAAGACTTTGAATCCCAAATGTTCCAATTCTATTTCCAATAAATGCAGGAGTGTCCTTTGCTAAAACAGATGTTTTACCTAAAAATTTTTCTCCGTAATTCATTAGAAAATCAATAACCTCTTCTTTACAATTTGGTCCAGGGACTACTTCAAATAAGTTTAAATATCTTGGTGGATTAAAGAAATGCGTTATAGAAAAATGCTTTTGGAAATCATCAGATCTTCCTTCATTCATCATTTTAATAGGTATACCAGATGTGTTTGAAGAAACAAGTGTTCCATTTGATCTGTACTTATCGACTTTCTCAAAAATCAATTTTTTTATATCTAATCTTTCAACAACAACTTCAATAACCCAATCATAGTCCTTAATAAGATGCATGTCATCATCAAAATTTCCTAAACTTATTCTATTAACAAATGATTTATCATAAATAGGAGATGGCCTAGATTTTATACACTTATTAAACATTTCATTTACAATTCTGTTTCTAACAACCTTGTCTGTAATTTTAAGTCCTTTCTTTTTTTCAATATCATTGATTTCATTTGGTGAAATGTCTAAAAGAAGTACTTCGACTCCAATATTAGCAAAATGACAAGCGATTCCTGAGCCCATAATTCCTGACCCTAAAACAGCAACTTTGGATATTTTTTTATTCATTTAAAAATTTCTTTATTCTTTATTAATTTATTAATTCTATCTACTACTTTGTAAAAGTTCTTGACAGAGTCTTCTCCAACTTCATTTGTTATAGTCTTATTAAACTTCATTACTAGTTCCCTAGCATAGTTTCTAAACTCCATACCCCTTTCAGTTAATTTAATTAAAACACCTCTACCATCTTCAGGGTTTGGAATTCTCTGAATTAAGTTTTCATCCTCCATAAACCTTAAAGTCCTTGATAAACTTGTTGATTCCATCCCCATTTTAGGCCCAAGAGAGGTTGATGGAGTATCTTCTTTTGGGTTTAAGCTTAATAAAGCAAATCCAACTGCCATACTCCCACCATATTTAGAAGCCTCTTCATTATACATTTTTGAAATAGACAACCAAGTATATCTTAATTCTTGCTCAAGTGTTCTTACCGACATCAAATAAATGTACGAAAATTTACTATGCATGCATAATAAATAATAAAAATTTTTATTTTAACCAGTTGTAAGCATTATGAAATGCATATACCCATGGAGAAATTTTGTTATTCTTCTGATTATTAGGATAATATCCCCAGTTAAACGGGTAATTAGCTCTTTCTAAATGAGGCATCATAGCTATATGTCTTCCATCTTGACTTGAAACAATTGCAGCATCAAAATTAGATCCATTTGGATTAGCAGGGTAGGAGCTTTTATGGTATTTACCAACGATATTATATTGAGATTCCTTTTTTTCAAAAACAAACTTTCCTTCACCATGTGCAGCCCATATACCCAATGTTGTATTTTCAAAATTATTGAACATTACACTATTATTTTTGTTTATTGAAACAGCTGTAAATTGACATTCAAATTTTTTTGAATCATTATGATGCATTTTAGGATGAATTTCAAGCTCAGGATAAATTAAACCTAACTCCATAAATAGCTGACATCCATTACAAACACCTAACGAAAGTGTATCTTCTTTAGAGAAGAATTTTTTTAAACTATTTCTTGCATTTTCATTATATATAAATGATCCAGCCCATCCTTTAGCAGATCCTAATACGTCTGAATTTGAGAATCCTCCAACTGCAACTAAAAATTTAATATCATCAAGAGTTTCTTTACCGCTCATTAAATCAGTCATATGAATATCAATAACTTCGAAGCCTGCTTTATTCATTATGTAAGCCATTTCTCTTTCAGAATTACTTCCTTTTTCTCTAATTACACCTGCTTTGACTCTCTTGTCAAAACTTGGCTTAAAATCTCCATTAAACCATTTAGGAAACTTAAATTCTAGCTTATTTTTGGATAATGAGTTATATCTTTCTAAAGCTTTAGTTTCAGAGGACTGAATAGAATCAAGCATGTAAGATTTTTCAAACCACTTTTTTCTATAATAATCAATATCAAATCTATATTTTTCATTTAAATTAGATATTGTTATAGAGTTTGATTTGTTAACTGTCCCTATTTTTTCAAACTTTATGTTATTATTAGAAAAAAGCTTTTCAATCTCTTCTTTTGCATGAATAATAATACCATGATTTTCACTAAATAATAATTCTAGGATATCATCATCCTTTGATAAATTAATATTAAGCCCATAGTTATCTGACGCTAAACACATTTCAAGTAATGTAACTATCATTCCACCTGAGCTTATATCATGACCAGAGTAAACCGTATTTTCTTTTATACATTTTTGAATAGTATTAAAAGCTAATTGAAAGTATTTTGAATCTTTTATATCAGGTGCATGTTTACCAATTTTATTTTGTGATTGGTAGAGTGCTGAGCCTCCAAGACTATATTTATCAGAAGAAAAGTCAATTTTATATATATATCCACCTTCTACATGTAAGTAGGGTTGAATGATTTTATTAATTTCCTCTGTGTGACCTACAGCAGATATTATAACAGTTCCAGGTGATAAAACATCTTTATCAGCGTATTTTTGTTTCATTGACATGGAGTCTTTGCCCGTTGGAATATTTATTCCTAAATCGATTGAAAATTCAGAACAAGCTTTAACAGCTTGATATAACCTATGGTTTTCAGAATCATTATTAGCAGGCCACATCCAATTAGCTGATAAGGAAATTGATTTTAAATTATCCTTCAGAGGAACAAATAAGATGTTAGTTAGTGCTTCAGCTATTGAACTTCTTGACCCTTTTGAAGGATCAATTAAACTTATTATGGGTGAATGACCAATTGATGTCGCTATTCCATTTTTACCATTATAATCTAAACTCATTACACCACAATTATTTAGTGGAACTTGGAATGGACCAGTACATTGTTGTAGTGCAACTCTTCCAGTTACACATCTATCAACTTTATTTGTTAACCAATCTTTACATGCAACTGATTCCAGAGATAAAACATCATCCAAATATGAATAAACTTTTTTAGAATCTAATTCAGGTTCAGAATATGAAAAATCTGAAATAGTATCTTTTAAAATTGTTTTTGGTGAATTACCAAAAAAATCTGATAATTCTAGGTCAATTGAAGTCTCATTTTTTAAATCTGATTTAACTAAAAACCTTCCGTTTTCAATTACCTTACCTACTTTATATATAGGCGCTCTTTCTCTTTCACAAATTTGTTTTAACTTATTGAAGTCTTTTTCAGCTATTACTAATCCCATTCTTTCTTGAGACTCATTTCCAATAATTTCTTTTGAGGAAAGTGTTTTGTCTCCAATTGGTAATTTGTCAACTTCTAATATTCCACCAACATCCTCTACAAGCTCAGAAATACAATTTAAATGTCCCCCAGCTCCATGATCGTGAATTGATTTAATAAAATTATTGTCAGATTCAACTATTGATCTAATAACATTTGCTACTCTTTTTTGCATTTCTGGATTTGATCTTTGAACAGCATTTAGTTCAATTCCAGAAGCATACTCACCTGTATCAGTTGAGGATACAGCAGCACCTCCCATACCTATTCTATAATTATCACCTCCTAAAACAATAATTAAATCACCATCATCAATTTTTTTCTTTTTAGAATGTTCTAATTTTCCATATCCAATTCCACCTGCCAACATTATTACTTTATCAAATCCTAAAAGTTTATTTCCTTCTTTATGTTCAAAGGTTAATAATGAACCAGATATTAACGGTTGGCCAAATTTATTTCCAAAATCTGATGCTCCATTAGATGCTTTGATTAAGATATCAATTGGCTTTTGATAAAGCCATTTTCTTTCTTCAAAACCAAACTTAGAATTATTAAATCTTGGATATGGAGTCATGTATACTGCAGTTCCTGCAAGAGGAATTGATCCTTGTCCACCGGCTAATCTATCCCTTATTTCTCCTCCAGATCCTGTCGCTGCACCACTAAAAGGTTCTACAGTAGTTGGAAAATTATGAGTTTCAGCTTTAATTGAGATTACTGATTCAAAGGTTGAGTCTTTATAAATTGATGGTTTTTCTGACAGAGTAGGCGAAAATTGTTGAACTTTTGGTCCCTGAATAAAAGCAACATTATCTTTATAAGCAGAAACTACACTGTTTTTATTAAGTTTAGTAGTTTGCTTAATCATTTGAAAAAGAGATTTCTCTTTTTTAATGTTGTTTATAATGAATGTTCCATTGAATATTTTGTGCCGACAATGCTCTGAGTTAACTTGTGAAAAACCAAATACTTCAGAATCGGTTAAATTTCTATTAATTTTTTTTGATAAATTTTCTAGATATACAATTTCATCATCACTTAGAGCAAGACCTTCCTTTTTATTGTATTCATTAATATTTGTTATCTCAATTGAATCTTCAGGCTCAATTTTAACTGTAAAAATATTTTGATCTAATTTTTGATATAGTTCATTGGTCATCTGATCAAAAGAATTTTTATTGTTAAAAAAAATAAATTCTTCAATTCTTTTAATTCCACTAATACCCATGTTTTGAGTAATCTCAACAGCATTTGTGCTCCATGGCGTTGTCATGTTAGACCTCGGACCAACATATTTAGATTCAATTATTTTACTGGAAATATAACCTGACCCTGAAAAAAGCCATTCTAGTTTTTTGTGGGTTTCGGGGGAAAGTGCTCCTTCGGATTCGACGGCATATACGTGTGAGTTGTCTTTTGTGAAAAAAGATATCATTTTCTAAAAACAAATTTATATTAATTTGTCAAGTAAATTTTGATAGAAAATTAAATATTAATAAAATTTATTAACACTTCTTTTTAAGCTTTGCCAAATAAAATCCATCATAACCCGAATCATGTGGGCTTATTTTTTTTTCTTCAATAATTTTAAAGTTTTTTCCAAATTCATTGTTCAAGAACAAAGCAATTTGTTTTTCATTTTCAGATGGAAAAATTGAGCATGTAACATATACCATTATACCATTATCACTTACAAGCTTACTGTAATTATTTAAAATATTGATTTGATTATTCAATATTCGATTAAAATCCTTTCGATTTAACTTCCATTTTGAATCAGGATTTCGTCTTATAACTCCAAATCCTGAACACGGCGCATCAATTAAAACTCTATCAAATTTTTCTTTATTCTTTTTTATAAACTTATTGTCAATAATCTTCGTAGTAATATTGTGAATTCCATTTCTTCTAGCTCTTTTTTTTAGCTCTTTTAGTTTAAATTCATGAATATCTGTTGCAATTATATTTCCTTTGTTATTAAGTAAACTTGCAATATGGAGAGCTTTACCACCTGCACCAGCACATGCATCTAAAATTTTATGCTTTGTATTAACATCTAAAAATTCAGCTACAAGTTGTGATGATGCATCTTGTAACTCAAAAAAACCTAATTTAAATTCAATGGTTTTAAAAATATTTACTCTTTTTATGACTTTTAATGCATTTGGGCGATCTGGAATTTCTTCGCAATGAATATTTTGGTTATATAGTTTTTTAATAAGATTTTTTTTGGTTGTTTTTAATGTATTAACTCTTAGAACTAAATCAGCTTTATTATTCATTGAGCTTATCTCTTTTTCCCATTTTTTTTCACCTATTTCCTCAATTGCCAATTCGTCGATCCAATCTGGAATACTTTCTCTGTAAACTCTTTTCTTTTCAAGTAAATTTTTAGCCTTGTTTATTTCTTCTTTATTGAATACCCATAATTTTTCAAAATTTGTCTTACTGTCTATATTAAAGTAAATCCAGAGAGAAATAATTTTCCATATATTTTTTTTTGTATAACTGTAATTCGAATTAGAAAGCTTATCATAAAGTCTTAAGTATCTAATTATATCATAAGTTGCTTCAGCTACAAAACTTCTGTCTCTTGAGCCCCACTTTTTATTTTTCTTGAATATTAGCTCTATAGATTTGTGAGCATAATACTTATTGTTTAATGTATTATTTAAACAATCAAAAAGACCATGTAGTAGATTGTAATGGAGTTTCAATTAGAGATAATTTTCTTAAAAATAAACTAATTATTATTTCCTCTAATCTTATTTATCATTGTAATTCTAAAATCTTCTTCAATTCTTGGAAGTCTCAAAACTTTATCAACAGAAATTATCTTTGATAGTTCTTGCATCATACCCTCTCTTATATCAAGCTCATCTCTTTTAATATCATACATCTTTTTAATTAGAGCATTACACTCATCAGAATCAGCTGAGTCATTTTTATAAAGATCTCTTTTTATTTTTCTGTAAGACATCATCTTATTATAGATTTTTTCTTGAGTTTCGAAATAGATTGCGGTAAATTTTTCTTCACTATTGGGTTCTAAATTTAATTTTTCAAGAAGGAAAAGTTTTTGAGCTGCTCTATATTGTTCTTTTGACATTCTCTCTCTTTCTTGTGAGAAAGAAAACATAAAGAGAAAAATAAATAAAAAAGTGATAAAATTTTTCATAGTATCATTCTAAAATTAATAAATCATCTTGATAAGTCATCGTCGAAATTAAATAATCATAACTTTTGGAATTATCAATCATATCATTGGCACTGATATCATCAGAGTACAATGAATTATATATATCATAATCACTAAATATCAATAGATTCTCATCAAATGAATCTGGCTGATCTGGTTTGATAAACATATTGTATGATAAAAAGAGAAAAATTAAAGATGCAGCTGCAGTGCTGATTACACGAATTCTAAAAACACTTTTATTTTTATTATTTATTTTAGATAAAGTTAATTTATTAAAATAGCCCTCAGGAACAATAAAGTTTTCCTTAATGCCAGAATTTAAATAGATTTTTTTATTGAAATCACTAAAATAATTTTCTGGTACTCTAAAATTTTCTTTTTTATTTAGTTTTTTCATTTAATATATTGACAATGATTTTATTAAAAGGTTTGATTTGATTTTAGTTCTTTTATAATTTTTTGCTTAGCAAGATGAAATGATGCTTTAAGAGCGCCAGTTGTCACTCCAAGAATTTCAGAAATTTCTCTAAATTTCAATTCTTGAAAATATTTCATTTGAAAAACAATTTTCTGTTGTTTAGGTAATCTTGATATTATGCCCTGTAATTTTAATTCAACCTCATCACCATCAAAATAAGGATCTTCTCTTAAGTTATTAACCATAGTATTCATCATGATTTCAGATGAATAAAAATATTTTTTTTCTTTTAGTTTTAAAAAGTTTATAGATTCATTATATGCAATTCTGTAAATCCAAGTACTAAGTTTACTTTCACCTTTAAAACCTTTGATTCCACGAAATACTTTAATGAAAACATTTTGAAGAATATCATCAGTATCATCATGATTTAAAACAATTCTTCTTATTTGAAAATATACTTTTTCTTTATACTTATCGAGTAAAATTTCAAAAGCTTTATTTTGTTTAAAAGGATCTTTTAGGTCTTTAATTAATTTACTTTCAAAATCTTTCAAAGAAATACTTTTTGATTTTGACATAATAAAATTGGTTTAGTTTAATTAAATGACTGTAATTTAATAAGCTTGGAATAATATCCATTTTTATTAATTAGTTCATCATGATTTCCACTCTCCACAATTTTACCGCTATCTAAAACGATGATTTTATCAGAATTTTTGATAGTTGATAATCGGTGAGCAATTACTATCGTTGTTTTGTTTAATATAAGTTTATTAAGTGCAGATTGAATTTTTTCTTCTGTTTCAGAATCTAGAGATGATGTTGCTTCATCTAAAATAAGTATAGGTGAGTTTGATATAACGGCTCTTGAAATGGCAATTCTTTGCTTTTGTCCACCTGAAAGATTAGACCCATTATCCCCAACATTATATTTATATTTTTCTTCATATTCATTAATAAATTCATAAGCATTTGCAATTTTTGAAGCCTCTATTAATTTATGTTGATCTTGATTTTGATTGCCTAAAAGAATATTCTCTTCAATTGATGCGTTAAAAAGAATAGATTCTTGAGTAACAATACTAATTAGGTTTCTTAATTTTTTTAGAGACAAGCTTTTTATGCTTTTACCATCTATCAAAATATCTCCATTGTTAAGTTCATAAAATCTAGGGAGTAAGTTAATTAGTGTAGATTTTCCACTTCCCGATGCACCAACAATCGCAACCATTTCACCTTTTTTAACTTTAAAGTTTATTTTATTTAAAACATAATTCTCATCATATTTAAAATCAACGTCTTGAAATTCAATCTCTTTTTTGAATTCTTCCACATCAAAATTTTTATCATTTTCTTGATATTCACTGTGCATATCTATAATTTCAAATACTCTTTCTGCTGCTGCATTACCTTTTTTTAATGAATAAAAAGCTTTGCTTAAAGATTTCGCTGGTGTTAAAACACCATAAGCCAGTCCCATATAAGTAATAAAAGCAGCAGGTTTTAATTCCATTTCAATAAGTACTAATTTTCCACCATACCACAAAAGAACTCCAATGACTAAAATACCCAGAAATTCACTTAAAGGAGCTGCAATATTTTGTCTGTTAATTAATTTATTTGAAAAATTTAAATACTTGGTATTGGTTTTATCAAATTTATTTACAAAGAAATTCTCAGATAAAAAGGTCTTGATTATTTTTATTCCATTAATTGTCTCTTCAGTGATTGACATTAGTTCTGCTTGTTCTTTTTGAACAACTAAAGATTTTCTCTTTAAGCTTTTACCTATGTAAGAAATAATAAATCCAGAAACTGGAATAAAAAACAAAACAAAAAATGTAAGCTTAGAACTAATAATAAACATTGCGCTCAGAGTAAATAAAATAGTTAGTGGATCTCTAATTAAAATCTCTATAATTGATAAAAATGAATTTTGTAACTCCATAACATCAGATGACATTCTTGCAATTAAATCTCCTTTTTTGTTTTTTGAAAAATAATCGATCGGTAATACTATTATTTTGTTATAAATACTTTCTTTCAAGTCTTTTATAACTCTATTTCTAATTATAGTTGAAAAAAATAAAGCAAAATAACTTGCGACATTTTTTAAGAAGAACAACACTATGACAATTCCAACCACAAAAAGAATAGCTTTTTGATTGTCATTTCCTGAGTAAGAACTAACCTGAAAATTAAGCCAATTTTCAATAAAATTTCCAAGACTCTCAGATTTTGCTAATATAGGTTTAACTGTAATTTTTTTTGAACCATTGAATAATACTTCAAGCATTGGCATTAATGATAAAAATGCTACAGCGCTAAAGAAAGCATACAAAATACTAAAGAATACATTAAGAATAAATTCTTTTTTATAACCTAAAACATGCCTTAAGACTCTTTTAAAATACATTTTAATATTTAGTAAAATTTTCTGTTAGTTTGTCTAATTTATTGTCTAATTCAATATTTTTTAATTCAAATTCATTTTTGCTCCCTAATTTTGTATTTACACTAAAGTAATACTTTATTTTAGGTTCTGTTCCACTAGGCCTGACAGCAACTCTATATCCTTTATTCGATTCAAAAATTATCATATTAGTTTTTGGTAATTTAATTTCAGATTTTGATCCAGTTGTTACATTAATTTTAGTTGAGGACGCATAGTCTTCTACAAATTTTATATCATCATCTAATAATTTTTTTGGGGGATTCACTTTAAATCCATTAATGATTTTATTTATTTCATCAGCTCCTTTTTTACCTTCTTTTTTAAGTGTGAATAGTCTTTCTTTATAAAAACCATATTTAATATAGCATTCTATTAGTCTATTATAAAAACTACTGTTTTGAGATTTTAATTCAGAACAAATTTCACATGCTAATAAAGAAGAAGTAATTGCATCTTTGTCACGAACAAAATCTCCAATTAGATATCCAAAACTTTCTTCACCACCACCAATAAATTTCATCTCTGGATAGTCATTAATCATTTTTCCAATCCATTTAAATCCTGTAAGAGATTTAAAAAATTTAATATTATTCAATTCAGATATTTTATCCATCATTGGAGTTGAAACTACAGTAGATGCAATAAATTTATCATTTAGTTTATTTTCTTTACTCAATAAATAATCTGTCATAACAACCATAGCTTGGTTACCGTTAATTAAAACATATTCATTGTTGTTATTTTTTACAGCTATACCAAACCTGTCGGCATCTGGATCTGTCCCAATAATTATATCGGAATCATATTTTTTACCTAAAATAATAGCTTGTTCTAACGCGTTTATATCTTCAGGATTTGATGAGTTTACATTCGTAAAATTACCATCAGGAATCATTTGATCTTCAACTAATTTAACATCTGAATATCCAGAGGATTTAAGTATCTCTGGAATTAGTTTAAATGATGTTCCGTGAAGTGCAGTAAAAACAACTTTTAATTTTGATCTGTCAGAATTTCCAATTCTAGCTGTTTTGATACTTAATTTTTTAAATTTTTCTTCAATATTTTCATCAAGAATTTTTATTAAATCATTTTTTGGAGAAAATTTAATACTTGAGTAATCAGTCTTATTAATTTTTTCAATTATTTCTTTGTCCATCGGAGGAACTATTTGACCTCCATCCTCCCAATAGACTTTGTAACCATTGTATTCAGGCGGGTTGTGGGATGCTGTTAATACAATTCCACAAATACAATTTAATTGACGAACAGCATAAGATATTAGTGGAGTAGGTTTTAAAGAATCAAAAATAAATACTTTTATATTGTTTGCTGAAAAAATATTGGCAACTTCTAAGGATAGCTCTCTACTATTATTTCGACAATCATGGCCTATAACAACCGAACTTTTCTCTCTTTTTAAATTGATAATATCAGAGATAGCTTGTGTGTTTTTACCAAAAGTGTATTTATTAACTCTATTTGGACCTACGCCCATTATTCCTCTCATTCCACCTGTTCCAAACTCTAAGTCTTTATAAAAAGAATCATTGAAATTTTCAATGTTATTTAATTTAAGTTTTATGGTTTCTTCTTTTGTGTCCTTGTCAAATGGACTTTCTGACCAGACTTTAAAATTCTGGTTAATTTTTTCACTCATCTAAATTTATCTTTTCTTTAATTTTATAATTGTCAAGTTTTTTATTTCTAAGTATGATTTCCCCTAAAAAGCCAGCCAGAAAAAATTGAGATCCAATGATCATTGAAGCAAGTGCAATGTAAAATTCTGGTCTTTCTGTAATTAATCTTGAAGTTGTATTTATAAAAAGTTTATCGATTCCCAAGTAGAT
>LUMP01000125.1_pt1 | contig 31590 bp, 34 predicted proteins | sample 729641 | NCBI WGS metagenome assembly LUMP01 (sample SAMN03860260, study PRJNA289734) | marine metagenome | biome: seawater column; feature: ocean; material: water; isolation source: Red Sea water column Station 12 - depth 47m | place: Saudi Arabia: Red Sea | collected 2011-10-15 | depth 47 m | reverse complement strand
ATATTATACTTTAATATGTTAGAATTAATAGACTGAAAGGAATTAATAGACTTTACATTTTTAATGTAAGATAGATTTCCTTTTTTACTATGACTACTTTCAATATCTACAATATTTAACCTGTTGAATTGACCTAGTTGAAGTTTTCTTTTTTTACTGGAACGTATGCCTTTAATTAAATATGATTTGATACCAAATTTTTCAGTAAAACATTTTAAAATAATACTCGTATCTGAGTAATTGATATAACCTAAAACAATTGACTCTGTAGAATATACCATTAACTAAACCACACCCTGTGCAAGCATTGCATCAGCTACTTTGATAAAAGCTGAAATGTTTGCTCCTTTATTATAATCTATATAATTTTTTTCTTTACCATACTCAAGGCAAGATTTATGAATATTAATCATTATTTCTTTAAGTTTTTGATCAACCTCTTCTCTTGTCCATGAATATCTAAGAGAGTTTTGAGCCATTTCCAAACCTGAAACAGCTACTCCACCTGCATTCGATGCTTTTCCAGGAGCATAAAGAATTTTATTTAATTTAAATTGTTTAATTGCTCCAGGTTCACACGGCATATTTGCACCCTCTGCTACAACTTTACACCCATTTTTAATTAATAGTTTTGCGTCCGCTTCAGTGATTTCGTTTTGAGTTGCGCAAGGAAGAGCAACATCGCAGCTTAAACTCCAAGGATTTTTATTTTTGTAAAATTTAGCTTTTGGATATTTTTTGACAAACTCATTTATTCTTGATCTTTTTTCATTTTTTAAATACATAATATGATCTAATTTTTCTTGATCAATTCCATCACTATCGTGTATTGTACCTGAGGAATCAGACATTGATATTACTTTAGCTCCTAAATGAATACATTTTTCTGCTGCGTATTGAGCTACATTTCCAGACCCAGAAATAGTTACTTTTTTCCCTTTGATTGAATCACCTTCGTAATTAAGCATGTCTTCAGCAAAATACACAGTACCGTATCCTGTAGCTTCAGGTCTAATTAATGATCCTCCCCATGAAACTCCTTTACCTGTTAAAACACCAGTAAACTCATTCTTTAATCTTTTGTATTGTCCAAACATATATCCAATTTCTCTTCCACCAACTCCAATATCTCCTGCAGGAATATCTGTATTGGGACCGATATGTCTAAATAATTCTGTCATAAAACTTTGACAAAACCTCATTACTTCACCATCAGATTTATTTTTTGGGTCAAAATCAGCTCCACCTTTTCCTCCACCCATTGGAAGAGTAGTTAAACTATTTTTAAAAACTTGCTCAAAAGCAAGGAATTTTAATATACTAAGATTAACTGATGGATGAAATCTTAAACCACCTTTATATGGTCCAATAGCTGAATTCATTTCAACTCTATAACCTCTATTCACCTGGATTTCACCATTATCATCAATCCAATTTACTCTAAACATTATTACTCTCTCAGGTTCACACATTCTCATTAAAACATTTTTACCATGATAAATCTCTTGACTAACGATGTAAGGAATTAGATCATCACTAACTTCTCTTACAGCCTGCATAAACTCAGGTTCATGCGAGTTTCTTTTGTCAATTTCCTTGAGGAAATCAGAAATTATTTTATTCATTGTTAATTGTTTAATTACAATTAAATGTAAGTATAATTAATTAATTGCTTGTTTTAAATCTAGGATTAGATCTTCATGATCTTCAATGCCAACACTAAGTCTAATTAGAGAGTCAACAACACCTGTTTTTTCTCTTAATTCTTTAGGTATTGAAGCATGTGTCATTGAAGCTGGATGATTTGCTAAACTTTCAACTCCACCTAATGATTCAGCAAGAGTAAAAACTTTAAACTTACTTGTTATTTCTTGTACTGATTTGAAATCACCATCTTTAGTAGTAAAAGAAACCATACCTCCAAATCCTGACATTTGTGATTTAGCTAATTTGTGGTTAGGATGTGTTGGAATTCCTGGCCAATAAAGTTTATCAACTCTTTCATGATTTGCTAAAAAATTAACGATTTTTTCTGCATTGAAACAATGTCTCTCCATTCTCACATGAAGTGTTTTTATTCCTCTTAATGTCAAAAAAGAGTCCATAGGCCCACAAATTGCTCCGGATGCATTTTGCAAAAAGTATAATTTTTCAGCAAGTTGGTCATCTTTTACAATTAATGCTCCTAAAATAACATCACTATGACCCGCTAAATACTTTGTAGCAGAATGCATTACAATGTCAGCACCAAGATCAAGAGGTTTTTGTAAATAAGGGGTTGCAAAAGTATTATCTACTGCCAAAAGAACTTTATTTTTTTTACATATCTCAGATAGAGATTGAACATCAATTAAATTCATCATTGGATTGGTTGGAGTTTCAACCCAAATCATTTTTGTTTTATTTGTAATTAAACCCGAAACTTCTTCGATATCCTGTAAATCAGAAAAGATAAATTTTAAGCCAAATTTTTTAAAAACTTTATCAAACAGCCTGTAGGAACCTCCATACAAGTCATTGGTTGAAATAATTTCATCACCAGGTTCAAAAAGTTTTAAAACTGCATCTATTGCAGATAAACCTGAACTGAAAGCTAAACCATGTTTTCCATTCTCTATACTTGCTAATGAATTTTCGAGTGCAGTCCTCGTTGGATTATGAGTTCGACTGTATTCATATCCTTTATGTTCACCAGGTTTTGTTTGAGAATAAGTGGAAGTTTGATAAATAGGAGGCATAACAGCCCCATAACCCTTTTCTTTTATTTGACCTCCATGTATTGTTTTAGTATTAAACTTCATTATTCAACAATAAAGTCACCTCTCATTATTTGGTAATGACCTGGAAAAGTACATAAAAACACATATGTTCCAGGTTCTGGACTATCAAAAGTTATAGAATCACTTTCACCCCCACCAATCATTTTAGTATAAGCATATGTTTCGTCACCATCAGGAATGTAATCAGTATCTTTAGCAACCATTGCTCTTTGCGCAAAATCATCAACATCAGTACCTTCTTTTAATAAAACAAAATTATGCCCCATAAATTCTTTTGAAATTTTACCTGTGTGATATAATGTAAGATTAACTGGCTCTCCAGCTTTTACTTTTATCACAGATCTATCAAATAGCATTTGATCAGACGAGTTAATAGTAACTGCATTTTCTGATTTTTGAGTTTTTGTTTCTTCAGTATTTTCTTGAACTCTTTTGTAAGAAAAGGCTTCTTTTTTAGGCTCATCTTTACATCCAGCAAGAAAAATGATAATTGATAAAAAAGTTATTATTTTTTTCATTTCAAAGTGTTTAAGTTGTAAAGTTACAATTCATTAAAACAAAATAAAACTCATTGTTTTAATTTATTATACATTAATGGTTTTTAAAGCTTCAAAATTAAATTTATATTTAATAATTAAACAACAATGATATGAAAAGACGAAATTTTCTTTCAGCTGTTGCAACAGCTGGCATAGCAACATCCGTTTTCCCAAACACTAATTTTATGAAATTAAACTCAAGTAAATTTAAAATTTCACTAGCTCAATGGTCATTACATAAAGCTATTAAATCTGGAAAATTATCTCCTCTTGATTTTGCTAAAAAAGCAAGATCATTTGATATTGATGGTATTGAATTCGTTTCTGGTTTATATACTAACCATACTGATATCCTGAAAAGAATGTCTATGGATAATCTAGCTAAAGAATTAATAAAGAGATCTGATGATTATGGTATTGATAATGTTTTAATAATGATTGATTCTCAAGGGCATTTAGCAACAAGTAATAAATCAAAAATGTCTGAAGCAATAAACAATCATAAAAGATGGATTGATTTTGCAGCTAGAATTGGTTGTAAAACTATGAGAGTTAATTTAAATGGAGAAGATGATCTTGAAAAATGGACTGAGAATTCGGTAAAATCATTAACTGTTTTAAATGAACATAATAAAGATATAAATGTTGTTGTAGAGAATCATGGTGGATTTTCTTCAAATGGAAAATATTTGTCAAAAGTAATGTCCATGGTTAAATTGAAAAATTGTGGTACGCTCCCTGATTTTGGTAATTTCTGTATGAGTGGAAGCCCTAGAGGAAACTGTGCTAAATGGTATGACAAGTACCTAGGTGTTGAGGAATTAATGCCATACGCTCACGCTGTTAGTGCTAAATCTTATGATTTTGATAGTTCTGGTAATGAAACAACAATTGATTATAAGAGAATGATGGATATTGTAAAAAAAGCTGGCTATGAAGGGTATGTAGGAATTGAATATGAAGGAAATAGAATGTCTGAAGATGAAGGAATTATTGCTACTAAAAAATTACTTGAAAAATTAATTTGATATTATGAAAACAATTAAAGGTCCTGCAATTTTTCTAGCTCAATTCTGTGGAGATGAAAAACCATTCAATAATTTAAAAGATATTGCTAAGTGGGCTAAAAACCTTGGCTATAAAGCAGTTCAAATTCCAACTTGGGATAAAAGAATTTTTGACTTAGATAAGGCAGGATCCAGTAAGGATTATTGTGATGAAATTAAGGGTGTTTTAAAAGAAGAAGGACTAGAGATTAGTGAGCTTTCTACTCATTTACAAGGTCAATTAGTTGCTAGCCATCCTGCATATGATTTGATGTTTGACGTGTTTGCACCTGAAAATCTTCATGGTAATGTAAAAGAAAGGACAAAATGGGCAGTAGATCAAATGATGAATGCAATTAATGCTAGTAATCATTTAGGAATTGAGCCAATGGCTTCATTTTCCGGAGCATTATTATTTCATACTTTTTATCCATGGCCACAAAGACCTGCTGGTTTAGTTGAAGAAGGATTTAAGGAATTAGCAAAAAGATGGAAGCCTATATTAGACCACGCTGATTCAAAGGGAGTTGATATTTGTTATGAAATTCACCCAGGTGAAGATCTTCATGATGGGGTAACTTTTGAGAGATTTCTTGAAGCAACTAACAATCACAGTAGAGCAAAAATACTTTATGACCCTAGCCATTTTGTTTTACAACAATTAGATTATTTACAATTTATAGACTTCTATAAAGATCATATTAAAATGTTTCACGTTAAGGATGCAGAATTTAATCCTACAGGTAAAGCCGGTGTTTATGGTGGATATTTGGATTGGAAGGATAGACCAGGCAGGTTTAGATCTCCAGGTGATGGACAAGTTGATTTTAAATCAATTTTTTCAAAATTAAGCCAATATGGTTTTGATGGATGGGCAGTATTGGAATGGGAATGTTGTATCAAGAGCCCTGAGCAAGGTGCAAAAGAGGGTTCAAAATTTATTTCTGATCATATAATTGAAGTAACTGAAAAATCATTCGATGATTTTGCTGGGGCAGAGATAGATAAAGAACAAATCAAAAAAATACTAGGTTTATGAAATTCTATCTAACAATAATTTTCACAATTTTTTTTCTAGCATGTAATAGTCAATCTTCAAAGGATACAGAAATTTGGGAACCTGTTCCTAAAAAAGTTTATTCCAAATCAGACTCAGCACCACCAGATGATGCAATAGTATTGTTTGATGGTACCGACTTGTCAAAATGGAAAGCAAAATGGTCTGACAAAGAAAGTGGCTGGGAAATTAATGATGATGGTTCAGTAACTGTAGTCTTCGATGGTTCTGGTGGTATTGAAACATTAGAAAATTTTGGTTCCGTTCAATTACATTTAGAATGGAAGACCAGTGAAGATACTTCACATAAAAATCAAAGTAGATCTAATAGTGGAGTTTTTTTACAAGGCAGATATGAAATTCAAATTTTGGATAGTTATGATAATCCTACTTATGTAAATGGACAGGCAGGATCTGTTTATAAACAATACATTCCGCTAGTTAATGCATCAAGAAAACCTGGTGAATGGCAATCTTATGATATCATTTTTGAAGCTCCAGAATTTGATTCTGATGGCAATAAAATTAAATCGGGATATTTTACAGTTTTTCATAATGGAATTCTCATTCAGAATCATGTGGAAATCTTAGGAACTACCGAAAATGTAGGTCCCCCAAAAAATATTGCTCATGGTGATGGCCCGATTTCTCTTCAGAACCATTGCTGTACTCAAAATTCCTTTAGAAATATTTGGGTTAGAAAGTTATAAGAGTTTTCTAAATCCTTAAAATTCTTTCATAAATTTGTACATGCTTCAATCAATGACCGGCTATGGGTCAAACTCTTTACAAATTGATGAATTAGAGATTTATGTTGAGATAAAAACTTTAAACAGTAGATATTTTGATTCAAAAATATCAATACCATCCACATTATCAAGTCAAGAATTAATCATAAATAATGTTCTAAAAGAAAAGCTAAAGAGAGGAAAAGTAGATCTTAGAATAAAATTTATGGGATCTTCAAATGATTCGGTTTCTTTCAATAAAAGTGTAATTAAAAACTATATTAATGAGTTAAAAGAAATATCGGACTTTGATGATTCTCATATTTTAAAATCATTATTATCTCTGCCAAATTCTATTTCAAAGGGAGAGCTCTCATTATCAGAAGTTCAAACAAATAAAATAATTGATTGTGTGAATTCTGTTATTGAAAATGTTATTGATTTTAGAAAAAATGAAGGAAAAAATACTTTAAAAGATCTAAGAGAAAACTTAAATGTAATTAAAGAATATTCTGAAACAATTGATAAAATAAGTGATTTACATAAAAAAAATATAAAAGAAGAATTAGAGATAAAATCTCAAAATTTGGAAGTTAATTTTGATAATGGCAGATTTGAGCAGGAGGTTTTTTATTATTTAGAAAAAATGGATATCAATGAAGAATTAGTCAGGCTAAAAAGTCATATGGATTTTTTTATTGAAATATTAGACAACAACTTAATAGAAAAAGGAAAAAAGTTAGGCTTTATTTGCCAAGAAATTGGAAGAGAAATAAATACTATAGGATCTAAGTCAAGTAACTCCAAGATTCAGAATAGTGTAGTTGAAATGAAATCATCTCTTGAAAAAATAAGAGAGCAAACTTTAAATATTCTTTAATGGCTGGTAAAGTAATAATATTATGTGCGCCATCAGGAAGTGGAAAAACGACTCTTGCAAAACATCTACTTTCAATTAAAGAATTAGACTTAAAATTTTCAGTCTCAGCAACTACAAGAAAAAAGAGAGATGGAGAAACTGATGGATTAGATTATAATTTTTTGTCTATTGATGAATTTAAAAATAGAATTCACAATAATGAGTTTGTTGAGTATGAAGAAGTTTACGATAACATATTTTATGGAACATTAAAATCTGAAATAGAATCTTTAATAACTAATCACAATATAATTTTTGATGTAGATGTCGTTGGGGCTTTAAGTCTAAAACAATATTTTTCTTCAAATTCTTTAACAGTATTTATTAATCCACCTAGTATTGATGAGCTTGAAAACAGATTAAGACGAAGAAAAAATAATTCAGAAGAGGATTTAAAAGAGAGACTAGATAAAGCAGAAAAAGAAATGGAAATGAAAGATAAATTTGATCAGATTATTATCAATAATGATTTAAATAAATCAAAAGATGAAATTTTAAGTGTTGTTAAAGGTTTTTTAAATAAATGAAAAGTGTAGGTTTATTTTTTGGAACTTTTGATCCAATACATAAAGGCCATGAGGCTATTGCAGATTTTTTTCTCAAGAATTTTTTTGATGAAGTTTGGTTTGTTGTAACACCAATGAACCCTGATAAAATTGAAAAGGGTACTAGTGATGAAAATATTAGACTTGAGATGATTCAAGGGTTTTGTGAACTGAATACTAAATTTAAATGTTGTGATATTGAATTTGGTCTCCCAAAACCAAATTATACTGCTGATACATTAGACGAAATTAAAAAGGAATTTAAAGGTTTTGAATTTTCTATAATTATGGGAGAAGACAATCTATTTACTTTACATAATTGGAAGAATTATTTGAATATTTTAAATCATAAAATTTATTGCTCCTATGATGAATATTTCTTCTTCATCAATAAGAGAAAAAATTAGACATAATGAAGATTACGAATCACTAATTAGTGAAAACATCAAAAAGTTTGTTATTTCTAGAGGAATATATTCTTAAATCACTATTGATTTAACCTATATTTAACAGTATTTAATTATTATTTTTAATAGTATTGCTACCCCTAATTATATAATGATGGAAAATAAGAATGTTGATATTAAAGCTCTAAATGAGAAAATTCAGAAAGAAAGTGCATTTATTGATATGCTAATGCTTGAAGTAAACAAAGTAATTGTTGGTCAAAAATATATGATTCAACGACTACTTATTGGACTTCTTGGGAAAGGACATATTTTACTTGAAGGTGTTCCTGGTCTTGCAAAAACTCTTGCAATAAACAGTTTAAGCCAAGCAGTTAAAGGATCTTTCAGTAGAATTCAGTTTACACCAGACCTTTTACCAGCTGATGTTGTTGGAACAATGATTTATAACATGAAGGAAAATGACTTTTCAATAAAAAAAGGTCCAATTTTCGCAAATTTTGTTTTAGCTGATGAGATTAACAGAGCTCCAGCTAAAGTTCAATCTGCTTTGTTGGAGTCAATGCAGGAAAAACAAGTTACCATTGGTGATAATACTTTTAAATTACAATTACCTTTTTTGGTAATGGCTACACAAAACCCAATTGAGCAGGAGGGAACATATCCCTTGCCTGAAGCGCAAATGGATAGATTTATGCTTAAATGTGTAATCACATACCCTGAATTTGAAGATGAACAACAAATAATTAGATTTAATATCAATGAATCATTTGAAAAAATAAAGCCTGTTATTTCTACAAAAGATATCTTAAAAGCACAAGATGCTGTTAAAGATGTTTACATGGATGATAAAATAGAAAAGTATATTTTAAAATTAATTTTTGCAACAAGATTTCCTGAGAAAAATAATCTGCAGGAGCTAAAACCTTTGATTGGTTTTGGTTCATCACCAAGAGGAAGTATTAATCTTGCTAAAGCAGCTAAATGTAATGCTTTCATAAATAGAAGAGGATATGTAATTCCTGAAGATATTCGTGAAGTAATATATGATGTTTTGAGACATAGAATAGGTCTTACTTATGAAGCTGAAGCAGAAAACGTAACGACTCAGGATGTGATTTCAAAAATTGTTAATTCTATAGAAGTACCATAGTAGTATTATTTTGGATACAAAAGAACTATTAAAAAAGGTTAGAAAGGTTGAGATTAAAACCAAAAGACTTTCAAATAATATTTTTGGAGGTGAATATCACAGTGCTTTTAAGGGAAGAGGTATGACATTCAGTGAAGTAAGAGGCTATGAATTTGGAGATGATGTGAGAACCATAGATTGGAATGTTACAGCTAGATATAATCAACCTTTTGTAAAGGTTTTTGAAGAAGAGAGAGAATTAACATTAATGTTAATGGTTGACATTAGTGGATCAAAATTTTTCGGTACTGAAAGTGAATTGAAAAAAAATATTGTGACTGAAATTTCAGCTACTCTTGCTTTTTCAGCTATTCAAAACAATGATAAAGTTGGGTTGATACTGTTTACAGATCAGGTCGAACTATATATTCCACCAAGTAAAGGAAAAACACATATACTTAGGATTATTAGAGAGTTAATTGAATTTAAACCAAAGAGTAAAAAAACTAATCTTTCAGTTGCTTTGGAGTTTTTTTCAAACGTAATATCTAAAAAATCTATTGCCTTTATATTATCAGATTTTGTTTCTCAAGATTATAATAAATCTCTTTCAGTAGCAAGTAAAAAGCATGATATAACTGGTATAAGAATATTCGATAAGTTCGAGGAAGAAATTCCAAACCTGGGTTTTATTCCTATGGTAGATCAAGAGACCAATGAAACTAGGTTTGTTGATACGTCCTCAAAATTTGTGAGAGATTCTTTTAAAATTAAATCTCTTGAAAGGAAAGGGAATTTTGAAACTATTTTCAAAAAAAACGGATCTGGAACAATTAATTGTAGAACAGATCGAGATTATGTTAAACTTTTATTAGGGTATTTTAAAAATCGTGGATAAGTTTTATAATTTTTTTTTCCTTTTGCTGTTTTTTTCTTTTGGATCAATTTTTTCCCAAAGTAATGACCCAATTATCAGTACTAAAATAGATACAACTACTATAAAAGTTGGTGAACAAATTTCTTACGAGATTAAAATTGAATCAAATGATATTGGAGACGTTTTTTTTCCTGAAAAATATCAATTTAGCCCTTTTGTAATTGCTGAAGAATTTCCACTTGATACAATAGATTTTCAAAGAAAAAAATCGATTACTAAAAGATTTCGATTAACAAACTTTGATGAAGGCAATTTTGTGATTAAGCCTCAAGAGATAATTTTTGGTAATAAGAAGTTGTATTCAGATTCGTTATTAATTGAAGTATTAACTGTTGAAGTTGACACTGTCTCAAAAAAATTCTTTGATATTAAAGAAATTAATCAAACCAAAGAATCAAAGAATTCTCCTTTTATAATTTTTTCTTCTTTACTTATTCTTATTGTAGCTGCAATTATTATTTATTTTTTGTATAAAAAATTAATTCTTTCAGAAGTGATTATAGATGAATATAACACTCCTTTCGAAATTGCAATTAATTCTTTAAATGAGCTTGATGAGAAAAAAATTAATTCTCAAATAGAGTATAAAATATACTATACTCAGATGACTGATATTATTAAAAATTATTTTGAAAAGGATGTTGAGATTAGCGCTTTTGAGAGTACTTCAAATGAACTTATTGAAAAAATAATTTTATTAAAAAAATCAAAGAAATTAAAATTATCTAAAGAGACTATTGATGATTTTAGGAAAGTTCTAGAAAATGCAGATTTAGTAAAGTTTGCTAAATATACACCAGATAAAAAGGTAGTGATTGATGATAAAAAGCTATTACAATCTGTTTTGGTAAACACAAAAAATGCTATTCCAAATGATATTGAAAAGGAGTTGGAAGAAAGAAAAAAGAAAGAAAAGGAAATAGAAACAATTAAAAAAAGAAGAAAAAATAATTTTATTATTATCTCATCATTTCTTGTGTTATTTTCTTTTTCTATTTCATCATACATCATTTTTCCTGAAAGTTTTAAAAATATATTAGTTTTTGATTCCAATAAAAAAACTTTAAAAAGTGATTGGATTAATAGTAATTACACTCAATTTAATTTGAAGCTTGAATCTCCAGATGCATTGCTAAGGGTTAGTGACAGTATAAATAACAAAAACTATTATGAACTTTTAGAAAGTGATTATCAAGTTCAAATTAATGTAAATTCTTACACAGAAAATCAGGACGTAGTTGGTGACATGTTAGATAATTTTAAAGACAAAGGATACATTAATGTTTTAACCAAAGAAGAAGAATTTATAACTCAAAGTGATAAAAAAGGAGTTAAAATTTTTGGTTCATTTGATGATTCAAAAAAAGACAAGAAATTTAATTATTCGACTATAATTTTTATTAGTGATCAAAATTTAATCGAAATAATAACTGTTTATGAACAAAAAAATGACATTGTTGAACAGATTGTAAAAAGAATTGAAAACTCTATAGATTTTGTTAATGGATAATATTGTTTTTAAAAATCCTGAGTTTTTATGGCTTCTAATTTTATTGCCGGTAATAGCTTATATGCTTTACAAATTCAAGTTTGTAAGATTAAATAATTTTAAATTTTCAAATCTTGAAAGTTTTGATTCTAAAACTCTTAAATCTAAACTGTATCCTCTAATTAATATTTTTAGGATCATAACGTTATTATTAGTAATTGTTGCACTAGCTAGACCTCAAGAAATTAGTAATAGTACTAGGACAAAAACAAGTAGTGGTATTGACATAGTTATTGCGGTTGATATTTCATCTAGTATGTTAGCACAAGATTTAAAACCTAACCGACTAGAAGCTTTAAAAACAGTAGCGTCCCAATTTATTAATGATAGGATAAATGATAGAATTGGACTTGTTATATATGCAGGCGAGAGTTATACTAAAACACCAGTAACATCGGACAAGGATGTAGTGATTAAATCTCTTTCTGACATTACTTTTGATGGTATAATTGAAGATGGAACTGCAATTGGAATGGGTTTAGCAACTTCAGTAAATAGATTAAAAGAGAGTAAGGCAAAAAGTAAAGTAATTATCTTATTAACAGATGGAGTCAATAATTCTGGATTCATTGATCCTTCAACAGCTGCTGATTTAGCAGCAAATTTTGAAATAAAAACATACACTATAGGTTTAGGAACTAATGGGAATGCAAGAGCACCAGTTGCTTTAAACCCAAATGGTTCATTTAGATTTGGAATGACCAAGGTTGAAATTGATGAAGAATTACTAAAAAATGTAGCAAATAAGACAGGGGGCTTATATTTTCGAGCAACTGACAATAAGAAATTAGAGGAAATTTATAATGAGATAAATAAGCTAGAAAAAACAGAAGTTGAGGAGATTAAATATTCTGATTCAGAGGAAAAATATAGGCTACTAATTATAGCTGCAATTGGCTTAATTTTTGTCGAATTAATTTTAAAATATACAGTGTTTAGATCAATAATATAATGTATCAGTTAGAAGAAATATCATTTATGTATTTTTTGGTTTTGTTACCAATTTTATTTTTGATTTTTATTTTTAATAAAAATTGGCAAAGGACTATAAAAAAGAAATATTTTGATTCAAACACTATTGAGTATTTAAGTCCTGAAATTTCAAATAAAAAACCATTTCTTAAATTTTTAATTAAATCCATTGCAATTATTTTATTAGTCTTTGCATTGGTCAATCCTAAAATTGGCACTGAACTAAAAACCGTAAAGAGAGAGGGTGTAGATTTGGTTTTTGCTGTTGATGTTTCTAAAAGTATGTTAGCTGAGGATATTGCACCTAATAGAATAATAAAATCAAAAAGAATTGTTTCAGAGATATTTGACAAACTTGGATCTGATAGGGTTGGTATAATTGCTTATGCTTCAACGGCAATTCCAGTACTACCTATAACTACTGATTTTTCTTCTGCACGTATGTTTTTGGAAAGTTTAAATACTGATATGCTATCTTCTCAAGGAACTTCAATTGGAGAAGCAATAAGACTTTCAAAAAATTATTATGATGATGATAATCAAACAAACAGAGTTTTATGTATAATTTCTGATGGTGAAGATCATGAATCTCAGAATATTAATGTGTCATCAATTGTTGGTGACACTGGAATAACAATTTTCACAATTGGTGTTGGCTCTATTAGTGGAGCACCCATACCAATAAAGGAAAATAATATAATTAAATCTTATAAAAAGGATGAAAATGGTGAGGTTGTAATTACCAAATTAAATGAAAAAATATTAAGTGAGATGGCTCTAGAAAGTAATGGAAAATATTTTAAAGGGGATAACACTAATACAGTAGTAAATCTTATAATAGATGAATTAAAAGAAATGGATAAGAAAGAATTTGAATCAAAACAATTCGTTGCTTTTAAAGACCAATTTCAGTGGTTTTTAGGATTTGGTTTATTTTTCTTATTCTTAGATTTGATTGTGTATGACAAGAAAACTTTTTGGATAGAAAGGTTAAATTTATTTAATGAAAATGGGAATAAGAATTAGTATATTTTTTGTTTTAATGGTTTCATTTTCTTTCTCTCAAAATGAGACAGAAAAAAAATCAAATAACCTAGTTTTTGATGGCAATATTAAATTCGACAATAAAGATTTTGAAATCGCTGAATACAATTATAGAATAGCTAAATCAATAGACTCTTTAAATTACAATGCACCATATAATCTTGGAAATTCTCTTTATAAAAACAATTTGGGTACTGATGCTCAAATTATGTATAAAAGTGCTTTGAAAAAAAATTCTAGTAAGGAAAATAAACACAAAGGTTTTCATAATCTTGGAAATACATATATGCAGAAAGAGGATTATCAAAACGCAGTTAATTCCTTTAAACAAGCTTTGCTTAATAATCCTGATGATGAAGAAACAAGGTATAATTATGTTCTTGCTAAGGAACTTCTAAAAAACCAGAATCAGAATAATAAAAATGATAATAAGGATAATAAAGACAATCAGGACAAGGATAATAAAAGTGATAATAAAAAAGATGAGAAGGATGATAAGGGAGAACAGAATGATAAAAATCAGGATAAAAAAGACGATTCAAAACAGCCACAGAAACCAAAAGAAGATCAAATTTCTCCTCAGCAATTAAAAAATCTCTTAGAGGCAATGAATAAAGAAGAAAAAAAGGTGCAGGAAAAAGTGAATAAGAAAAAACTTAAAGGAACACCAAAATCAAATAAAAAAGATTGGTAGTTATGAAAAGAATTTTAACACTAATTTGTTTATTGGTTATCAATTTTAGTTTTTCTCAAATCAAGTTTGAGGCTGAGGTTAGTAAAAACAATTTAGGCGTTAATGAGAATTTAAGAGTTGATTTTAAAATGAATAAGGATGGAGATAACTTCAATCCACCTTCATTTGATGGCTTTAGAGTTGTAGGCGGACCAAACCAGTCTGTTAGTAACAGTTGGATTAATGGAGTCAGAAGTTTTACTAAAACGTATTCTTATTTTTTAACTCCAATTAAAAAGGGAAAGTTTACCATAGGTCAAGCATCTATAGAAATTGATGGAGATATTTATAAAACTTTACCCGTTCAAATTCAAGTTAGTGAAGCAGTACAATCCTCTCTATCGCCCGGCAATGAGCCAATCTCAGTTGAGTTTAAATTACTTTTTAATCCTAAAATTAATGTTACGAATTTGGGTGAAATAGACAGCCCAGAATTTAATAATTTTTGGTCTCAAAATATAAAAATTCCGCGTTTAGAAATAAAAAGCACTTCCTATAAAGGACAAAGGTATAATTATGTTACTTGGAAAAGAGCTTTACTCTTTCCTCAAAAGTCAGGTAATTTAGAGCTATTACCATTAACCTTAGATGTAACGGTAGATGTACCAACTAACAGACGAGATTTTTTTGGAAATGTTATTTATACACAAACTTCAAAAAAAGTTTCTTCAAAAAAGAAAAATATAAAAGTAAAAGAATTCCCCTCTGAAGGTAAACCTGAAAGTTTTAATGGTGCTGTTGGGAAGTTTGATGTTTCTTTATTTTCTTCTAAGTCTGAATTAAAAGCAACTGAATCATTTCAACTAGAATTAAAAGTTAATGGAAGAGGTAATCTTAAATTATTCTCTCTTCCAGAAATAAAAGTGCCATCATCTTTAGAAAAGTATGATCCTGAATTTAAAGAAGATATAAAATCGTCGATATCAGGAATGAATGGTCAAATTTCGAATACTTATACAATTGTTCCTCAATTCCAAGGTAAGTACCCTATTCCTGCAGTTGAGTTCAGTTACTTCGACCCAGAAGCCAAAAAGTACGTAACAATAAAAACAAATGAAAGTATTGTAGATGTAACTGAAGGCCCAATGAATTCAGATTTTACTAATAACTCTGGATTGAGTTCCAATCAAAATAATACTATCCAGACAATAGGACAGTTTAATTACATAAAATTAAGTTCGAAATTTTCCAGTATTAATTCTAAAAAATTATTGGACTCAAAACTTTGGTTATATACTCTTTTATCTATCCCTTTTTTAATTTTCATTGTTATACTATTATTAATAAAAGTTACCAGAAAATCAATGTCAGATTCTGATCTAATAACCAAAAATGCTGAGAAATTAGCTAGAAAGTATTTGGAAAATGCAAAAATTGATATTTCTAACAAAGAATCTTTTTATAGCTCATTAGATCAAGCATTATTCAACTTTTTTAAATCAAAATATATGATCAGAAAAGAAGATTTTTCTAAAGATAAAATCAAATCAATTTTGATTAAGGAAAATATTTCTGAGAAGGTAATTAATGATGTAATTGAATTAATTGAAAGTTGTGAAATCGCAAGATACACCCCTGCAAGTACTGATGATATGGATAAAGATTATGAAAAAGCTGTTCAGATATTAACAAACTTTGAAAATGTATAATATGTTTAAACTGTTTTTAATTTTATTCTTTTTAAATGCTCAATCTCAAGTTGAAGTTGTTTTCGATGAGGGTAATGCATTATATAATCAAGGTAACTATACTGAAGCCATTGAAAAGTATACCAGTATCATAAACAATGGGTCTGAATCTGCAGAATTATACTATAATCTAGGTAATGCTTATTATAAAATTAATGATATAGCAAACTCAATATTTTATTTTGAAAAATCTTTATTGCTTGATCCAAATAATAATGAAACAAAAAACAATTTATCCTTTTCTCAAAATATGACTTTAGATAGAATTGAGACTGTTCCAGTTAATCAAGTTTCTAAATTCATTTCAAAGTTTACAAATTTATTTGACTATAATACATGGTTTTTAATTTCAATTATATTCGAGTTTTTATCTCTCATAGTTTTTTCATTATACTTATTCAATAAAAACTCCGATACTAAAAAGCGTTACTTCAGTATTGGATCAATATTTCTTTTCTGTTTTATAATTTTTTTGATTTTAGGTGTAAATTCAAAATCAGAATATGAAAAAAATAATCCAGCTATTTTATTTGATAGTAGGATTTCATTTAAATCTGAACCTAACGAAAGATCAGAAGAGTTATTTCTTTTAAATGAGGGAACCAAAGTAAATGTTTTAGAAAAACTTAATGAATGGAGTTTAGTTGAACTTTCTAATGGATCAAAAGGCTGGATATTGAGTTCAACCTTTCAGACTATAAAGTAAACATCATTTGATTATCCAATAAGTAAAATAATCCATCACCAACAGACTGTAAAAAAGTAAAAAGAGTTGACTCATTCAAACTGTCTTTTGGAATTAATGCAATTGAAAAAAGGGTGTTAAGATAATTTATTAGTAGAACAATAAAAGATAATATAACTAAGTATTTACCAAAACTAAAAATTCCTCCAAAAAGTCTATTTATCGTTCCAAGCGATGCAAATTTCATGAGTTTAGTTAGTGATTTTCCAATTAAAGAAAATAAAATAGTAATCACGATGAAAAGAAAAATAAAGGAAATAATATTTAAAATTTTGAGATCTAAATCAATAATTTTTAAAATTAAATTTGATAAATTTTCAGAAAACATTGTGGCTCCTATCAGTCCAATAAAAAAGCCTATAAAAGAGGATACTTCATTAAAAAATCCTTTTAAAAATCCTTTAATAAACCCAAATGACAGAACACATATTATAATTATATCAAAATAATTCAATTTGAAAATTTTAATTTAGTATTATCTTATAAAAATAGGATGAAAGGGAAAACTAAAAAAATAAATAGATGGGATAATTTGATAAAAAAGTTGAGTAATGATTTTAATGATGGGGAATTAATTGATCTAGAAGGTGTAATATATTTAATAGGAATTCAAGAACTAGGATTTTTTGATAAAAAATTTAAAAAAGATGAAAAAGTAAATTTAATGCATATAGCCATTTGTAAATTATTGGAACCATATGGTTATTATGAATTTGAATATGTCGATAAAGATGGATGGCCACATTATAATCTATTAACAAGCCTACCTCAACTTAAACCTGGAGAACAATCTGTTTTAATGAAAGAAGCAATCATAGATTATTTTTTAAAAAAGGGTTTTATTAGTTAAATAATTAGAATATTTTAGCCAAATATGATTGATGATATCAAAAAATATAAGGAAAAATTATCTTCTTTAGAACTTAAAGATGAAAAAGAGCATGAACAATTTAGACTTGAATACTTATCAAAAAAAGGAATTATTCAAACCTTATTTTTTAAACTAAAGGAAGTTCCAAATGACCAAAAAAAAATTCTTGGTCAACAAATAAATGAGCTAAAAATACTTGCTAACAATATATATGATAAATCAAAAAATAATTTTTCATCAAATTCTACAGTTGAAAATTTTGAAGATTTATCAAAGCCTGTCCAATTATTAAAACTTGGTTCTCGCCACCCAATATCAATTGTAAAAAATAAGATAATTGATATTTTTTTAAAAATAGGTTTTGACATTTCAGAAGGACCTGAAATTGAAGATGACTGGCATAATTTCACAGCTTTAAATTTACCTGAATATCATCCTGCAAGGGATATGCAAGACACTTTTTATATAAGTAAAGATCCTGATTGGTTATTAAGAACTCATACTTCATCTGTTCAAATTAGACATATGGAGAATAACAAACCTCCAATAAGAACTATATCACCTGGAAGAGTTTATAGAAATGAAGATATTTCTGCTAGGTCTCATTGTTTTTTTCATCAAATTGAAGGTTTATACATTGACAAGAATGTCTCTTTTGTAGATTTAAAACAAACCTTGCTACATTTTACTAAAGAACTTTTTGGAAAGAATAAAATAAGATTAAGACCATCTTATTTTCCTTTTACAGAACCTAGTGCGGAACTTGATATCTACTGGGGATTAGAATCTGAAACTGACCATAGAATTACTAAAGGAACTGGATGGCTTGAAATTTTAGGTTGTGGTATGGTAGATCCAAATGTTTTAAAGAATTGCGGAATAGATCCTGAAGAATATTCAGGATATGCTTTTGGATTAGGTTTGGAACGAATTGCAATGCTTCTTTATCAAATAGATGACATAAGAACTTTATATGAAAATGATGTAAGGTTTTTAAATCAGTTTAGTAAATCAATATAGTTTTTCAGAAATTTCTTTTAACATTTTTTTTGGACTGTTTCCATTATATAGAATTTTGTATACTGATTCAATGAATAAAAAATCATCATTTTTATTTTTAGTTATTTCATAAGCATTTTTTGTAGCATAGTAGCCCTCTACAACCATTGACATTTCTGACATTGCTGATTTTACTGAATAGCCTTTACCAATCATATTTCCAAATGTTCTATTTCTACTAAATGTTGAGTATGTAGTTACAAGCAAATCTCCAATATATGCAGAATGATTAATGTCTCTCTTAGTTTGATGAATTGTTCTTATAAATAGTTTTAATTCCTTAGCACAATGACTAATAAGAACACTAAGAAAATTATCTCCATAACCTAAACCATGAGAAATACCTACTAAAATTGAATATATATTTTTTAATGTAGCTGAATATTCAATTCCAATAATATCTGTTGAAACAGAGGTTTTTATAAATTTTGATTTTAGATTTTCTGAAATATAATTACCTAACGCCTTTCTTTTAACTCCTACCGTTAAATATGAAAGTTTCTCAAGGGCGACTTCTTCAGCATGACATGGACCACTTATAATTCCAAGATTTGTTTTTTTAATACCATAATTTAAATGAAAATGTTGGCTAATTACAAGTTGAGATTTTGGCACAACACCCTTTGATGCTGAAATGATAATTTTATCTTTTAATAAATCTTTGTGATTTTCAAATGTTGAATCAATGTATGGTGAAGGTATTGCAATTATTAAAATATCAGAGACTTCAATAATTTTATATAAATCATTTGAGACATTCAATTTTTTGGTATTTAATTGAACATGTCTTAAGTATTTTATATTTCTTTTATTCTCATTAATTCCGTCTAGAATTACTTTATTTCTGACATACCAATTAATTGAATTTAAATTTTCAGAAAACATTTTGACTAATGCTGTTCCCCAACTTCCTGCTCCAATTACTCCAAAACTTTTGTTTTTCATTTTTTAACAATTCTTTAATAAAACTGGATGCTAATTTAAACTAAATTTATGTAGTTAGTTTTTCATAGTTTGTTTAACATCAAGCACTCTCCCAAGAGTGTTTTTTGTTTTAGTTACCTCACCCAAACAGAAATAATTAACCCTATCAGGTAAAAAACTAATATTCTAAAATGTTTTTTTCTACTTTCTACAACCTTATTATGTAAATACCAACCAAATAGACATATCAATAAGCTAATTGTGGATGAGACATAAGTTTTTAATTCTAGAATTTCTGTTAAAAGAAGCGATAATGATAATTTAATAAATAAAAAAATTAATACGAATAATGAAATTCTAAAATCAAGAAATGTATACTTCTTGTCACCTAAAAATTTAATTAAGGAGTTTGATGTCGTGTAAATTAAAAATAAAATACATATTATAAATAGCAAACTATGAATGTTAAGTAAAGTAATATTCATTTTAAAAGGAAGCATTAATTAAGCTTTTTGTATACGGATTTGGATTTTTAAATAATTTTTGAGTCTCATTAAAATCTACAATCACACCATTTTTTAAAACCATAATACGATTACATATATTTTTAACTATTCTAATATCATGAGATATAAATATTAAAGTGAGAGATAATTTATTTTTTAATTCAACTAATAAATTAAGTATTGAATTCTGAATATTTTTATCTAATGCAGAAACACATTCATCACAAATTAAAATTTTTGGCTTCATAGTTAGCGCTCTTGCAATTACAACTCTTTGTCTTTCACCTCCAGACAATTGTGATGGAAACTTGTTATATAAATCACTTTTTAATCTTACACTTTCAAGTATTTTAATAGCTTCAGAAGATAAATTATCCTTTGAAATTATTTTGTGAAATTTCATGGGTTCAATTACTTGATCAATGACACGAATCGATGGGTCTAACGATGAATAAGGGTCTTGAAAAACCACTTGAATTTCTTTACTGTTAGAAAGTCTATTTATACTTTTTATATTTTCTGAATTGTAAAAAATATCACCGGAATATCCTTCATGGATTTTTAATATACATTTTGAAATGGTTGTTTTACCAGACCCTGACTCTCCAATGATGCCTAATGAATCATTTTTGAATAATTCAAAATTTATTTTATTCAATATTTTTTTTCCGCCAAGATTTAAACTTAGATTATTGACTTTAAGTATTTCTGAATTAGTCTTACTAAAATTTATTTTATTAATAAGAAGTTTCTTATTTAATGATATTAAATTTTTTGTGTATTCATTCTTTGGATTTTTAAAAATTTCAGCTGTTTCTCCTTCTTCAATAATTTCTCCATCTTTTAAAAAAATAATATAATCTGAAATTTCATGAACTAAATTAAGATTGTGAGTTATAAAAATTAAACTCATTTTATATTCTTTTTTTAGCCTTATCAATAAAGAAATGATTTCCTTTTTTACTACAGTATCAAGTGAGGATGTAGCTTCATCACATATCAAAATTTTAGGATTTTTTGAAATCATCATTGCAATCATAAGTCGTTGCTGCTGGCCTCCACTAAGTTCATGTGGATATTTATTTAATGTTGTTTGAGGATCATCAATTTTGACCTTTTTAAGAAGATCAATTGCATTATTGGTTGTATTGATGTTTTCTGAATTAGAGGATTTAAAACACTCAATTAATTGAATTCCACATTTTACACTTGGGTTAAGATAGCTTGATGGATCTTGAAAAATAATTCCAATATCATTTCTCAAAATTTTTCTAAAATCATTATTAGAGATTTTATTTAAATCAGTATTGTTGAAAAATAAATTCCCAGATTGATTTAGCCCTCTGAAAACAGATAACTTTAAGATACTCAACGCAGTAATAGATTTTCCACTTCCAGATTCACCAACTATGCCAAGAATATTATTTTTCTTTAGTTTGAAACTTATATTTTTTACAATAGATTTTTTGTCAGCAGAGACGTTTAAGTTTTTTATTTCTAGTAAAGAATTATTCACTAATTAATTTATTTGTTTTTAAAATTTTAAAACTTTCAGAAATATATTTTTCAAAGTCTTTTGGAAATCCATTTAAACTTTGCCCCTTAGCTTTACTTCTTCCGAGTCTTGTAATGATCAAATCAATTCTCGGAAAAACAATTACGTATTGTCCTTGATGACCTCTAAGAGAGAAAAATTTATAGTTTTCATATTCACCTAACCAAAATCCATATCCGTAAATTGGATTGTTTTCAAACCTTGGTGAAATAGATTTTATCACATTTGAACTATCAATTACTTGTTTACCATTAATTAGTCCCATGTTCTTGTAGAGTTTACCAACCTTAGAAAAATCACGCGCATTGGAATTCAAACAACAATATGCTTTAGTTTCATTATTTTCTTTACTATCAATCATCCAAAGCGCATCTTCTTCTGCACCAATTGGATCCCAAAGCCACTCACTAACTAAGTCATTAATTTTTTTATTGTTAGCTTTTTCAATTACCATTGCTAAAAGCTGAGTACTGCCACTTTGGTAATTGAATTTTTTACCTGGCAAATCAATGAATGAAGATTTTAACATTAATTTTTTTAAGTCTTTAGTAACATATGCTCTGGCAGTAATTCCCAATAAATCTTTATAATTTTCCTCCCATTTAAGTCCTGATGACATTGATGCTAAATCTCCAACGGTAACATCTTTTCCGCCTCTGAATTCAAATTCAGGATAGTATTTTATAAGTTTTTCATCTAAACTTTCAACTGTGTTTGATTCAATGCTTTTAAACAACAAGAATGAAATAATGCTCTTTGCCATTGAAAAAGAATTAGTCATTGAACTTTCATCATAACCTAAAAAATATTTTTCATGTATTATTGAATCATTTTTAATTATAAGAAAAGCAGTAGAGTCAAACTCATTGTGAATAGAGTCTAATTCTTTTGTGCTTTCCAGTTTATTATATAGTTTGTGCTTTGCCCATTTTTTTGGGGATGAACTTTTTTCAATTTTTACATTTTCAAAAAATTTAAAATCATCAATAGAAGCTTTAGTGTTTTTAGTTTTTAAAACAAGTTCAATCATGCTTTTATGATCACTAAAATTTTCGTGTTGAATAACAGCAACCATAATAAATACGATAATTATGAATATTCCAAAAGGGATTGAGATTTTTCTTGATAGTTTCATAATCAATTTTGTTAAATATATATATTTAATTCTTATTGATTATTTTAGTCTAGTCCAAATATGAAAAAGCCATTTTTTTATTTAAGAACAAGGATTTTTTTATCAATGATTGTCCTTGTATTTATATCTTTTTTATTAATTGGAATATCAACAAATTTTCAAATAACTGAAAGTTCATATTATTATCATGAACTTAGATTAGACAGAAAAGAATCTCAACTTCAAAGAGCAATTTCATATGAGTTTCTTAATAATGATGAAAGTTCAATTAATAGTCAAAGTTTTAGAGATCGAATATTTAAGATTTCAGATATTCAGAATATAAGCTTTAGTATATATGATTTAAACGGCAATCTTATTCAATCTACTTTTGAAGAAAATGCATTGAATAAAATCAGTTTAGAATTAATAAATGAGGTCAAGTCCTCTGAGAAAAATAAATTTGTTGAAGTAAAAAAAGTTGGCGAAAAACAACTTAGAGAATCCTATTCTCTTATTTTAGATTCTAAAAATGAACCAATATGGATTCTCAACTTTCCTTATGTTGATGATGATAAATTAAATGTTTATGAATTAAGGTCTTTCATTCTTAACATCGTTCAAGTTTATATTCTTTTGTTTGTTCTTGCAATAATAATATCTTATTTCGTTTCAAGTTATATAACTAATCCAATTTCAGAGATCGTATATAAAATGAAACAAATGAGGATTGATAAATTAAATAAAAAAATAAATTTAGATGTTACTAGCAGAGAAATGTTTACTCTGGTAAGTTCTTATAATAATATGGTTGATCAAATTGATCATAATATAAAACAGATTTCAAAATCTCAGAGAGAATTAGCGTGGAGAGAAATGGCAAAACAAGTAGCTCATGAAATAAAAAATCCTCTCACTCCAATGAAATTAAGTGTTCAAAATTTTAAAATAAAATTTGATCCAAAGGATCCAAATATTGAAACAAAATTAGACGAATATAGTAAGACATTAATTCAACAAATAGATGTCCTTAGTTCCATAGCTACAGCCTTTTCTAGTTTTGCAGAGTTGCCGGCTCAGAAGAATGAAAAAATTGATTTAATTACAACAATAAAATTGTGTTTGGAAATCTTTAATGAAAGAAATGTGGTTTTCAAAAGTGATATAAATAAATTAGAAATCTTATTTGACAGGACTAATCTAATTAGGATTATTAATAATCTTGTTAAAAATTCTATTCAAGCAACTAACGAAATTTCAAACCCTAAAATTGTTGTTAATGTCAAAAAAACAACCAAGCATGCAATAATTGAAATTAAAGATAATGGAGTTGGAATACCCTCAGATTTAAAAGAAAAAATCTTTGAACCTAATTTTACAACTAAAACCAAGGGAATGGGTCTTGGGTTGAGTATTATTAAAAACCTAATTACAAATTATAAAGGAGATATAACTTTTAATTCAAAAAAAGGAGAGACAGTTTTCAAAATAAAACTTCCGCTAGATTAGCAGTATTCATTATAAGCCTCTTTTAAATTTTCAGCTATAATATTTGCGCCTCTTCCTTCAATGTGATGACGTTCTAACATATGAACCAATGAACCATCCTTGAACAACGCGATACATGGTGATGATGGAGGGAAAGGAAACATTAAACTTCTGGCTGATTCAGTTGCTTCTTTATCTACTCCAGCAAAAACAGTAAATAAATTATTAGGAAGTTTTTCATTTTGTAATGATTCTAAAACGCCTGGTCTAGCATTAGCTGCAGCGCAACCACAAACTGAGTTTACAACTATTACAGATGTTCCAGATTTAATCAAATCTTTAATATTGTCATTATTTTTTAGTTCAGAAAAACCGTTTGATGTAAGTTCTTCTTTCATAGGTTTTACAATGTGCTCCGGGTACATAATTTATTTTTTTTCAAATATACTAAAGAACTATTAAATTCCATTTGTAATTTTGCAATGTGTATAGATGGTTTTTAGGTTTATTGGGTTTCTTTATTTATAGAATTCCAGGCTTTTTTGTAGGTTTTTTTATAGGAACTATAATAGACAACGGAGCTATAAGAAGAGTGAATTCAAGTGTTGTGAAAGAATTTGAAATAAATTTACTTTCTCTTGCAACAATTTTAATAAAATCAGATGGAAGAGTTTCATCATCTGAACTTCAATTCGTTAGAAATTATTTTATATCAATTCATGGTTCTCAAAGAGCTAATGAATTATTCAAACGGTTCAATAAAGAGGTAGATAAATCTAATTTATCAGCTGAAAAAATATGTTTATTTTACAGATCAAGGACAACTTATGAAACTAGACTTCAGATTATTAACTTATTATTTAATTTAGCAAAATCAGATGGGAGTATTTCAAAGTTTGAGCTAGATAAACTACTTGAATTTTCAAATCTCATGAGAGTTTCAAATATGGATTTTGAAAGTTTGAAAGCCATGTTTATTAAATCTACAAACTCTGATTATAAAATTCTTGAAGTCGAAAAAAACTGCACAGATGCAGAGCTGAAAAAAGCTTACAGAGATTTAGCTAAAAAACACCATCCTGATAAAGTTCAGCATTTGGGTGAAGCTTATATAAAGTCAGCCAAAGAAAAATTTGCAAGGATACAAGCTGCATATGAAAACATTAAAAAACAAAGAGGTATAGCATGATAGATCAATTATATTTTTACTTAGAAATCGGATATTCTCATATTTTAGATTTAAGCGCATATGATCATTTTCTATTTTTAGTATCTATTACAATACCGTTCTCATTTAAGTATTTTAAAAAATTATTTTGGATTGTTACTTTATTTACAATCGGGCATTCTTCTTCAATTGTATTGTCAACATTTGGTCTTATAAAACCAAATATTTCCATTATTGAATTTTTAATTCCAGTTACAATTATTTTTTCAGCTATTTCAAATATATTTTTTTTAAAAACTGACAAAAATGTAGATTTTAAAACTTTATTTATTTCACTATTCTTTGGAATAATTCATGGATTTGGTTTTGCAAATTACTTTAATCAAATAACCTTTGATGATACATTAGACACAACAGCATTATTAGGTTTTTCATTTGGAGTTGAGCTGGCTCAAATTTTAATAGTAACATCAATACTTTTAATTAATTCAGTTTTAACAATTTTCATTAAAGAAAAATATAATGTATACATTAAAATTAGCTCAATCATTGTTTGTATATTAACTGTCTTATTATTCATTTAAATATGTCATCATCAAAACAACTGAAGTACGATAAAGCTTATTTAAAAATGGCGCTTGAGTGGGGTAAATTATCTCATTGTAAAAGAAAACAAGTAGGGGCTTTAATTGTAAAAGACAGAATGATTATTTCGGATGGTTTTAATGGCACTCCAAAAGGATTTGAAAATGTTTGTGAAGACGAAGACAACTATACTAAATGGTATGTTTTACACGCGGAAGCTAATGCAATAACAAAGGTTGCATCTTCAACACAATCTAGTCAAGGAGCGACATTGTACATCACATTATCTCCTTGTAAAGAATGCAGTAAATTAATTTTCCAGGCAGGAATTATTCGGGTTGTTTATATCACGGAGTATAAGGATAGAACAGGTTTAGATTTTTTGATTAAGGCTGGTGTTGAAGTAACACAAATCTCTAATCTTTAATTTTTTTTTCAATTTTTTCAGAAATCATTGAAATTAAAATCAGAACTATAGCACAACTTGAGGCTAATATTCCAACTAATGAAATTTTATTGTTAGAGTCACTAATTTCAAATTCAAAATTATAATTGAAAATATTTATAATTAAAATTATAACACTAATTGCAAGACCAATTTTCTTTATCATATTTTTGTTTAAGCAAAGTTACTAATTGAAATGATAATAATCGACAAAACATATTAAGTTGTAAAGGGGGCTGTTGCGTCAAAGGTGATATTGGAGCTCCTCTAGAATTGGAGGAAGCAGAAAAGCTGAAAAATAATTATAAAAAATTAAAAAAATACATCTCTGAAGATGGGTTTGATTTATTAAATAATGATCAAAGTTTTGTTAAAGATGAAAATGGGGTATTACATACGCCATTGATTAATGATAAAGAATGCGCATATATTAAAAGAGATAAAAATGATATAGTAACATGTGGAATTGAAAACGCATATAATGCTGGAGAAATTGATTTTAACAAACCAATTTCATGTCATTTATATCCTTTAAGAATTACGGAACTTAAAAATTATACTGCTGTAAATTATCATGATTGGGACATTTGTAATAGCGGATGTGTTAAGGGAGAAAATGATAATGTTTATGTTTTTGAGTTTTTGAAATCAGCCTTGATTAGAAAGTTTGGAAGCGACTGGTATGAAAAATTATTGACTGCTAAAAAAACTAATTCTTAATTTTTTTTTTTAAACACAAATTGTTAAAAACTAAGCCAATTTGTGAATAATTAATCCTTTTATTTCTGACAACATTTTAGAATCTTTGTTAAGCATTAATTGCAAATAATCTAATTACATTACTGTTATGGTTGAGCCAATTTTAAAAGAAAATAAAGATAGATTTGTCATCTTCCCAATCAAACATCATGATTTATGGGAGTGGTACAAAAAATGTGAGGCAAGCTTTTGGACTGCTGAAGAAATCGATCTTCATCAAGATCTCACAGACTGGACAAGTAAATTGAATGATGATGAAAGATATTTTATCAAACACATTCTAGCTTTTTTTGCTGCATCAGATGGAATTGTTAATGAGAACTTAGCTGAAAATTTTGTAAATGAGGTTCAGTATTCTGAAGCAAAATTCTTTTATGGTTTTCAGATAATGATGGAAAACATTCACTCTGAAACTTATTCTTTATTGATCGATACATACGTTAAGGATGATAAAGAAAAAGATCAATTATTTAGAGCAATTGAAGTTTTTCCAGCCATCAAAAAGAAAGCTGATTGGGCACTCAAGTGGATTGAGTCTGACTCATTTGCTGAAAGATTAATTGCATTTGCTGCTGTTGAAGGAATCTTTTTTTCTGGAGCATTCTGCTCAATTTTTTGGCTAAAGAAAAGAGGGTTGATGCCAGGTTTAACTTTTTCCAACGAATTGATTTCAAGAGATGAAGGAGTACATTGTGATTTTGCTGTACACCTGCATAACAATCACTTAGTAAATAAAGTTCCAAAAGAAAGAATTACTCATATTTTAACAAATGCTCTTGATATTGAAAAAGAATTTATTACTGAGTCATTGCCAGTAAGTTTAATTGGAATGAATGCTAAATTAATGACACAGTATCTTGAATTTGTTACTGATAGATTGTTAGTAGAATTACAATGTGAGAAAGTTTATAATGTTACCAATCCATTTGATTTTATGGATATGATTTCATTACAAGGAAAAACGAATTTCTTTGAAAAAAGAGTTTCGGAATATCAAAAAGCGGGAGTTTTAAATAATGACACTCGATCTGAAGAAATCAGTTTTGATGAAGATTTTTAATATTAATATAACAACGACTAATTAAAAATGTTTGTACTAAAAAGAGATGGCCATAAAGAGCCAGTAATGTTTGACAAAATCACGGCTAGAATTAGAAAGCTTTGCTATGGTTTAAATCCTCTTGTTGATCCTGTTCGAGTATCAATGAGAGTAATTGAAGGATTGTATGATGGAGTTACAACATCAGAACTTGACAACTTAGCTGCGGAAGTTGCAGCTACTATGACTACTAGTCATCCAGATTATACAAACTTAGCATCTAGAATTTCTGTTTCAAATCTTCACAAAAACACAAAAAAATCATTCTCAGAAACAATGGCGGATTTATATAATTATGTAAATCCAAGGACTGGTAAAAAAGCTCCATTGCTTTCGGATGAAGTATATAAAGTAATTAAGAAAAATGCTGAAAAACTTGACTCTACAATAATTTATAATCGAGATTTTAATTATGATTATTTTGGATTCAAAACTCTTGAGAGATCTTATTTATTAAAGTTAAATGGAGTTGTTGTTGAAAGACCACAGCACATGTTAATGAGAGTTTCTGTAGGTATTCATTATGATGATTTAGATGCTGCTGTAGAGACTTATAACTTAATGTCAAAAAAGTTTTTTACGCACGCTACTCCAACATTATTCAACTCAGGTACACCTAAACCTCAGCTTTCATCTTGTTTTCTTTTGACTATGCAAGAAGATAGTATTGATGGTATTTACGATACACTAAAGCAGACCGCAAAAATTTCTCAATCAGCTGGAGGAATTGGATTGTCTATTCACAATATAAGATCAACAGGTTCATACATAGCTGGAACTAATGGAACATCAAATGGAATTGTTCCTATGCTTAGAGTATTTAATGACACCGCTAGATATGTTGATCAAGGAGGAGGAAAAAGAAAAGGATCTTTTGCAATTTACATTGAACCATGGCATTCTGATATTTTTGATTTTCTTGAGTTAAAGAAAAATCATGGTAAAGAAGAAATGAGAGCTAGAGACTTGTTCTATGCAATGTGGATTCCAGACTTGTTCATGAAAAGAGTTGAGAGTAATGGAGATTGGACTCTAATGTGCCCTAATGAATGTCCTGGATTATATGACTGTCATAGTGAAGAGTTTGAAAAACTTTACTTAAAATACGAAAGTGATCAAAAGGGAAGAAAAACTATTAAAGCTAGAGAACTTTGGGAAAAAATCTTAGAATCTCAAATTGAAACAGGTACACCATACATGCTTTATAAAGATGCATGTAATAGAAAGTCTAATCAAAAAAATCTTGGTACAATAAGATCATCAAACTTATGTACAGAAATATTAGAATACACATCTAAAGATGAAATAGCTGTATGTAATCTTGCTTCAATTGCTCTTCCGATGTTTGTTAAGAATAATTCATTTGACCACAAAGAATTATTTAATGTAACTAAAAGAGTAACTAAGAATCTTAATAAAGTTATTGATAGAAACTACTATCCAGTTAAAGAAGCTGAAAACTCAAATTTTAGACATCGACCAATTGGTCTTGGCGTGCAGGGATTAGCCGATGCATTTATAAAACTAAGAATGCCGTTTACGTCCGACGAAGCGAAAACTTTGAATCAAGAAATATTTGAGACTATTTATTATGCTGCAATGACAGCTTCAATGGAAGAAGCTAAAAAAGATGGTACTTATAAATCTTACAAAGGTTCTCCTGTTTCAAAAGGTGAGTTCCAACACAATATGTGGGGTGTTAAAGATGAAGAATTAAGTGGAAGATGGGACTGGGATAAATTAAGAAAGGATATAAAAAAGAATGGAGTAAGAAATTCATTATTAGTTGCTCCAATGCCAACTGCATCTACATCTCAAATTCTTGGGAATAATGAATGTTTCGAACCTTACACTTCTAATATTTATACACGTAGAGTATTATCAGGTGAGTTTATTGTTGTAAACAAACACCTATTAGAAGATCTAGTTAAATTAGGATTATGGACGGAGGATTTAAAGCAAGAACTGATGAAAGCAAACGGCTCAATTCAGCATATTGAAAATATTCCTCAAGACATTAAGGATCTCTATAAAACTGTTTGGGAATTAAGCATGAAAGATATTATTGATATGGCTAGACACAGAGGATATTTTATCGATCAGTCGCAGTCTCTCAACTTATTTATGGAAGGTGCAACAATGGCTAAACTAACTTCAATGCATTTTTATGCTTGGAAATCTGGTCTTAAAACCGGAATGTATTATTTAAGAACAAAATCAGCTGTTGATGCTATTAAGTTTACAATCGATAATACCAAAAAAGAAGAAGTTGTTAAGGAAAAACTTGAAGCTGTTGCTTCAACTCCAGCTGCTGCTGCAATAACACCGCCGCCTTCAGCTGAAGAAACTGCTCAAATTCCAGTTGAACCTCTAACTCCTGAAGAGTTAAAAGAAATGATTGCTAAATCAAAAGAGGGTGAACAAGATGATGACTGTTTAATGTGTGGTTCCTAATTTTTATTTTTTTCAAAAAATAAATTATAAATAATTATTGCTAATAATCCTCCAGCTGTAGTTACTGTTGAGTATAAATATATGTGTTGTATAGCATCTCCGTTATTTAAATAATCAACAAAAGCAGGACCAATGAAAACAGCTGGATTAAAAACGGCTGATGAAATATTCCCAACAAAAAATATTCCTAATGAAACAGTTAATCCAATGACTATTCCATAGTATTTATTTCCTTTTGTTTTAGGATAAATAGCAACTAAAAAAATTACCAAGATCATTAAAAAAGTAAAAAATAATTCTGACAGAATTATTAAGAAATAAGGCTCATTTAAATTAGGTTCTAATACAAGCCTTTCAGTAAGAATTGAAATTAAAAGTGCAGCACAAATAGCTCCAAAAATTTGACATAATATATATAAAAAACAAACAGAAATAGATATTGTTTTTTTTAAGTAGAAAGAGATGCTTACTGCGGGGTTATAGTGAGCCCCTGAAAATTTAGCACCTAAATAAATCAGAATAGAAAGACCTAATCCAATAACTAAAGGATTGCTAGATAATCCAATTATAAAAACTAAAAAAAAAGTTCCTAAAAACTCTGTTAAGTATTTCAATTCTAAATAATATTAATCAATATAATTAAAAAAAGCCATTCAAATGAATGGCTTTTTTATTTAGATAAACCTAAATTTATTTATTAGTAGATTCTTTAAATAATTCCAGAAGATTAATAGTATTTTCT
>LUMP01000111.1_pt1 | contig 31992 bp, 35 predicted proteins | sample 729641 | NCBI WGS metagenome assembly LUMP01 (sample SAMN03860260, study PRJNA289734) | marine metagenome | biome: seawater column; feature: ocean; material: water; isolation source: Red Sea water column Station 12 - depth 47m | place: Saudi Arabia: Red Sea | collected 2011-10-15 | depth 47 m | reverse complement strand
CAGGCAGTGAACATTGGGGTGGTCTATGTCAGGCTTACACCCAGCGATGTTCGTGGATATAAACAATATGAAATCATCCCCATACTCAGAGAGAGACTGAATAAGATTCCAGGAATCAAAGCATTTCCTGCACCTATGTCATTTGCCTCTGGGACAAGAGGTGAGGCTATGCAATTCACAGTTTCAGGACCAGATCTTAATATCCTCAATGAATCCATCAATGCTTTCCTCAGCAAGCTTGCTGAAACACCAGAACTGGGAGATGTTGACTCAAGCATCGAATTAAATCTACCCCAAGTGAACTTGGAAATAAAAAGAGAACTAGCTTCAGAAATGGGTCTATCAACAAGACTGATTGCTGAGGCGGCGAATATCTTTGCAGGAGGTATCGATGTTGCTCGCTTCAATGACGCGGTTGGTGATGGAGAAAGGTACAAAGTGAGGCTAAAGGGTCAATATGATATGTCCATTGATGATTTGGACAAGATCTATCTTAGAACACCGTCAAAAGAATTGGTTCGACTTGATACAGTAGCAACCTTTAAAGAAACAGTTGGTCCATCAGAAATAACCAGGCTGGATAGAATGTACAGCGCATATTTCTATAGTGATCCCACAACATCATTGAGTAATGCAATTCAGCTGATTGAAGATGCTGCAGCTGAAACACTTCCTGTGGGCTACGAAGTCGGCTTCTTTGCTAGAGCAAAAGAGTTTAAAAGAACCAGTAATCAGATGCTTTTTGCATTTCTTACCGGCCTAATCTTGGTTTATATGGTTCTTGCCAGTCAATTTAACTCATTTAGACAACCATTGATTGTGATGATCTCACAGCCACTAGCTGTCATTGGAGGAACATTTGGAATCTGGATAGTTGGATCAGATCTTAATATATTTTCGATGACCGGGCTTGTTTTACTGACTGGGCTTGTGGCAAAAAATTCGATCCTATTGATTGATCGAACCAACCAAGAAAGACAAAAAGGCTTGGAAATTGATGAAGCCTTATTGAATGCATGCCCGAGGAGACTCAGACCCATTTTAATGACATCACTGACATTAATACTTGCCATGATGATGCCCGCTCTTGGAATTGGTTCTGGTGTTGAATTGAGTCAACCACTGGCCATTGCGATTGTGGGAGGAATGATCAGTTCAACATTCTTAACATTGGTGATCGTACCAATCATTTACTCCTCTGCTGAGAAAAGAAAGCTTAGGAAAAGACTTTATAATCTAGAAAGAAGTGCTTCTAACTCAAATACGTGATTCTGGGTTCCATGAGATTGAACTTTGATTGAACCCAAGATTGATCCAAGCTTTCCAGATTTTTCCCAGCCCAGATCATTGATCATTCCATAGATCAGTCCTGCTCGGTAGGCATCACCACAACCGGTGGGGTCTGCTTCATTTTCAACTGGTATGGGATCAATTGAAAGCACTTGGTCTTCAACATAAATATCTGAGCCTTGACCACCTTTGGTAACGATCATCGCTACAACCTTTTCTTTGATCTGATTCTGTTCGAGCCCCGTGATCTCTGAAAGGAGGTTTGCTTCATATTCATTCAGAATGATCCACTCTGCCTGGTCAATAAAGTTTAAGACTTCTGACTTATCAAACATTGGAAGCCCTTGGCCAGGGTCATACATAATTGGAATGCCTTTGTTATGCATCTCATTGGCATGCAAAATGGTGCTCTCCTTCCCGTCTGGTGAAAGAATAACCATTTCTATGTCTTCTGCATTAGGAATTGGATTGTTGTGCCCTTCTTCCATTGCCCCAGGGTGAAATGAAGTCAACTGATTATTTTTTTGGTCAGTGGTGATGAAACATTGTGCGGTATACATATCTTCAATCACCTTGATGCCTGATACAGAAATATCATTGGCCTCCATCCATGCTCGATAATCACCGAAATCTTTGCCCACGGTCGCACAAATGATGGGTTCCATGCCTAGCTTCTTCATATTAAATCCAATATTGCCTGCACAACCCCCGAATTCTTTTCTCAGTCTTGGGACATTGAATGCAACGCTCAATATATGAATCTGATCCGGAAGAATAAAATCACCAAACTCACCATCGAACTCCATTAAATAGTCATAGGCAACTGATCCGCAAACAACAACAGACATCAAATACTCCTTATAATTTAATTTTTAGCCATGATTGACTCCACTTCGTCAATCTCTTTAGGCAAAGCTTTTGTTAGAACATCGCAACCGCTTTTAGTGACAAGAACATCATCTTCTATCCTGATGCCAATGCCTCTGTATTGAGATGGTACATTTTTGTTCTTCTTGGAAATATAAATACCAGGCTCAATGGTTAAAACCATGCCGGGTTTGAATTTCCTAGATTTTCCTTTTTGGTCCATATAAGCACCGACATCATGAACATCCATTCCAAGCCAGTGCCCAATACCATGCATATAAAAATCCTTATAGGCTTCAGACTTAATCAATAGATCCAATCGCCCTTTTAGTAACCCAAGTTTTTTAAGGCCTTGAGTCAACCCCCTGATGGCTTCTGATTGTAAACCTTCAAAATTTTGCCCCGGCTTAACGCTGTCAATCGCGGTCTTTTGAACTTTCAGAACCAATTCGTAAATCTCTTTTTGCTCTTTGCTGTATGTGCCTGATATAGGTATTGTTCGAGTAATATCAGCAGCATACATTTCATGTTCACAACCAGCATCGGTTAACAAGAGTTCTCCTTCTTTCATTTCTTCCCGATTGCTAATGTAATGAAGGGTGCAAGCATTGTCTCCTGAGGCAACAATACTTGTATAAGCAGGTACTGCGCCATGTTTACCGAATTCATGAATGATATCTGCCTCAATTTGGTACTCAAATACGCCGGGTTTACAATTCTTAAACACTCGCTTATGCGCATCGACAGAAATCTTGGCTGATTTCCTCATCAAACTGATCTCTTTTTTAGATTTGATGAGTCTCATTTCATGAATCAGTGGTTCCAAGGCTTGGATTTCAGATGGCACCACACCACCTCTTCTCTGCCCTGCTCTGACAGCGTTATAACTTCTCATTAAAGTCTTATCTAAAACATCATCTTGACCCAATGTGAAAAATACTTTCTGTCGACCCAAAAAGAGGGATGAAAGAATTGTCTCTAAATCTTCAATCTTAAAACTCTGGTCAACTCCAAAATTCTTTTTCACACCATTAAGCCCCTCCATATGACCATCCCAAATCTCAGTCAAAGGATTTTTGGCTCTCAGGCATACAACGAAAGCTCCATCTTCTCTTCCAGGCGCTAAAATCATCACGGCATGAGGTTCAGAAAATCCAGTAAAATAGTAAAAATCACTATCCGGTCTGTAGGGATAATCTGTATCTCGACTTCTGACTCGAGTGCTGGCTGTTGGGATTACAGCAATACCATCTTTGCCAATCAACTTGGCGAGTCTACGTCGTCTTTTTTCAAATTCTTTATTCATCAGTCTGATCTAAATTCATCATAAATCATTTGCACGCTTAATCGAACAAATTCGATTAGCTCCATCAGTGAAAGTTCTTCATCGACCTCACCACTGATTGAATGCGAGTCTAGTGTAGAGATTTGCGTAAAATCTTCAATGATTTCAAATGATTCTTTCTTCTGATCTTGATCAATTTTAAAGTCATGCTCTGTCATGAGGAAACTGACGCCATCTACAAAACCTTGGCACCAAATAGAAAGCGCCTCAGCCCTTTCTTGAATCGAATTGGTCTCATCAGGAATGATCAATTCAAAGCTCAAATCTCCATCCTTGAGCTTATTTAGATCTCTTTCAATGATCTTCTTAAGTGCTTTTCTGTATGTTGCTATTTGGACAGATACAGTAGAGCCATCATCAGAATTATCAAGTGGGACAAATTCATCAAAATGGTCGCTCTGGAAACAAATCTGAGAGCATACCCCACCATGTGTTTCAGGCAGGCTCATATCTATCGAGGCACTTTTTCTTAGCTCATCTAGTTTATCAAAATCCATTTTTTTAATAATCTCCAAGAAACATTATACTGATTTGACCGATGGCTCAGGACAAATTATAGTAACTCCTATGAATAAGGTCTCAGAAAAAGAACTCCTAGCCTCAGTCGAGAAATTGGAGATTAAAATCAGTCAATTGATCCAAGAGAAAGAAAAGCTTTCTTCAGAAAATCAAACGCTTAGCAAAAAGAATGAAGAGCTTATTCAAGCAGTACAATCCTTAGAATCACTTAAAGATCAAGCAAGAGTCAAAGCGGAAAATGTACTGCGTCGTCTGGATGAGATAGAACCTCTCGCATGAACGAAACCGTTTCTATCGAAATCATGGGTGAGCAATTCACCATCAAATGTCCATCAGATCAAAAAGCCAATTTAATAAAAGCAGCAAAAATGGTTCATGAAGCAATGAAGAAAATCAGCGATCAAGGTACCGCATTTGGTGTGAATAGAATAGCTGTCATGGCAGCCTTGAATATCGCAAATGATGCCATCACTGGCAATGCTGAAATGGCTTCAAAAATCAGAACTGAGTATGACTCAGAATTGGATTTAGATGAGATCCAAAATAAGATTGAGAATTTATCTCACGATGTGGAAAATTCTCTTAACTCTGGGATTGATTTAAAGCTACAATAAGATCAGAAGATCGCCTGCGGTACTCGAGTTTCATTGAAGGACCTCTCGGCCCTTAATTAAACAAACAGGGATCAATGTCTACATTAATATTGAGCATTACCATTTATTGGGAAGCCTACGTTAATGTGTCAGAGCCCACCTATTGCTCAGGCCTGAGAGCAACAAATGGGGCACGGTATTGTGGGTCATCTTCTTCCAAACAAATGGAAACGGTCAGAAAAGAAAAGAAAAAAGAAAGATTGAGCATGTCTGGTGACATGGTCAATGAAAAAAGCTCATTAATCACAAAGAATTTACTTGCGCTCAAAATTCTTGATGAAGGAACAAAGGTTGCAATTTTTGCTTCTTTTCAAAATGAACCGGATACAGAAGAACTAGTAAATTATTTTTGGGCAGAAAGAAAAGAACTATGTCTTCCTGTCACCGATAAAGGCTCATTGAGATTCTATGAATATGGTTCTGATTCAGTGCTTTTAAAAAATCGATTTGGTATATCTGAACCAGATATAAATGAAGCTAAAGAAATTCCCATTCAATCTCTTGATATTATTTTGATACCTCTTGTTGTCTTTGATCAATCCTGCAATCGAATTGGCATGGGATCGGGTTTTTATGATAAAGCACTTTCTGCACTGGATAATTCTAAAAAGAAGACATATTTGATTGGTCTAGCCTATGAATTTCAGAAAGTGAATCAAATTGAACCCAATAAATGGGACATTCCTCTTGATTATGTTGTAACAGAAAAGAAGGTCTATCATTCCTAAAGCCTCACCCATATGTCAAAATAGTTTCATGAATCCAGAAGAACAAAAAAAACAAGCAGCTTTAAAATCCTTAGAATTCATAGATGATGATTGCATTCTGGGTGTCGGTACCGGCTCAACAGTGAATCACTTAATCTCAGCCTTGCCGAGTGTTAAAAATAAAATAGATGCTGTCACATCGAGTTCTGAGGCGAGCACCAAGTTGCTTGAAGAGAATGGGTTCAGAGTTGATGACCTCTCCTCTGTTGGCTCACCTGATCTCTATATTGACGGAGCCGATGAAATCACTGAGCATTTCCATATGATTAAGGGTGGTGGAGGCGCACTCACAAGAGAGAAAATTATTGCTGAAGCATCGAGAAAGTTTGTATGCATCATTGATAACTCAAAACTTGTTAATCTTCTCGGTAAGTTTCCACTACCAGTTGAGGTGATTCCGATGGCAAAGTCGTTGGTTGCTCGTGAATTAACTAAACTGGGTGGTTTACCTGAGCTCAGGCATGATTTTATAACTGATAACGGCAATCTAATCTTGGATGTTCATAATTTAAAGATTCTCGATCCAGTTGATCTTGAAAATCACATCAACAATATCCCTGGGGTTGTTACGAATGGGATATTTGCAAAAAGATCTGCCGATGTAATGATCATTGGAAATGAATCAGGACCAGAGACCAAGATAAAAAACTGATGTTTAGTCGAAGAGATTTTATAGCCCTGAGCTCGCTATCATTTCTGCCGACTTTATCAAATGCATCAATGCTGAATGAATCAATGCTGAAAAGGGTGATTCCCTCCTCTGGAGAGGAATTGCCGGTGATTGGACTTGGTACTTCTAGAGTCTTTGATATTGAACCATCTAAAAATGAACTCAATGTAAGAGAAAAGATTTTAGACATTTTTTATGAAAATGGTGGTCGCCTGATTGATACATCACCAATGTATGGGATGTCTGAGGAAATCATTGGAATCACTGCAAAGAAATATATAGAAAAAAATCGTTTCTTTCTTGCAACCAAAGTTTGGACTGAAGGCAGAGAAAACGGAATGAGACAAATTGAAGAATCATTTCAGAAAATGAGGACCGACAAAATCAGCTTGATCCAAGTACATAACCTACTTGATTGGAAAACGCAGATCAAAACACTCCGATCGCTCAAAGATGAAGGTCGAATTGACTATATTGGCATCACACATTACAAATCCAATGCATTCGATGAAATGATCAAAATAATGAAAGCAGAAAAAGTTGATTTCGCACAATTCAATTATTCAATGGGTGAACGTGAGGCAGAACAGAAGATCCTGCCTTTCTGTAAAGACAATGGGATAGCAACACTTATCAATAGGCCATTCATGAGAGGGAGATTATTCAGGGAAGCGCAGGAGAAAAAATTACCCTCATGGGTTACCGATTACGATATTGATTCTTGGGGTCAATTTTTCTTGAAATACATCATTTCACATGATGCAGTAACCAATATCATTCCTGCGACATCAAAACCCAAAAATATGCTTGATAATGCTAGGGCTGGTATGGGGAGAATGCTTGACGAGAAAGCAAAAAAGAGAATGTTTGAGGTCTTTTGATCTTAACGTTTAGAGAACTGAGTAGCCTTACGCGCTTTCTTCAATCCAACTTTCTTTCTCTCAACACGTCTAGCATCTCGAGTTAAGAATCCTCTTTCTCTTAAAGCTGATCTGAGATTGTCATCATATGAAAGAAGTGCTCGACTGAGTCCATGCCTGATGGCACCAGCTTGACCACTTCCACCACCGCCTTTGACAGTAGCGATAACATCAATCTTATCTAAAAGATCAGTTTGTTCTAGTGGTTGTCTGACAATCATTCGTGCAGTTTCACGATCAAAGAATTCATCCAGTGACTTTTTGTTGACCTGAATCTCACCCTTACCTCTTTTAATGAAAACTCTCGCAACTGAGCGCTTTCTTCTTCCAGTACCGTAGTGAACTTCAGCAGCCATTATATTTCCAATGTTTGAGGTTGTTGTGCGCCATGAGTGTGTTCAGGCCCAGCAAAAACTTTTAGTTTCTTAATCATTGCATTGCCAAGCTTTGTTTTTGGCAACATCCCTCTTACTGACTTGGTAAGCACCCTCTCTGGGCTCTTATTCATCATGGTTTCGAGGTTCATTGATTTGAGGTTTCCAATGTATCCAGTGTGCTTATGATACATCTTATCTTTCATTTTATTTCCGGTAACTTTGATACCAGATGCATTGATTACAACAATATAATCCCCTGTATCAACATGCGGAGTGTAGATAGGCTTATGCTTGCCTCTCAAACGACGAGCAATCTCAGTAGATAGTCTACCGAGGGTCTTGTCCTTGGCGTCAACCAAGTACCAATCGTGAATCACGTCTTCTTTTTTTGCTGAAACCGTCGTCATTATTAGCTTTTCATATCCTATTAAAAGGAGGCTAGTCTACTCATCCAAATGGGTTTTTTCAATGAAATATTGGGAAAATTACTGATTCAAATGAGGTGCGAGATTTTGTCTCATCTCATCAATGGTATCGCGATAGTCATCTGTCCCAAAAATACCGGAACCAGAAACAAAAACATCTGCACCATAAGAAGCAATGTCACCAATATTATTGGCCTTCACTCCCCCATCAATCTCTAGAAAAACTTCTCGACCTGATTTCTCGATCATCGCTCTGGTCTCGGTCAACTTATCCAGCACTTCAGGAATGAAACTTTGTCCTGCAAATCCTGGATTCACAGACATCATAGTTATGATGTCGATTTGATCGAGATACTCCTCGACATAACTGAGGGGCGTCGGAGGATTAATCGCTAATCCAGGCAGGCAATCATTTGATCTGATTAAATCTAAAGTGCCTCCAATGTCATCGGAAGCTTCAGGATGAAATGTAATATATGTTGCGCCAGCTTTAGCAAAATCGGCGATCAATCTATCTACTGGTTGCACCATTAAATGCACGTCAATTGGTGCTTCAATGCCATAATCCCTTAAGGATTTACAAATCACTGGGCCGAATGTCAGATTCGGAACATAATGATTGTCCATGACATCAAAGTGAACAAAATCAGCGCCTGCAGCGATTACACTCTCGACTTCTTCGCCCAATCTAGCAAAGTCAGCAGAGAGGATTGATGGTGCAATTTTGAATTCTTTAGTCATTTCTAAATATTATTCTACCGGTTCCTATTATGCTTGATAAATTCTTTCTTTAAAGAAAAAAAACAGATTGTTGATTACTGATATTTCTATCCATAAAATAGTCATATGCAATCTAAAGAATTAAAAAATCTCGAACTCGTAGCCAGAGGCAAAGTCAGAGACATTTACGCGGTGGATTCTGACCACTTACTCATCGTGACCACAGACAGAATGTCTGCGTTTGATGTGGTTCTTCCAAACCCAATCCCAGGCAAAGGCGAAGTGCTAACTCAGCTCTCAGAGTTTTGGTTTGAAAAGACACAATCGATTGTAAAAAATCATATGACTGACGATCTCGATCTTGTTGATCTTCTTGATAGTCCTGATCAACTCGATTATTTCTCAAAAAGAAGCATGATAGTTAAGCGACTCAGTCCACTTCCAATTGAGGCTGTTGTGAGAGGATATCTCATAGGCTCTGGATGGAAGGACTATCAAGCAACTGGCTCTGTGTGCGGGATTGAATTAGAAGAAGGGCTCCAAATGGCGCAAAAATTACCAGAACCGATTTATACACCTGCAACAAAAGCTGAGGTAGGTGAACACGATGAAAACATTTCTTATGAAAAAACGGTCGACTTAATCGGCGAAGAGCTCGCAAGCAGAGTGAAGCAAATTGCAATTGATATATATAACTTTGGAGTGAATCACGCTAAAGAAAAGGGGATTATCATTGCAGATACCAAGTTTGAATTTGGATTAGACGGTGATGGTGAGCTTTATCTCATTGATGAGGTTCTTACTCCAGACTCCTCAAGGTTTTGGGCCATTGAGAATTATGAGCTGGGATCAAGTCCGCCAAGCTTTGACAAACAATATCTTAGAGATTATCTAGAGACACTGGATTGGGATAAAACGGCACCAGGACCCGAATTGCCTCAAGAAGTGATTGATAATACAGCGTCAAAATATAAAAATGCGTTCAAACAAATCGCTGAGTAAACTTTTTATTCACCTGCGATCATAAGATCATCAATTAAAACACTTCCACAGAATACTGATCCATCTGTTTCAGGATCATTACCAATTTTTTGTATTTTTGAAAACATCTCGCTTAAATTTCCAGCGACTGTTACTTCACTCACTGGATAAACAATCTCTCCATTCTCGATCCAAAATCCATTGGCCCCTCTAGAGTAATCACCATTGACAATATTCACACCAGACCCAATCAATCCTGTTACTAAGAACCCAGATTGCATGCCTTTGATGATCTCATTTAGGTCTTCATCAACAGATTTCTCAACATTGATATTGTGATGCCCCCCTGCATTTGCAGTGGTTTTCATCCCCAACCTTCTCGCTGAGTAACTGGAAAGCAAGTAACCCTTTAAATATCCATCCTGAATTAACTCTCTTGGCTTGGTTTGCACTCCTTCGGCATCAAAATATGTACTAGCAAACCCCTTCATTAAATGCGGATCTTCATGTATTTGAATAAAGTTAGGAAAAATTTCTTGATCGATTTTATCCACTAAGAAAGATGACTTTCTATATAGGCTTGTACCGCTGATTGCACTCAAAAAGTGGCTGAAAAGACTTTTAGAAACTCTAGGTGAGAATAAAACAGGAGCTTTTTGTGTTTTTAGCTTTCTTGATCCTAGATTACTCGCAGCCCTATTGCCTGCTGAATAACCGATACTTATATGATCTCGAAGATCATCAAGTCCCCTGGTACTTGAATAGTCGTAATCCATTTCCATTTGCCCTTCTTTTTCAGCAATCGCAACACAACTGATACTGTGACCTGTTGACTGGGTCTCACCGATAAAATCATGGGAATTAAGATAAACAGACTGATTCTCATATGAGCCCACTGTCGCGCCCTCAGAATTAATTATCGATTCATTGGCTTCAAACGCTGCAGCCTCACATTGAAGGGCCATTTCTTTAGCTTTTTCGATACTCAAATCAGATGGTTGGTATAAGTCCAAATCTTTGATTTCAGTTGCCATCAATTCTTTTTCAGCTAGTCCATTACAATCATCTTTTTCAGTCAATCTCGACAAACTCAATGCTTTATCGATCGTTGCATGAATCTGTTGTTCTGAGAAATCATTGGTGCTAGCACTTCCTATGGCTTTACCTATGTATACTGAAATTGAAAAACTTTGATCATTGAATTGCTCAACTAGATCAATGACCTGATTCTGAGATACAACGGAAAACCCATTGCCCGTTGAGAGCTTTATTGAAGCTTCTTCTGCCCCATTTTTTCTGGCGTATTTTAGCGCTCTAGATGCGATGTCTATATGTTGCATTTGGTCCATTTTTAAAACAAATTTAATGTGCTATTCTACCCTACCTAACCTTTCTAAAAAAATTTTCTGGAGTTTCAATATGAGCATAGATGTAGCAATTGTAATGGGATCAGCTTCCGATTGGGATGTGATGTCAAACGCACAAAAAATGTTGGATCAATTTGGCGTAAAAGCAGAGAGTAGAGTCTTATCAGCTCACAGAACACCGAAAGAGCTTGAAGAATTCATAAGAGAATGCGAGGAACAGAAAGTAAAAGCATTTATAGCAGGTGCTGGATTAGCCGCAGCCCTTCCTGGAGTTGTTGCAGCATTAACCACAACACCCGTAATTGGAGTGCCTCTTAATGCTGGCAGCCTTGATGGAATGGATGCCCTAATGTCCATAGTACAAATGCCTCCAGGGATTCCAGTTGGAACGGTCGCAATTGGTAAACCAGGTGCCATCAATGCAGCGCTTTTTGCTATAGCAATGATGGCTGTGAATGATGATGATCTATCAGAGAAATTAAAGAATTACCGAAAAGAACAAGCTGACAAAGTTTTGGCTGCTGATCTTAGCTAAATCAGGTTGTTCCTCCAACAGTGAGTTTTTCAATTCTCATTGTTGGCTGACCGACATTGACTGGCACGGTTTGACCATCCTTTCCGCAACTACCCACCCCAGGATCCAATGCTAAATCATTTCCTACCATTGAAACCTGATGTAAAGCTGATGGGCCATCGCCAATGAGCATTGCGCCTTTGACTGGTTTGCCCAGTTTGCCTTTTTCAATCACATAAGCCTCGCTGGCAGAAAAAACAAACTTTCCAGAAGTGATATCAACCTGGCCACCACCAAAATTTTTGGCATATAGACCTTTATCAACTGATTCTATGATCTCTTTTTGATCATGTTCTCCGGCCAGCATGAATGTATTGGTCATTCTCGGAATGGTCTGGGAAGAATATGATTCGCGCCTCCCATTTCCTGTTGATTTGGTATTCATCAATTTTGCATTTAAATTGTCTTGCATGTAATTGCATAATTTTCCATTTTCAATTAAGACAGTGCTTTCGGTTGGATTGCCTTCGTCATCAATATTCAAAGAACCTCTTGCATCCGGAATTGTCCCATCATCCACTATGGTACAGACAGGTGATGCTACCATTTCTCCCATGAGCCCAGAAAATGCTGATGTTTTTTTGCGATTAAAATCTCCCTCTAATCCATGACCAATGGCTTCATGTATCAATACGCCAGGCCAGCCAGAACCAAGTACGACTGTCATCTCGCCTGCAGGGGCTTCATCAGCCTCCAAATTAATTAAAGCCTGGTCTACTGCTTCTTTGGCATATTTACTCAATTGATCATCGTCTAGGAACTCGTAAGTCATTCTGCCTCCACCACCACTTGTTCCTCTTTCTAGTCGACCATTGGACTCTGCTATGACACTGAGACTCAACCTGACCATGGGCCTGACATCAGTGGCTAGTTTTCCATCTTGGTTGACAATCAAAACACAACCATGGCCTCCAGCAAGTGAAGCAATAACTTCTGTAACTCTGGGGTCGAGTGATCTTACTTTTGCATCCAAGCGATTCAGTAGATCAATTTTACTGAGATCATCAATTGACAAGATTGGGTTCTCGGAAGAATAGTATGGCTTCTCATGATTATCATTTGAGATAGGAAGTGTTGCATTCTTACCTGCCTTTGCAATGCTTGATGCAGCCTTAGCAGCTGCCATTAATGATTGTTTATCAAAAGATTCCGAATATGCCAAACCTGTTTGCTCTCCGATTATGGATCTGAAACCCGCACCTTGTCTACTTGAGTAGGATGACTTTTTAACCTCACCATCTTCTAAAGTCCATGACTCGGCTTCTGCACTCTGGAAATATATATCGCCCATTTCAATGCCGCTGCAGATAACCTGCCCGAGCATACTTTGCAAATCAGAGTCATCGATCCCATAGGGATCGAGCAATGTGGATCTTACAATTTCATCAACGTTTTGCATTTGGTTATATATTTCTCAATTATTTTATTTTTCGATGGCCCAATGCAGGAAATTTTTTGCGAATTGATTGTAGACCCTCAGTATCAATTTCTGCAAGCACAAATCCTTCCCCATCTTTTATAAGTTCTATTATTTTACCCCATGGGTCAATAATAACGCTGTGACCAAAAGTCTCTCTTGACCCATAATGTTCGCCCCATTGATTGGGAGCAATAACATAAGCCAGATTTTCAATTGCTCTTGATTGTAATAGCGTCAACCAATGTGCCTCTCCGGTTTCTTTTGTAAAAGCAGATGGAACACTGATCAACTCTACATCTGTGAATTCTTCAGATCGATAAAGCTCTGGGAACCTGAGGTCATAGCAAATTGATAGTCCCATTTTGAACCAAGGAGTTGAGATGGATCTAGGCCGAACTCCAGCATTGAATGCTTCGGATTCATGGTATTTCTTCCCATTGACTTCAACATCAAAAAGATGAACTTTGTCATAGTGTCCCACGATCTCACCATCATTATTAAATGTGATTGATCTTGAAAATGCCTTACCCGTCTCTGAGTCTCTGATTGGAATTGATCCTGCAATGATCCATATTTTTAATTCTTTGGCTATATTTGAAATCTCAGTCTGGATGATGCCACTCTCCTCGTCTTCCATAACTGAGTTGAGTAGTTCTTTTGGATGCCCCATGAATGCAAAGTTCTCTGGTAAAAAACAAGCATCTGCACCTGCATCACTCGCTGCAGACAATAATGACTTTGCTTTCATCAAGTTTGAATTGACCTGATCACTTGAATTCATTTGGATGGCTGCGATTTTCATTTCAGTAAAATATGGTCAATTAATTGGATTCGTCCGGAAGAAATTGATCACAATTGTCTATCAATGTCCGATCAATCTCATCTCTTTGTATAGTTATCAATTCTGGCTTTTTCCATTCACCTGAGATATTAAAGTAGCTCAATGTATCCTCATCTGGTCTGCTCAATATCTTTGACAATATAAACATTGATGCAGCAGCAGCAGGGCCAGCTAGAACTGCTGCTCCACCAGTCAAAATATCAGATACATCTGGATCAATAATCATGGTTTGATCATAAGTTCTGTTCTCAAGATCTGATGTGCCAATAATTAAGACATCTACTGTCTTAGTATTCAATGAAAGATTGCAAGTAAATGCTGTCCTGTCTTGGAGCAATAATTCCCCCTTGATATAGTCAAAGACCAATCCCTCATCCAGGACATCTTCAAAATTTAGCAAAAAACGCTTTGGTAATTGAGAAAAGCTAAAAATGGATAATGCTTTCCCAGGCACAGATTCCTTGGTATTTATAACCCCATCCATAATTAAAATTTCTATATTTCCGTCAGCAAATAATACCTCTTGTTTTCTTGGAACCTCATCCCATTTAAGATTTAAACTAAATGAAGCATCATCACTTTCGATAACATCAGTGAGACCAACCGTGGCTTGTAGATGCTCTATATCAATTGCCCTTGCAGAAATGGACTTTAGCTCCAATGAAGGTCTTTTGAATCCCTTCCTCTTAGGGAGCCTAAATTGAGTGATTGGAATACTGTTAATCATATAGCCATTGTCAACATTATGGCTGAATTGAATCTCGCTGCCATTGATGATGATTGCTGTGATGGCTGGTATTTGATTAATAATCGATTTTATGGGATCAATTTCGATATTGAGTTCATCAATGTATACGGGCAATGGGTCATTGGTCTGTGCCATCTGCACATCTCTAAAAGAAAATTGAATCTTAAAATTTACAATTGAATGTTTCTTATAAGAAACGATTAAGCTTTGGTATTCAAAATCAAGCGATAGACGCTTCTCTACAATCTCAACTATCTCGAGCCTATTTTCTAAAACCAATTCATTCAATTTATCTTCAATTTCAGTTTTACCAAAGGACAAAGCAAAAATAATTCCCCCAAGAGCAAGAATCGAAACAATCATTAATGAAAGCGCAATCTTGAATAAAATTGAAATTATGGATTTGATCATTCTTCTTGGTTAACTAAGTTTTAGAGAAATTATACTCAGCAATTATGAAAAGAACATGAACTCATGGACGATGATAAGGCTGATTATCAATAATAGACCATGCTCTATAGAGTTGTTCTGCCAAAATCAAGGGAACCATGCTGTGCACATAAGTTAGGCTAGATAAAGAAAGTGAAACATTTCCTCTTTCTTTCACTGATTTGGCTAAGCCATCAGGTCCACCAATTACAAAAACTGGTTCAGCGCCCTCATCCATCCATTTCTTAAGCCATTTTGAAAATTGTATCGTATCTATTTGCTTGCCTTTTTCATCCATTGCTATGACAAAATTTGAAGCATCTAAGTTGCTAAGGATTTTGCTGCATTCTTCTTCAAGATTTTGATGGGCCACTTTCTGTTTTGATCGCTTAGAGATGGGTAATTCTATCTGCTCGACTTTCATAAAGGGTGGCAACATCTTGAGATATCTATCAATTTCATTCTTGAATTGATTTTTCTTACCTGTGACAGTGATGATTTTAATTTTCATTGATCGAAAATTCTGTCCCGATACTCCATAAATCTTCCAATTTATAAAACTCTCTGACTTCACTAAGCATTACGTGAAGAATAGCATCTCCAAGATCAATTAATACCCATTGGCCTGACTCATAACCTTCAATTCCCAATACTGGCATATTGATTTCTTTCATTCTTTCAACTACTCGGTCAATAATGGAACGGGCATGCCGATTAGAAGTACCAGTACAAAAAATCATGTGATCACTGATCGAGGTTAATTCTCTTACGTCAATTGCATGCACATCGATGGCCTTCATATCATCCAATACCACCATAGTTAGATCTAATATGGTCTGATCTGTCATGCTGTTTTCCTCATAGGGTTAGCAATCATATATAAAAGCCTTCCAATTTCGTCCCATGAATTACCAGCTGCTGCTCCTTTGATCACTTTGTCAACAGAACATGCTTGTCCCAAAATTGATTCCATATATTGATGGTTCACTTGATTGAGAAAATTACCGATCAGTTGCTGCTTACTTTGCCAGATTTTGGCTCGATTCATGCTTTGCTTAATAGAATTACCGCAAGAGATATCCAAGCTCATACTGAATAAATTTTTTATTTCCCAATTAATAACTCGCATGACTTCAAAAGGTTGCATCCCCTCTTTTTGAAGACGCTTGAATATATTAAATGTTCTTGTGCTATTACTGGAAATAGCTGCGTCAGTCAGCTGAAAAAGATCAAAATGAGCCCCGTCGGCTACACAGTCATTTACGTCCTCAAGAGAAACTCTCTGATCAATCCCCATTAGCATGAGACGATCAATGGACTGCATCGCAGCAAAGAGATTGCCTTCGGTCAGTGCCACAAACATAGCCAATGCATCCTTGTCGATAGAGAGCCCCTTATCTCTTAATCTCCTTGAGATCCATCCGCCCATTTGTGAGGGATATACTTTCTTGCATTCTATAACTTGAGCCCTAGCAGAAAAAGCCTTAAACCATTTTGTATTGGTTACACTCTTTTCTAATTTCCCACAGATCAAAATCAAAAGATGATCATCTGTGATTATTTCCATCAACTCCAATAAAGCAACAGAACCAGTTTTACCAGGTCTGCCCAAAGGTAGATTGATCTCAATGATCTTTTTTTCAGCGAAAAGTGATGGGCTTTTCAATTCTGCAAAAACCCCATCCCAGTTTGATCTTGCATCAAAATAGAATCTGGAGCGTTCTGTAAAACCAAGATTATATGCATTACTTCGGATTTCGTCTTGAGCCTCAAGTATGAGTAAATCCTCAGCTCCATGGATCAAATACATTTGATGGAATTCTTTTTCTTCAATTTGCTTAATCATTGATAATAGATCATTAATTATCTCTGGAATTTCTCAGAATTTGAAATTTTTCTGGAACTGGATCATGGCCTCCACTGAAAAACGGGTTACATCTTAGGATTCTCAATATCATGAGAATGGATCCTTTGATGGATCCATGTTGATCAATGGCCTCAATTGCGTATTGGGAACACGTTGGAAAATATCTACAAGAAGCAGGGAAATATGGAGATATAAACTTTTGATAGAAGATAATGACTTGCTTCATAAAGGACTTCTTAGGTCATCATGCCAGCATCTTTCTTGATTCTGGCGATCATTAAGTTCAGACCATTGTTTCTTGTTGGGCTCAAGTGTTCATTTAAGCCAATCATGGAAATAAACTTTGGCTCTGTTTCTATAATTTCTGAAGGCTTCTGATTGTCATATATTCTCAACAGTAAGGCTATAAGCCCGGAAACAATTGCAGAATCACTGGTTGCTTTACATCTGAATAAACCATCCTCTAATGAAGTCACAAACCAAACACTCGATTGACAGCCATGCACTTTATTTTCATCGATCATTTGGTCACTTGGAAAATTTTCCAACTTTTTACCCAGATCGATAATGTATTCATACTTTTCCATCCAAGTATCAAAAATTTCAAACTCTTCAGAAATGGATTGTTGAATTTCTTCCAATGATTCCATTGCTTATAGTTTCTTCCAAACTGGTCCTTCTGGACCATCTTCTATTGTTACACCGAGTGACTCGATCTCTTGTCTAATTTGATCAGCTCGTTCAAAATTTCTATTGGACCTTGCTGCTTCTCTCTCAGTCAAAAGATGATCAATTAATGCCTTATCAACTTCGATGTTTTCAAACCATATTTCTGCATCTTGATTCATCAAACCCAATAAATGAGCTGACCCAATTAAAATTGATGCCAATTTTCTAGACTCTTCATCTGATTTTGCATTATTGATATTTTTTACTATGGCAAAAAGTTCACTCAGTGCCTTGGGCGTATTGATATCATCTGCAATTGCATTCAAAACTTCTTCTGAGGGCTCTCCTGGTGAGATCTTCCCCAATTGTCTGATCGAACCATACAAGCGATCAAGCTTCTTCCCTGAATCACTGATCAATGCATCATTCCAATTGATTGGTTTACGATAGTGTGTGGTTAAAAATGCCATTCGTATGACCTCTGGTCTGATTTCTTTTAGGAGATCTCGAATAAGCAAAAGATTGCCTTCAGATTTTGACATCTTTACGTTATCAAAATCGATCATTCCATTATGGACCCAATAGTTTGCGAGTGGTTCTCCTGAATGTGAGCACATGCTCTGCGCACATTCGTTCTCATGATGAGGAAACAAAAGGTCACTTCCACCACCATGAATATCCAATGTTCTTCCTAAATATTTCTTTGCCATTGCTGAGCATTCAAGATGCCAACCAGGCCTTCCAAAACCCCAAGGACTATCCCAACCAGGAGTTTCCCCAGTGGATGGCTTCCAGAGTACAAAGTCCCTTTGATTATTTTTTATTTCTGAAGATTTTATTCTTGTTCCTGAAATCTGTTCTTCTTCTGTTTCTCAGGAATATGTTCTGTAGCCAATGGCTCTAAATCTGGTTTTTCAACACCTAAGGCAGTCATGTCTTCTTGATAAATTTTTGTATAACGCTGTGTAACTTCAGAAATATGCACGCCCTCATCATCAGCTGCCTGATAAATTTTGTCATCTAAGTCGGTTATATTCCTAATGTACGTGAGATCAAATTCCCTCCTTAAAAGCCTTGCTAGAACATCGAATATGACAGGACCTCTCGCATTTCCAATATGAGGATAACTATATACTGTGGGTCCACAGACATACATTGTGACCTTTTTGGGGTCAATGGGAACAAATAGCTCTTTGCTCTTGGTGTTTGAATTGTAGAGTTTGATCTTCATTTTTGGTTTTTATTGCATTTATGAAAGTTATAATACCTAATGTTTTAATTAGATTCTTTGGTCATTAGTGGATTAAATAAAAGATGTTTCAGGAAAGACTCAGTATTGAGGAAGTAGAAGAAGGAACTGGATTAGCCCCCAAGTTTGATGTTAATGGTTTGATACCAGTTGTCACTACAGATGTCGAATCTGGAGAGTTATTGATGCATGGCTATATGAATCACGAAGCACTTGAGAAAACAATCATTACTGGTCAAATGCATTACTTTAGCAGAAGCAGGAAAGTCATCTGGCACAAAGGAGCAACCAGTGGTTTTTTTCAGAATGTAGATGAGCTCATGATTGATGATGATCAAGATACTATTTGGGCCAAAGTAAAAGTCATGGGTGGTGCAAGTTGTCATGTTGGTTACAGAAGCTGTTTTTATCGGAAAATTATTTCTAATGAGGAAAAAGTGCAACTTGAATTCACTGATACTGAAAAGGTTTTTGACCCTGATGACGTTTATGGAGACGCACCCAATCCCACAAAACTCTGACTATGAGCATTGTTGAAACAATCAGTTATGAGCTTTGGGACAAAGATCCGGAAGCATTTGCTGATCAATTGGGAAAGAATCACAAAGCGACAGGATTTTGTGGGATACAAGATCACCCGATACCTGAGCATATGGTGTCAGACTCAATAAAAATGTTTGAAGAGTTCTTTGCTTTGCCACAAGACATCAAGATGAAATACTTTATAAAGAATATTGGGGGAGCGAGAGGTTATACGCCCTATAAAATTGAAACAGCAAAAGGTGCTGAACATGCTGATTTAAAAGAGTTTTGGCAAACAGGTAGAGATCTCGAGGATGGTCACCGCTACACAAAATATATGTTTGAAAATATAGTTGCCGAAGAAATTCCTGAATTCAAGAAAACAGTTACTGAGCTTTTTGATGCTTTTGACAGTTTCGGGCAACAACTCATGGAAGCAATAGCGATATATTTAGGGCTGGAGAATAATTACTTTGATTCACAAATTAACGAGGGCAATAGTGTCTTAAGAACCATACATTACCCTCCTGCAGATGAAGATATAGGAGAAAGAGCTGGTGCTCATGGTGATATCAACCTAATCACTCTGCTTATAGGAGGGAATAAACCCGGCTTAGAAATTCTCGTAGATGACAGTTGGTATCCAATAGATACACCTCAGAGCACTGTGGTTTGCAATGTGGGTGATATGCTAGAAAGATTCACCAATAATCGATTGCCCTCAGTATTGCATCGGGTTACGACCCCATCAGATGCTGTGAAAGGCTCATCACGTTATTCTATCCCTTTCTTCTTACATCCCAATCCTGATTGGCTCATCGAAACATTACCTTCATGCATAGACGATGAGCATCCGGATCTTTATCCTGAAGGGATTATGGCTGATGATTTCCTGCAGCAGCGTTTATATGAAATCAAATTGTTGTAAACTAATCTGATGGATATTCTTCAAATCGTTATTGGCGGCATCATACTGATTCTTCTGGGTGCTGTTTTCTCAAGAGATTTTAGAAAAATAAATCCTCTATACCTTTTCAATGCCATAGCTCTTCAATTTGTACTCTCTTTTTTACTTATTAAGGTGCCTCCGATTACAAATGCATTTAACTCATTATCCAAGGGTGTTTTGGCTCTAAAAGATGCGACAGATAAGGGCACAGGTTTTGTATTTGGTTATCTCGCAGAAGGAGCGCCTAAGCCATTTGAGGTCATAGATCCAGCATTTGCAAATATTTTTATCTTCTCTGGATTAATGTTGATCATAGTTGTTTCTGCGCTTTCAGCAATTTTTTGGCACTGGAGGATTCTTCCAATAATTATCAAAGCGATAGCTACACTTTTCAAAAAACCACTCAATGTGGGCGGCCCTGTGGGTTTGAGTTCAACCGCAAACATAATATTTGGGCAAGTTGAAGCACCTCTTTTGATCAGACCCTATCTCAGCAAAATGTCAAAACATGAATTGTTGGTCCTCATGACAGTTGGAATGTCAACAATCTCAGGTGGTGTAATGGTAGTCTTTGTGACAATGCTGTCTGGCCTCTATTCTGAAAATCTCATAGGTCATTTTTTAACTGCGTCAATCATTTCGGTTCCTGCTGCAATCATGTATGCAAATATCATGCTACCGAGTGATATAAAAACAGAAGATGAGAGTGAGATTGAACAATCTAAACTATACCGAGGAACAATGGATGCACTGACTAGCGGTACTCAAGATGGTCTGCAAATTACTCTCAATATAGCGGCGCTGCTTCTTGTTTTAATTACAATTGTTACTCTTGTGAACACTGGTCTCGAAGCTCTTCTGCCTCAAGTCGCTGGAGAATCAATCACTCTTGAAAGGATTGCTGGATGGATTTTTGCACCAATCGCTTGGTGCATGGGCATACCATCATCTGAAATACAGCTTGCAGGATCACTTCTGGGTGTGAAATTTATACTCAATGAATTTGTGGCATATATCAATCTATCCTCAATTGATCCATCGGCACTTTCTGAAAAAAGCAGAGTCATCATGCTTTATGCTTTATGTGGATTTGCAAATTTATCAAGTGTTGGAATCCTACTCAGTGGCATTGGTACAATGATTCCCGATAGAAAAGAGGATTTGATTTCTGTAAGTGGAAAAGCACTGATTGGGGCAACTCTGGCTTCATGCTTTACAGGATTGGTGGTAGGAATTATCTCCTGACTATGAGCCAATAGCCCCCTTGTAAAAACATTTTCGGCAAAGCGATAAGTATCTTTCATTTCCTCCGATTTCAACCTGTTCACCGGATCTAATAATTGAGCCATCTTCGCTGACGCGAACGATCATGGTTGCTTTACTTCCGCAATGACAAACAGCACGTAACTCTTTTAATCTATCCGCCCAAGCCAACAGATACTTGCTTCCTTCAAATAATTCACCCTGGAAGTCTGTTCTGATCCCAAAAGCCATTACGGTAATGTTCATCTCATCGACAATCTTTCCTAATTGCTCAACTTGATCTTTGCTTAGAAATTGCGCCTCATCAATCAGCACACAACTCAATTCATTCTTCTTATTCATATCTTGGACCATCATCAAGATATCGTCTGATTCAGTATAAGTATGAGCAGGAGTTCTCAATCCAACTCTTGATACCACTTCTGATTCACCATAACGGTTATCCTTTGATGATGTAAAAACCATGGTCTCAAGACCTCTTTCACGATAACCATGGCTAGCTTGCAATAGTGCTGTTGATTTGCCTGCATTCATTGTCGAATATATAAAATGAAGAGCTGCCATCACAATACCTCGTTTATTCTGAGCAAAATTTTATCAACAACTTGCTCAGCGAGTGATTCCTTAATGAATTTTGATTCATTTGCTTTTCCTAGTATTTGGTTTCTATCAAAACTGTAATCAGCCACTTCCTTGTATTCTGAGTTCTCAATGATACTTTGATTTTGATGTATAAGAGACCATGTTACCTCATTGTGCGCTCTCAATGATGATTTCATTTTGATGGATGAGAGACCAAGTGACCTCTAAGTTAATTTCAAATTCTTTTGGATAATTTGAAGATGAGACAGTGATGACCCTCTCCTTGAAATCATCATTGCTAATTATGATGATCGTATCTGCTGTTGCTTTGCTCTCAGATAGGGGAATGCCATTTGATTTCAGTGTATTTTTGAGGACCCTATAAAAAGATGAATAACGATCAGTTGTTTCTAAAAAAACATTGCCAGATTTAGTGGCCAACGAAGATGTGTCTTGCAACTCATAGCCACAAGATGATGCTATTAAGCAAGATAGAATGATCAATGATTTTTGAATATTTCCCACTAAACTACGATGTTAACTAACTTTTCGGGTATCACGATAATTTTCTTAATCTCATTTCCATCAATGAAGCGCACTACCTTTTCGTCAGACAATGCCATTGATTTTAATTCATCAATTAGCGATGTTTCACTTTTGAGGAGACTGGAGTCAAATTTTGGCCACCTAGCATCAATAATCGGCTGATCATGATTAATATCCAGCCAAAGCTGATGACAAATATGTGGAACGATCGGTGAGAGCAATAATAGTATGCTTTCAATTGCCTCTTTGATTACTTGGCGATCCAATTCATCATCGACATTGAAAGCTGAAACTTCATTAACAAGTTCCATGACTGCTGCAATTGCGGTATTAAAAGTATACCTTCTTCCGATATCGTCTGTGACCTTTGAAATTGTTTGATGCGTTTTTCTTCTCAACTTATTTTGATTTCCATTAAACTTTTCATTCGACGAAATACCAGGAATATTTTTTATAGAGTCTTGATGGGTTTTTATCAGTTTCCATAACTTTTTTAAAAACCGATATGAGCCATTGATTGCTGTATCTGACCACTCTAAAGATTGCTCTGGAGGAGAGGTAAACATCATGAATAAACGAACCGTATCTGCGCCGTAATTTTGAATCATCTCCTCTGGATCGACTGTGTTGCCTAAAGATTTTGACATCTTTGCGCCATCATTTAGAACCATGCCCTGGGTTAATAGCCTTTTAAATGGCTCATTTCCTTCAACGAGACCCTCATCTCGAAGTAGCTTATGATAGAACCTTGCATACAGGAGGTGTAAGATCGCGTGCTCAATTCCACCAATATAGAGGTCAACTGGAAGCCAATATTTGGCTCTATCATCCAACATCACTTTGTCAGAATCGCTTGAACAAAATCTAGCGTAGTACCAAGAAGATTCCATAAAAGTATCGAACGTATCTGTTTCACGAACCAATGGAATATCTCTGTCATTCACCTCATAAAAATCACTCATTGTTTTCAATGGAGAATGAACTCCATCGAATTCTACCTCCTCCGGTAAAGAGACAGGAAGATTTTCATCAGACTCTGAAACAAGATCGCCCTGCTCGTTTGTCAACACTGGTATTGGAGCACCCCAATACCGTTGCCTAGAAATGAGCCAGTCCCTTAAACGATAATTGATGACTTTCTTTGCTGCATTTTTATCAGTAAGTAATTCTCCTATCTGATCTTTTGCTTGAGCAGAGCTGACTCCATCATAATTTCCTGCATTAAACAATATACCTTCTTCAATATAGGCTTCTTTGTTGAAATCATGATTTGAATCTTTGTCATTTGATCTTATTACAGGCTGAATATGTAAATCATATTTTTTTGCAAAATCATGATCTCTTTGATCATGTGCAGGCACAGACATGATTGAACCCGTTCCATAGGTCATTAGCACAAAGTTTGCAGTCCATACTGGGATCTCTTCACCATTGATAGGATTGATTGCATTAAAGCCGAGGGGAACACCTTTCTTTTCCATTTTCTCCAAAGCTTCTTCAGATACTGCTTGTGATTTTGTATCTTCTAGAAATTCTTGCACATTGTTATCTAAGCTGGCTATCTCTTGAACAATCGGATGCTCTGGAGCCAATGCAAGATAGGTTGCACCAAAGAGTGTATCTGTTCTAGTGGTGTAAACACTGATAGCTGTATCTAAGTGAGGAATCTCAAAGTCGATTTCATAGCCTTCTGATCGACCAATCCAATTTCTTTGCATTACTTTGACTTGCTCTGGCCAGTCTAGATCATCTAATCCTTCGAGTAGCTCTTCACAGTAATCCGTTATCCTAAGAAACCATTGAGGCATATTTCTTCGCTCAATGGTTGCACCAGATCTCCAACCTTTTCCATCAATCACTTGCTCATTCGCAAGAACGGTATTCTCAACGGGATCCCAATTGACTATGGCATCGCTTCGATATGCAATACCCTTCTCAAACAAACGGGTAAACATCCATTGTTCCCATTTGTAGTAATCAGGATCGCAAGTAGCAAGTTCTCTGCTCCAATCATACCCAAAACCAAGCATCTTTAACTGATACTTCATGTATTCAATGTTTTGTCTGGTCCACTTTGATGGAGCCATATTATTTTTTATTGCTGCACCCTCAGCTGGTAAACCAAAAGCATCCCATCCCATTGGCTGCAAAACATTCTTGCCATGCATTCTCTGATATCTAGATACGACATCACCAATTGTGTAATTCCTAACATGTCCCATATGCAATCGTCCACTCGGGTATGGAAACATGCAAAGACAGTAATATTTTTCCTTCTCTTGATCCTCAATCGATTCAAAAACTCTCTTATCCTCCCAATAATTCTGGGCTGATTCTTCTATTTCTCTTGGGTTATATTTTGAATCAATCATTTTTAATTTTTAAAACGAAGCATACCTATTATTACCCCCATTGTCATAAGGAAAATACTGAGAAGCAATGAAAAAGTATCCCCCCAAAGCATATAAGGCGTTCGGCCTTCCATAGGAAAGAAACTGCCTGTAATCACTGAGTATTCATGAGGTCTAGAGGTCTCATGTATCTTGCCTTTAGGGCCAATGATTGCACTGATTCCTGTATTGGTTGATCGCAGAAGATATCTTCCACTTTCTATTGCTCTCATTCTGGACATTTGTAAATGCTGTGCAGAGGCAATTGACTTACCGAACCATGCGTTATTCGTGATGTTTATTATTACATTTGATTGAGGAAAGAAATCCAGCACGTCAGAGCCAAAAATATCTTCGTAACAAATAGAGGGAAGCATTCTAAGATTACCTAAATTAAATGGTTGTTGATCTCTGCCCCCTTTTGCGATGTCTCTACTTGGCAGATTGATAGATTGCATCCAAGAACGAATGCCTTCTGTCACAGGAAAATACTCACCAAAGGGAACCAGATGTCTCTTTTGGTATATATTTTCCTCTTCACCAAGGCTAATCATTGAATTAAAAACTTGACCATTCTGATCCTGAGTATTGATACCTAAAATTAACATTTGTATATCTTTCTCTTTTATTTTCGTATCAAGATACTCCAAGTACCCCTCAACATTTCTCTTTAGAGATGGAATTGCCACTTCAGGCCAAATCACTAAATCCGTTCCTTCTAAGTTACTTAAACTTGATGCATAGAGAGTGAGTGTATTTTCGAATTCGCTTCCTAGCCATTTCTTATCCTGCTCAATGTTTCCTTGGACAAGTGCAACCTGATATGAAGATTCATTTGATTTATGTGTCCAATTAACCGTACCAAGGAGATAACTAGATATGATTAAGATAACAATAATTAAGCTGCCTAAAACTCTCTTATTCAGGAAAGTAAGCAAAATTGCAGACGAAGCCATTGCCATCACCATCGACACCAAAAAAACTCCCCCAATAGGAGCCCAACTAGAGATAAGGCTACCACTTTCCATATAACCTAAACTGAACCATGGAAAACCAGTTAAGAAGTAGCCTCTGAATATTTCCAGTAATGTCCATAATGAAGGAGCGATCAGAAGAAGTGAAATCCATTCATTGGCAATTCTTTTATGAAGTTTTACAAAAATAAAGCCAAATAAAGAATGAAATAAAGAGAGATAAATAGATAAGATTGCTATAAGCAAAATAGCAAGTATTTTTGGAGCCCCGCTCACTATATGAATACTGATATACAACCAATACAAACCAGTGCAATAAAGAAAAAATCCAAATAGAAAAAATAGTAAGGCAGCTCTTTTCTCATTCAGATTTATTGCAAAATAAAATAAAACGGAGACAGCTAATAATCCAATAAACTGGTATCCGAATGGCTCAAAACCTATCAAGTATGAGAGGGAAAGAGCTATAGAGCTAAGATATAATTTGGGTCCTGATAGTTGATGAATCAATCTAGAGTAACCTCGATGCTTGATAATCTTCTATCATCAGCTTCAAGGATTCTGAATGAACAATCTTCAATCTTAATAATTTCTTCTATTGTAGGAAGCTTGCCCTGCATTTTAATTAGCATTCCACCCAGTGTGTCATAGTCTTCATCTAGAAATTCTGTTTCAAAATATTCATTAAAATCTTCAATCCTTATTAAAGCTTCAACAATATATTTCTTATGTCCAATCTCCTTAATCATCGGCAAATCTTCAGGATCATACTCATCCTCAATATCACCGACAATTTGCTCAAGCACATCTTCAATCGTGAGTAATCCCGCTGTTCTTCCATATTCATCGACAACAATCGCCATGTGATTCCTGCTTTTTCTGAATTCTTTTAAAAGTATTTGCAATTGCTTGCTTTCAGGAATAAACGTTGCAGTCCTGAGGCAGTTATTTAGGTCGAAATCAGCTTTATTTGTTTGAGAGAACCTCAAAAGATCTTTTGCAAGCAAGATTCCAATCACTTCGTCTTTATTATCACCAATAACAGGGAATCGAGAATGGCCCGAATTTATAATGATTTGAAGCATTTGATCGATGCTCATATCATCCTCAAGAAGGATCATATTTGATCTCGGTATCATAATATCTCTGACTTGAAGGCTTGATACTTCAATCACACCTTCGATCATCTTAATTTGATCTTTGCCAAGAAGACTGCTCCACTTATCAGAGCGAATGAGTGAGTAAAAACCTTCTGAATCGTTCTTATTTTTTTGGAAAAAGCTTTTAATACTTGCAACTAAATTCATGGCATCACCGATTGCAATATTTTATTAGTCAGTTCATTCATCTCATGCTCCTCATGATCATCTTGATGATCGTATCCCATCAAATGAAGAAAGCCATGAATGACCATATGTATAAAATGGTCATTTACTGTTTTTTGCAAATCATTTGATTCCTCTTTAACTACAGGATAGCAAACAACAATATCCCCAAGCGATGGAGCCTCAATCCCCAAATGATTTTCCTTTTTTGGATCGCCTACAAAAGCAAGAACATTTGTAGGGGTATTCTTTTTTTTGAATTTCTTATTTATCTCAGCGCCCTCTTCTCTCCCAACAATTCTTATATTGACAGAAATATCAAAATCATAAGGTCTATTTGACTTTTCATAAGCAGCCAATATCGCATCCTTTATCAGTTCTCTTGATATCGTTTTTGAAATACTATGCACTGACTGAATCTCTATATTCGAAGGTGATATGGTCATTTGCTGTCTTTATTCTTTTCGTATGCTTCTACAATCTCTTGCACAATTCGATGCCTGACGACATCTTTATGTGAAAAATGCACAGAAGCAATCTTATCTATGTCCGACACAACACTTAACGCATGCTCAAGACCTGATTTCTTTTCCGTTGGTAAATCAATTTGGGTAATGTCACCATTGACAACAGATTTTGAGCCAAACCCCATTCTGGTTAAAAACATTTTCATTTGTTCCACAGTAGTGTTTTGCGCTTCATCCAAAATAATAAAGCTTTCATTCAAGGATCGTCCTCTCATAAATGCCAAAGGCGCAAGCTCAATTGTTCTTCTCTCTATTAAATTAGAAACTTGCTCAAATCCCATCATTTCATAAAGTGCGTCATACATCGGTCTGAGATATGGATCAACTTTCTGTGATAAATCGCCGGGAAGAAAGCCAAGGTTTTCTCCCGCTTCAACTGCAGGCCTCACTAGAATGATTCTTTTGACATCTTGCCTCTGAAGAGATTCAATGGCAGCAGCTACAGCTAAATAGGTTTTACCTGTACCAGCAGGTCCAATTCCGAATGTTACATCATGATTCCTGATTGATTGAATATACTCATACTGATTCATATTTCGAGTCTGTATCTCTCTGCGAGGCGTTTTAATAAAAGTTGGTTGCTCCGTAGATGAAGATGGTTTTTCTTGATGATTCATGATCTTTTTTATAACGAGATGAACTTTTTCTTTATCGATGCTTTCTTTGCTTGCAATGGCATGTAGCTCTAAGAGTATTCTCTCGCCTAAGGGAAGCTTTCTTTTCTGGCCCTCAAGGAGGAATAAATTGCCTCTGTTTTTAATTTGTATATTTAGTTCATTTTCAATCGATCTAATATTACTGTCAAATGTCCCCAATAAATTTGCAAGGATTGAATTATCGATTGGATTTATTTCAAATTCTAATGTTGATGTTTTCAATTGACCAACCTGGCTCTGAGTGAATTAGGCAATGCCTCTGTGATATGAAGATTAACAAAACTACCAATTAAGTCTCGAGGCCCATCAAAATTGACCCAACGGTTATTCTCTGTCCTGCCTGTGATCTGATGGTGGTCTTTTTTTGACTGCTTCTCAACCAAAACATTTTGCTCTGACCCTATCATTGATTGACTGATCTTATTTGCATTCTGATTAATCAAAGCCTGCAATTCATTCAGGCGTCTTAGCTTCTCTTTATAAGGAACATCATCAATCATTTCAGCTGCAGGCGTATTGGGCCTTGGGCTGAAGATAAAACTAAATGATTGATCAAATTTTATTTTATTGATCAAATCAATGGTTTCCTCAAAATCCACATCTGTTTCACCAGGAAATCCAACAATAAAATCAGAGGAAATACTGATATCTGGACGAATTGATCTCAGTTTCTCAATTCTATCTATATAGAGTTCAATCTTATGTTTACGCTCCATTAGCTTTAGAATTCTGTCTGATCCGCTCTGTACAGGGAGATGAAGATAATTTGCAAGCTTTCTGTTTTCAAAAGAACTGATCAAGTCATCCGTAAATTGAAGAGGATGCGATGTGGTAAACCTGATACGATCAACACCATCAATATCTGCAACAAGATGAAGCAGGTCAGCAAGACGCAATTTAATGCCATGCATATCTTTTGCCCTGTATGCATTTACATTCTGACCGAGTAAGTTGATTTCTCTCACCCCTCTTTCAGCCAAATTTTTAGAGAATTTCTCAATCTTAGGGAATGAAGTGTCGATTGAAGGCATCCTAGTTTTTACAGCATCATCATACAACTTGGGTAATCGATGCAAAGTCTGAGGGCCAAATACAATATCTACATAAGGCGCCCTTTTGATAATATTCTCTCCCTCTTGACTTGCCACACATCCGCCCACACCAATGATAAGCTCAGGATTCTGATTCTTAAGAGGCTTCCATCGGCCAAGCTGTGAAAAAACCTTTTCCTGAGGTTTTTCCCTAATAGAACAAGTATTAAGCAATATTAAGTCAGCCTCAGAAGGGTCTTTAGTTTGCTCCATATCCCTTTCTGTGCACATCATATCCACCATTTTTGATGAATCATACTCATTCATCTGGCAGCCAAACGACTTAATGAAAACTTTTTTTGTCACAGAAATTTATGCGATGAATTAGAAAGGTATATCATCATCAAACTCATCATCATTGAAGTTTGATTTTGATGTTGATTGGTCCATGTTATTAGACTGACTAGAACCTGAGCTCATTCTCTCGCCGAGCATCTCTAATTGATTGCCTACTATCTCGGTTGTCCACCTTTCATTACCATCTCTATCTTCCCATTTTCTAGTCTGCAGCTTGCCTTCTACATAGACTTGGGATCCTTTTCTTAGATATTGATCAGCTATTTCGGCCAATCTTCCAAAAAAGACTACTCTGTGCCACTCTGTCTTCTCTTGTCTTTCGCCTGTATCTCTGTCATTCCATGATTCAGATGTCGCAACACTAAAATTAGCAACCATATTTCCACTCGGCATAGATTTAGTGTCTGGATCTGCCCCAAGATTCCCAACTATGATTACTTTGTTAATGCCTCTAGCCATATTTATTTCCTTAAAACTTTTTTATATATTCCACGAATCATTGTAACAAAAAGCAGTTAATTTCGCCCCATTAGAAAAAAAGATTTACAATGGTGGGTTGGTATTTTTTATGAGCAATATTGAAATTAAAGGTGCAAGAACGCACAACCTAAAGAATCTGGATGTAAGTCTCCCTAGAGATAATCTGATTGTGATTACTGGTCTATCTGGATCTGGTAAATCATCATTGGCCTTCGACACGATATATGCAGAGGGTCAGCGTCGTTATGTTGAATCTCTATCTGCATATGCAAGACAATTCTTATCAATGATGGAAAAACCAGAGGTCGATCTAATAGAAGGTTTGTCTCCGGCAATATCGATTGAGCAGAAAACAACATCTCACAATCCAAGATCGACAGTTGGGACAGTAACTGAAATTTATGACTACCTCAGACTCCTCTATGCAAGAATTGGTGATCCTTATTGTCCAAATCATGATAGAAAACTAGGAATACAAAATGTCAGTGAAATGGTCGATCAAATCATGAAGCTAAAAAATAATAATAGAATGGCAATGGTTGCTCCACTGATCAATAACAGAAAAGGTGAACATGTAGATCTAATCAAGAATATCAGATCTAGAGGCTTCATAAGACTAAGAATTAATGGTGAGGTACATGATATAGATGAGCTCCCTCAGATTGATGCAAAGAAAAATAATACCATTGAGGTTGTGGTTGATCGCTTTACCATCAAACCTGATATTGAAAATAGGCTCAGTGAGTCATTGGAAACAACCTTAGATCTATCAAATGGTATTGCTAAAATAATTTCTCTCGATGACTCATCATTAGACATTCTTTTTTCAAATAAATTTGCATGCCCAGAGTGCGGATACTCAATACCTGAGCTAGAACCTCGGACCTTCTCATTCAATAATCCTGCAGGAGCTTGTGAAAAATGTGATGGATTAGGTGTTGAGCATTTCTTCAGCCCAGATCTAGTGATAAAAAATGAAGACCTAAGCATTTCAGAAGGTGCCATTCGTGGTTGGGATCGAAGGAACTTCTATTATTTTCATTTAATTAAAAACTTATCCAAGCATTATGATTTTGATATTGATGTGCCCTATAAAAATATCCATCAGGAAATCAAAGAGATTCTACTAAATGGAAGCGGGGATGAAAAAATAGCTTTTGTTTATCCAGGCAGAGGTGGAAAAAGAATAAGAAGGAAACATGCATTTGAAGGAGTAATTCCAAACCTTCAAAGAAGATATATAGAAACTGATTCGCAAAGGGTCAAAGATGCACTTTCTAAATTTATGAGCACAAAACCATGTGGCAATTGCGAAGGCACAAGACTCAATGAAAGCGCACGAAATATCTTCTTAAAGAAAGAAAGAATCTCTGATCTCACACAAATGAATATAGAAGAGTTACTCTTTTATTTTAAGGACTTGAAATTAAAAGGCACAAAACAGGAAATTGCCAAAGGTGTTGTCAAAGAAATCATTGATAGATTGGAATTTTTATCTAATGTTGGTTTGAATTATCTCAATCTAGAAAGAAGTGCTGAAACCTTATCCGGTGGAGAGTCTCAAAGAATACGATTAGCAAGTCAAATAGGCTCGGGCTTAGTTGGTGTTATGTACATACTTGATGAGCCAACTATAGGCCTACATCAAAGAGACAATCAGCGTCTGATTAACACACTCACAAAGTTGAGAAA
>LUMP01000406.1_pt1 | contig 32553 bp, 34 predicted proteins | sample 729641 | NCBI WGS metagenome assembly LUMP01 (sample SAMN03860260, study PRJNA289734) | marine metagenome | biome: seawater column; feature: ocean; material: water; isolation source: Red Sea water column Station 12 - depth 47m | place: Saudi Arabia: Red Sea | collected 2011-10-15 | depth 47 m | reverse complement strand
TCTCTGGATGATTCAGCCTATAAAATTTGCCCACATTGCAATGGAATAGGAAAAGTAAGAAGCACAGAATCCTTGGCGCTTTCTGTCCTGAGGCTGGTAGGCGAGGAAGCACGTAAGGAGAAAACAAAAAGTGTCATAGCAAATATACCACCTGATGCTGCAAACTATCTCCACAATGAAAAAAGAGAATGGATCAATGAAATTGAAGAAAGAGAGAAGATCGATATCGTCTTGACCGCTGACCCAGAACTTTCCAGTGTGAATTTTACCATTACTCGAGTCAGAACTGATGGGACTGAAATTCAAGGGGGTAGCAATACCCAAGCTCATTCCCATGGTGATGATAATAAAAAGAATGGATCAAGTAGTCGTCTGAATACAGAACATGAACCTGTAAAAGCTTGGGACATTGAGGACATGAGAGGACCAAATTTGATTGATAAGATCAAGTTCTGGTTCACTGCTCCAACAAAAAAGAAAAAGCCCTCAAAAAAGAAGAAGCAGCAACCAAGAAAGAAAGCTTCTGAGAAAAGATCAAGAAAATCTCACTCTTCATCAAGAGGCAAACCTAGATCCAATAAGAAGGCAAAATCAGATGCTTCAAAAGCTGAGAAAGATAAAAAAAGAAAGAAGAAAGATCATTCTAAAGCGAATAAAAAAGCTTCCAAGAAACCATCTAAAGAAAACAAAATAAAAGCTGATGAAAAAGATAGTAAGAAGAAGGTAACTAAAAAAGCAACCAAGAAACCGCTCAAGAAAAAAGCAAAGCCTGAAGGTGACAAAAAGTCAGCAGATACAAAAAAAGCTGATGGCAGAAAGCCTAAACAGAGAAATAAAAAAGATGAAAAGAATTCTCAGGTAAAGAAAAAAGAGTCAAAAACAAAGGCTGATAAAGAAATCAAAACCTCAGACTCAAAGAAAACCTCAACAAAAACTAAAAAATCTAGCAAAACCAATAGCGATAAAGTTCTGCCTTGGGAAGATATCGTTCCTCCTAAATAATCAGTATATATCCTCGTAGAGTGCTTCAATGGCTTCTTCGAGGATATCGAGGACATCTTCAAAGCCTCGTTCGCCACCATAATAAGGATCGGGAACCTCATCAAATGAATGTTCTGGCAAATAATCGAGCATTAATTTAATTTTATGCTTGTAATCATCTGGACATAAACGCATCAAGTTTTCTCGGTTCAAATTATCCATTACTAAAATCAAATCATAATATTCAAAATCTGAAGACTTGATCTTTCTAGATCGAAGCTTTGAAAGATCAATCCCTCTTTTTGCTGCAGCCTCCTGTGATCTTATGTCTGGAGAATGTCCTAAATGATAGTCGTGTGTTCCGCAGGAATCGATCTCAAATTCTTGCGAGGTATTCTCTGCATTCACTTTTTCAATCAATAAGCCTTCTGCAGTTGGTGAACGACAGATATTCCCCATACACACAAAAAGTATCCGATGTTTTTGCTCAGTCATTCTAGGATTGATTGAACCCTGATTAAATCATCTGGCGTATCAACATCTGGACCAGGAATGGATTCAGCTTCTTCCACTTTAATACTCATATTCAATGAATACGCTCTGAGTTGTTCGAGTTTCTCTTTTTTCTCATCTTCACTTTGAGGTGAAAGGCTGAACTTTCTTAAAGTGGCAACTCTGTATGCATATATGCCTATATGGCGATGCAACCTCTCAAGTTCATGATTGACATCTATCTTTCTCTTAAAGAATAGAGCTTCATTTGTTTTTGAATCGCTTAAAACCTTAACAACATTGGGATCATTGATTTCTTGATCTAGAATCGGAACTGAAAGTGTTGCTATATCACAATCACCCATCATTTGAGCTATTTGATTGATATTCTCACTTGGCATTAAGGGGTTGTCACCTTGTAAGTTAACAATAACCTGATCATCACTCCAATTGCGATTTTTGCAAACCTCGAATATTCGATCAGTGCCCGACTTGTGATCCATACTGGTCATTTCAACATCTGCACCAAATGATTCAGCGATCGAAGCAATCTCTTCTGAATCAGTGGCAATCAATACAATTTTGGCATCACTTGCTATCGCTTTTTCATAAACCCAACGAATCAGTGGCTTGCCATTTATCATTGCCAACGCTTTCTTTGGCAATCTCTTTGAGTCCAGTCTTGAGGGTATTACAACATTAAATTCATTCATTCCATGATACCTTGAATCTGCCTGATCAGAATTTGCTCTTCTGAATGATCAATAGACATTTCTGGAATCAATTCCCATGTCTCTCGAGGCAAGTCATCTTTTGAGTATTTTACCAAGTCTTTTGGTGTTAAAAATATTGTTCTGCTTTTAATGTCATCTATTAAGCTTAGATCAGCAGTATCATGGTCAACAACATCGATGGATTCAACTTTAATATCAAGATTAATCAATTTCTCTTGCAAGGCATCTGGATCACCAATACCTGCGATCAGTAATATATCTCTGTTTGCAAAATCCTCCATGGGTCGCACTTCCCCATCGTGGATATTTTTGACTTCTCTATTCAGGATTTCAAAGCTGATTATATTCTTCATATTTAGATCTTGGTCGATCTGTTTACCATTGATTAAGAGTAAATCGAGTGAATCAAGCCTTTCTATTCTCTCTCTCAAAGGTCCAGCTGGAAGCAGATATCGATTGCCAAATCCGCGATTAGAAGAAACTACAGCAAATTCTATATCTCTCCCCAATGCATAGGGTTGCAGACCATCATCGGAAAGAATAACATCGACACCTCGATCAAAGAGTAAATTTGCTGCAACCAATTTTTTTTTACAAACGCAAACCATTGAATCTGTATGTTTTGATAGGTAAACAGCCTCATCACCAAAATCTTCGGCCTTGCTTTTTTTATCGAGAATGAATGGTTTTGAACTTGATTTTTTTCCTCTATAACCTCTCGATATAATCCCTACTTTCTTACCCAAATGGGAAAGTGTATTTGCTAAATATAAGGTGAAAGGAGTTTTACCTGTTCCCCCGACATTAATATTGCCAATTATGATCACGGGAATTTCAGGTTTACTGGTTGAAAAAATACCAAGATCATAAAGTGATCTTCTTATTTTTAATAAAATTCCATAGACCACTGAGAGGCCAATCAAAAAATTGGGTGGCTTTTTATCTCGATACCAAATGTTTTCTAAAATTTTGACAATTCTAATCATTGAACTGCATTTTATACAAAAGAGAATATTCTCCATCTTGGCTTAATAAGTCTTGATGAGTGCCCTCTTCAACGATTTTTCCATCTGAGAGAACCAATATTCGATCTGCTTTCTCAATTGTACTTAGTCTATGGGCAATGACAAAAGTTGTCCTATTTTCCATCAATCGGTCAAAAGCCTTCTGAATGAGTTTCTCACTCTCTGAATCAAGTGCAGAAGTTGCCTCATCTAGAATCAATATAGGTGCATCTTTTAGCAATGCTCTGGCTATGGCGATTCTTTGTCTCTGTCCGCCTGAAAGCAAGATTCCCTGATCACCGACTTTAGTTTGCAGTCCATCTGGTAGATCATGAATAAACTCATCAATATGAGAAGCTTTAACTGCATCTGTGATTTCCTGATTTGAATGTCCGCCGTACATGATGTTGTTCTCAATTGTGTCATTGAAAAGGGTGACCTCTTGTGTCACCAAACTGATATTCGATCTGAGTGATTCAAGCGTATATTCTTCTATCGGTAAACCATCAATCTCGATAGAGCCTTTTTCAACATCATAAAATCTTGGAATAAGGTTCACAAAAGTGGTCTTTCCACTTCCAGATTTTCCAACTATTGCAATTGTTTGCCCTGCTTTAATATTTGTATTGATGTTTTTTAAGGTTTCTTTTTCTGAGCCATAAGAGAAATTTACATCCTTGAAATGGACAGCGCCAATTAGCCTTTGAGCATCTTTGGTTCCTCTATCTATCTCATTCCGTTCATCCAATAATGAAAAAATACTAGCGGCGGCAGCTATGCCTCTTTGAATCATGGCATTGACATTCGTGAGTCGTTTCAATGGTGTCATGAGTAAAACCATCGCAGTTATAAATCCACTGAAATCTCCAACTGTCATTGAGCCTTTTACTTCGTCTAAGGTTGCCACATATACAACGCCTGCAACCCCAAGAGATGCTACAAAGATGGTTAATGCATCTCCAATTGCTTTGGTTCTGAGAAGCTTCATGTGATGACGCCTATTCACTTCATTGATTTCACCAAATTTGACTTCCTCATTTTCTTGTCCATTAAAAATCTTAATAATTCTATGATTTTGAAGTATCTCCTTTATTGAATGTGTCACATCCCCCATCGAATCCTGAATTCGTTCACTGTATCTTCTGAAGAGTGTGCTTAAGATTTTTACAATTAATGCAATCACAGGCGCTGCAGTGAAGATTACAGCAGACAACATTGGACTGAGATAGACCATGTAAATCGTCAAGGCTATGATCGTGAGGGTGTCACGTATCAATACTGTCAAAACGTTTGCTGTCGATTCTGAAACTTGCTCTATGTTAAATATAACTTTTGAAAGCAAATCTGCATTGGACTTTTGATCTAAAAATGATGTGGGTAAGTAAAGGAATTTCTTGTACACATCTGATCTTATTCTTCGAATGACATGCCTGCTGATCCAGGACATATTGTATGTTGAAAAGAAGCCTGATACCCCTCGAACAAAAAAAATGATGATCACGCCAACTGGCAATAACCACTTAAGGTCTGCTGACTCAAATGACTCTACATTGCCGGCAAAACTATCGGTCAGAACCTTTATCAGAAAGGCGAATCCTGTATCGGTGATTGCAAAAATTAGCATGGCCAAAGCACCGATTGTGAAAACAAGCCAGTATTTCTTGCCGTATTCGAGTAATCTTAAATATGTTTGTAACCCATTGTCCATAATTGGCTCATTATACGTCAATCAAAAGATAGAAATAGTCCTCATAATGTGTTGATATTATGAAGTTTTTTTATTTTCTGACCAGAATACCTCCATCAAGTTTATAAACCACGGACATCTTTTCAGCCAATGTTTGATCATGTGTAACAAGTATCAAACCAGAGCCGGCAGTGTCTCTCAATTCCATAAACTGATTAAATATGTTTGTTGATGCATTTGGATCCAGATTTCCCGTTGGTTCATCGGCAAGTATGAATTGTGGCTCAGTGACCAAGGCTCTTGCTATCGCAACCCTTTGGCATTCTCCTCCTGAAAGCTCATTTGGTTTATGATTGAGTCGATGATGCATTCCAATTTTTTCCAAAATGCCTGCACTCTTTTTTCTACATTCTGTGATTGATTGATTCCTTACCAGTAGAGGCATCATGACATTCTCGAGTGCAGTAAACTCAGGAATCAAATGATGAAATTGATATATAAAACCAAAATATTGATTCCTCAGTTTAGATTTTCTACTCTCTTTTGATTTTGATTCATCCTCATCATTGATATTAACTGAGCCATCAGAAGGTGAGTCAAGCAGGCCGATGATTTGAAGCAATGTTGTTTTTCCACTACCAGATGGTCCAGTTATAGCAACTGTCTCGCCCGAATCAATATCAAAATTAACACCCTTGAGGACATCGACAGTGCTGTCTCCTTTCTGAAAAACTTTGTGCAGATTGTTAATCTTAATTTTCATACTCATTTAAATCGAATGTTCTTCATTAAAACAGCAGGATCGGTTTTAGTGGCGTTATATGCTGGTATCAAAGAGGATAATATTGATAGTATCACTGTAAAGACAGCGATTCTAATTGTCTGATTCCAATCAATTATACTTGGTATTTCAGCGAGGAAGTAGACCTCCGGTTGATAAAGTCTGATTGATAACATTTCCTCGATTGAAAAAATGATCAATGACAGATTTTCACTCAGGAGTACAGATAAGGAAATACCAATCGACAAACCGATGAGTCCAAAGAAAGTGCCGAGTGCAATGAATAGATAAAATATATTTCTGATGACCAATCACTTACCCACCCATTTACATTCATTGTTCTTGCAAACTCTTTTATTTTTGCCTGTGACAATGTGGGATCAATAAAATCAAAAGCATATCCAGTTACATTATCATTCATCTGCAGAAATATATTGGCATCCCTCATATCAGTGATGGCAATGTTTTCATCTATCTCAAAAATGCCTGAATCAAAAATACCTGTGACAGTAAAATCTTTCATTCTTGGTAGGTTTCCAAATGGAAGAAGTACTTTTTCGCTTGTCAACAATCTTAACTTATCACCAATACTTACATTCATCTTTTGGGCAAGATCATTGCCAATGATAATCCTGAATGACTGATCAAATAGATTCTGATCATGTTCAACCAGAACTGATTTGAGTTTTTCTTCAACTAAGTATTCTCTATCCTCATAGGCAATTAAGCGGATTGGATTGATCATCTCATTGCTTAAAATCAATACATCTTCTTCTGAGAAAGCAGAATAGGACTGGATATCAGGATCATTTTCAAATATTTCAAAGAATGCATTGTTTAATTGACTCGCTTCTGCTGTTCTTATGCTTGCATGGGGTGTGAAATTGAGCATTCTCTCTTTGATTTCAATTTGAAAACCGTTCATGACAGACATCACAGTTATGATCACACAAACTCCGAGTGAGATGCCAAGCAAACTCATGTAAGCAATACCTGAAGAGAATGGATTCCCTCCTCTCTTGGTCAAGATAGATAAAAAGACTTTCCAACTGAGAAATATTTTAGGCTGCATACTCATGAGCGATAAAGACGCATAAGGTCAGGGACAGAATATCTTGAGGTTATTCTGCTGGGTAAGTAAGAAGCCAGAAGGCCAATGAAGACTGTCGCCGTACAGATCCAAATGAATTCATGTAACTTGATGACATAAGGCATCGTGTCAAGGATATATAAGCCTGGTGGAAAAAAATCAAAATTAAAGATATTTCTGCTTATTTCCTCAATATGATTGAGATTGAAAAGCACTGCCAAAGAAAGTATCAGTCCTAAAAGAATCCCTATAAAATTTGCAATACAACCTTGAATCAAAAAGATTTGTGTGACATCTCTCTGGTTGTATCCCAAAGATTTGAGAATCGCTATGTCTCCTTTTTTGCTCTCTATCGTCATTGAGATCATTACCATAACATTGAAGATAGCGATTAAAACGACCAAGAAAAGCAAACCAATCATCACCGCTTTTTCGATCAGGATGGCCCTAAAAAGATTCTCATTTTTTTCAATCCAATCTGTGATTTCATATTGATATGATCCAATAATCGGCTCAATTTTTGTAGTCATCGATTCAATATCAAAAGGGTCTTTCAGCCAGAGAATCATATGATTCTCCTTCATATTTTCACTGTCCAAATTTTTAAATGTCTCACTGTTTACGACAATTTCTAAAGGATTGGCTCCCATCTCCTTCTCTCTATGAAATCCTATCACTCGAAATGAGGGGGCATTTCCTAGGGTGAGCCTATTGTTCATGACACGTGGGATACTGATGGTTAAATAGCTACCATATTCAATATCTAGGACTCCTGCCAAAGACTCATCAATCATTGCCTCATCATTACCAAGCATCAAAGTTGATGTTTCAGAGTGAGAATAAGACCTGATTTCAACGGCTTGTATCAGAGAGTCAGATTCAGCAATTGCACTGATTTTTGAATAAGATTTACATTTGAGTAAATCAGAGAATTCTAAATCACTGCAAGGGATAATCATCGAGTCTGAATCAGATTGATTTTGTAGCATGAGGTGCGGTTCAGATTTAAGAATTTTATTGTAAATCTCTTCCTGAAATCCATTCATTACAGAAAGAACGATCAATACCGATGCGAGTCCAATTGCAATTGCAAATGAAGAGACCCAATTCACAATTGGAATATAGCGCTTATCCAGCTGTTTACTGAACAAACGAAGTGCTATGAATAACTTACCTCTCAATTATCTACTCTAAAAAAATTATACAAATCATAATAATCGGTTATCTGACTAAAGACGAAATAATTCATCGACTTTATGGAATAATACAACCCGTCAATGAATCATGATAACTCAAAGTAAATTACTAATTGAAAAACAACAGAGTGACTCTTTTTCTCTTATGAAGTTGGGTCAGCTTTATGGTTCATCAAAAAATTTAGCCTTGGCAGAAATGCTAAACAAAGATTTACTTTCAGTTATTGTCTGTCCCAACTCAGACTCAGCACTCTCGGTATTTAAAGATTTAAGCTTCTTTTCCAACAATGAGATTGATATTGAAATCTTAACAGACTTAGAGATGTTACCCTATGACCTAAATCCTCCAATCAAAGGATTAAAAGCATCACGCTCTGAAACTTTTTACAAGCTTGCAAACAGAGACATCAAAGTTCTGATTCTCAATGCTCAGAATTTACTTTGGAGAATAAGATGTGTATAAGAGACAGGGGTCAATGTGGTCAATTTTCCTGGTGAATACTCGATCAGAGGGTCAATCATTGACTTTTACTCTACAATCAATCAATTTCCTGTGAGATTGGATTTAATGGGAGACACAATTGACTCAATGAGACAATTTGATATTGAAACGCAACTCACAATTCAGCCAATCAATGAGTGTAAAATTACTCCTGTTGATTTCTTCTCAAAAACACAAAAACAAATCGACTTCTTCAAGGACAACTTTAGAAACAGCAGTGAAGGAAACCATATGGAATGGCCTTTGTATCAAAGTATTGATGAAGATTATGAAATCAATGGTGTTTATAACTATTTACCATACTTTCATAAAAAAACTGTATCACTGCTGGATTATTTTGACGATAAGACTAACTTCATCTGTATGGGTGATATTGAGGAGTCATTAAAAGTCTATGAGAAGCTGATTGAATCAAGATATTTAGACTTTCAAATGGATCTTCAGCCAATGATCAATCCCGATCAATTGTTCTTTAATTATAAAGAACAGCATAAAAAAATCATGGATGCTCACACCGTATTTATTCATGAGAAGAAAGTTTTGGATAAGAATCCTGAACAAAAAAATCATGATGTCCATCCAATTTCATTTCTCTTTCAGAAGAAGACTGAACAATCAGAAATGTCAAATATCATGGAATTCAAATCCAATAATAACCTTTCAAAAATTTTGATCTCGATTCCGAATATGCTGAAAAGAAATTCGCTCATTGAACAATTAAAAGATTCTGATTTGAGCTATGCGTTGACCAGTGGTTGGAATGAATGTTTAGAAAGTGATCATGAAATCTTAATTACCACAGCAGACATTGATCAAGGATTTATGATTAAAAAATATCATTTTGCTGTACTCACAGAAAAGGATATCTATGGCTTCAAGCGTAGACTCAAAGAAAGAAAACAGCTCAGAGATCCTGAAGCAATCATTCAAAATCTGAAAGATCTGAGACCGGGATCATTGATTGTTCATCGTGATTATGGGATTGGTATTTATGATGGACTCAATAAAATGAAAATTGATGACATTGATTACGAATTCATAAAAATCGTTTATGCAAACGATGACCTCCTTCAACTTCCAGTAACACAGCTGGATAAAATCTCGAGATATATTGGTGATTCAAGTGATGAAAAAACCCTTTCAAAATTGGGCACAGATCAGTGGAATAAAATCAGCAATAAAGCAAAGGAGAAAGCGCATGATGTCGCTGCAGAGCTCCTCGAGCTCTATGCTTTCAGAAGTATAGAGACAGGCAAAATGCAATCTTCTGATACAGAAGAGTATCAGAGTTTTGTCTCAGACTTTGAGTATGTTCTGACTCGCGATCAAGCCAAAACTATAGAAGAAGTCATGAATGATCTCTCTTCAGATAAAAAGATGGATCGATTGATATGCGGTGATGTTGGTTTCGGTAAAACTGAGGTTGCCATGAGAGCTGCGTTTATTTCTGCAATCAATGGCCATCAAGTTGTAATCATGGTTCCAACAACAATCTTGGCGAATCAGCATTTTCAATCATTTAAAGAGCGTTTTGAGAAATGGCCAATCAATATTGAATTACTCACAAGAACCCAATCAACAAAAAAGAAAAAAGAAATATATGAATCCATCCAAAATGGAGATTGCGACATTTTGATTGGAACGCACGCTGTATTATCCGATAAAGTCAAATTTGATAATTTAGGACTGATCATTGTTGATGAAGAACACCGATTTGGTGTCAGGCAAAAAGAACTTCTACAAAAGCTTAAGCGTGATGTGGATTTCCTAGCAATGACAGCAACACCAATTCCGCGAACCCTCAATATGGCCATTGGGGATTTGAGGGATATATCAATGATCATGTCTGCACCTGAAAGTCGTGTTCCTGTTAAAACATTTGTGACTGAATGGCACAATAGTGTCGTCAAAGAGGCGATCGCCAGAGAGTTGGATCGAGGTGGGCAGATATTTCTTGTACACAATAAGATTGAAAACATCGAGAGCATAGCCAAGAGCATTCATGATATTTTTCCTGATATAAAATTAGAAATTGCACATGGTCAGATGAAGGAAGGCAATTTAGAGAAGATCATGATGAGTTTCTATAATCATGATTTTGATCTTCTGATCTCAACATCCATTATTGAAAGTGGGATTGACATTCCAAATGCAAATACAATCATTATCAACAATGCAAACCTATTTGGCCTATCGCAACTACACCAAATGAGAGGCAGGGTTGGTCGATCATCTAAACAGGCTTACGCGTATTTAATTTCACCTCCAAAAAATGAAATCAGTGATGATGCCCAAAAACGATTGCAAGCAATTGAAGCAGTTGAAGAACTGGGGATCGGCTTCATGCTTGCGACACATGATTTAGAAATCAGAGGCGCCGGAGAACTCCTTGGTGAGGCCCAAAGTGGGCAGATACAAAAAATAGGATTCTCCTTATTCAAGGATATGTTGGCCGATGCGATCAAATCACTTCGATCTGAGAAGCATTTAGATCATGAAGAAAAAGCAACAGATATTAATATCAATATTCCTGTGCTGATACCTGAAGAATTGATCAGTGATGTCAACTTACGACTTATTTTTTATAGAAGAATCTCAAATGCTAAAAACAAGAAAGAGCTGGACCAAATTTCTGATGAACTGGTGGATCGCTTTGGATGTCTACCAACTTCAACTCAGAATTTATTGGAAATAACAGATCTGAGAAATAGATCGACTGTACTGGGCATTGAAAAGATCAGATTCAATAAAGAGTATGGTCGTATCTACTTCAATGAAAAACCAATGATTGATGTAAGCCATATGCTCAAGCTCATTGATACAGATGAAGATTATAGATTATACCCAGACCAGTCTCTTGGTTTAAAAGGCGATTTTTCAGATGAGGAAACCAGAAAAAATAAATTATCTGAAATCATTTCCTATTTAGCAGTGCATTGAGCTCTTGAATGCCATTCTCTATCATATTCTGATCAAATAAATCTTTGGAAGGCCTGACCTTCTGATAGCTCTTTGATTGATCAATCATGTCAATCGGTAATTCACTCAAAACAGTATCAATGGATTCATCGGGATGACACCAGAGAATAAAATCACATCCTGCATGCAAGGCCTTCTGTATCCTTTTTTGCATTGAACCAATTTCAACTGCAGACTGCATCGTTAAGTCATCTGAAAAGATGAGTCCATCATATGAGTATTTTTCTCTGAGTATCTCCTTTAGCCACTTGGTAGAAAAAGTAGTGATGAGATCATCAATCGATGGATAAATGATATGCGCGGTCATGATACCGGGTAAACCACTCTTAATGAGATCAAGATAAGGTTTGATGTCTTCCTCAATTTCATCTATTGGCCTTGTATCAATTGGTTGCTCTGTATGAGAGTCAGCAATTACAGCGCCATGACCAGGAAAATGTTTTGCCACAGCTTTCATGCCTGCACTCGACATACCCTTAACATATGATTCTGCCATTTGACTGACCACTGATGGATCAGAATGAAATGATCGATCAGAAATCACTTTCGACAATCCATGATTGATATCGACAACAGGTGAAAAACTTGAATCAATTCCATGAGCTATCAATTCAGCTGCCATTATAAAACCAGTGAGCTCTGCAGACCTTATTCCGTCATTAATATCTAGATCGTAGATTCGACCTAGTTCTTGATGTGATGGAAGATGAAAGAAATCCTTTCTAAATCTTTGGATTCTTCCACCTTCTTGATCTACAAAAACCAATAATTCAGGATCTTTTATTTTCTTTATTGTATGTACCAGGATCCTAAGCTGCTCTTTATTGATGAAATTCTCAGAGAAAAGAATCACACCACCAATCATGGGATGCTCGAGCACTTTTCTATCTTTTTCTGATAGCTCTGTATTTGGAACTGAGATGATGATTGGCCCAAGCATGCTGTATCAACTGATATCAACTTCCGTTCCGACTTGAACTTGATCAAATAAATCAATGATATCGGAATTAAACATATTGATGCATCCCATGGATCTCGGTGATCCCAGTTCAAAGTGATCTGGCACGCCATGAATATAAATATATCTTTGCATTGTGTCGACATTTCCAAGTCTATTCCTTCCCAGCTCTTTTCCGCTGAGCCATAAAATACGAGTGAGAATCCAATCTTCTGAGTCTGAACTCAATTCCTTTTGATAGATTTCACCTGTTGGTCTTCTGCCTTTGAATATCATGCCATTGGGCTCTCCACCTCCAATTTTAGCCCTGATGATGTGTTTGCCTCTTGGTGTTCTGAAACTGTCTTTTTGCTCTCCTGGTCCAAGTTTTGAGGTGGATACTGTATAGATCTTTGAATGGCTTCCATCAATCAACTCGAGTGATTGATGCAAAATTGAAATGACAATTTGCTTCATTCTAATGATTATGATTTCGTCAAAAGCGTCATATGAATTGGATTGTAATGTTGGATGAATTCAATCAATTCATTCAGTTTTAACTGCTTCTGATTATTGTCGATGATCTGTGTTAATAGCTGATAAGACAGATAAATAAGATAAGTATTGATCACATCGGACTCACAGTATTCAGTGATTTCAGAAAATGCATTTTCTAAATATAAATCCCATACGATTTTCCCAGAATCAAGAGGTTTACCAGGAGATCCGATTTGTTTCGATAGAGTTCCTAGACCCTGGATTTTATCTGTCTGAGCAAAACTGATTTCATGTTTCAGGTCGAGATGCTTGGATGACGAAATAAATAGCTCAGATGAAATCAATTCATGAATCATTGAACGAATGAGAATCACTGGGATATCGAAAGTCAATCCATTCCAAGAAATCAACTTGGATATATCATTTTGTAATGCTTCGTGCAGAGTGCGAAGCATGTCCTCTTCTGAATGATCATTCATCGAAAGTGATGTCATGGTTGTCTCTTCACTGGAGACTTTGAGAAAAGAAATTGCAATTATCTTATGCATATTGAGTGGGGGGAATTCAGAACCAGATTGCTGCAAGAATCTAAATGTCATCGCACGGATAATATCTTCATCTGCTAGGCCATTGAGATTCATATGTTCTTTCCCGTATTCCAAATCAGGAATCGTTTCGATATCGATTATGATCTCTGTCATGATTCAGTCTCTAAAACCACCATTGCAATTGACCATGGATGGTCATCACTGATGCTGATATGAGAAGATGATATTCCCAAAGTATTGAACTTTTGCCTGATCTTATTTGTGTAATGTAATTCTGGTTGCCCACTTGATTTTCGACTCAAACCAAAATCTTTCCAATGAATACCTTGGGAAAATCCAGTACCAAGTGCTTTCACAGCAGCTTCCTTGCCTGCGAAAGCATTGCATAAGTATCGTTCTTTGTTTTTTGTCTTATTGAATAAATCCATTTCGTCATCATTCAATATTCTCTTTGGAAAACGATCACCATACTTCTGATATAAATTTTGAATGCGCTCGGCATTGACAAGATCAACACCAATTCCATAGATACTCATTTTCTGGATGACTCCATGATCTTCTTCATCTCTTTGACAGCCTCTGCCATGCCTGTAATAACGGACCGTGCAATAATAGAATGACCAATATTTAATTCTGTAATTTCAGGGATTGCTGAAATTAAAGCCGTATTCTCATAATTCAATCCATGCCCAGCATTGACTTGCAAACCAATGCTTTTCGCATGCTTTGCACATTCCTTGATTCGATCAAATTCATACTCTTGGTCTCTTGGATTCAGACTGTCCGCATAAAGTCCAGTATGTATCTCGATCGCATCTGCTCCAGCCAATCGACTTGATTCGATCTGTTTTGGGTCAGGATCAACAAATAAAGATACTTTGATGCCAGATTTTTTGAGACGATGAATTGAATCAGAAAGTTGATCCACATCACCCATTACATCAAGCCCTCCTTCTGTTGTGAGTTCTTCTCTTTTTTCTGGAACCAAACAACAATCAAATGGTTTCAAAGAGCATGCTATATCAATCATTTCTCGTGTAGCAGCCATCTCTAGGTTGACGCGTGAATTGGTCACAGCAACCAATCGCTCAACGTCATGATCTTGTATGTGTCTTCGATCTTCTCTCAAATGAACAGTAATACTATCGGCCCCATTCTTTTCAGCGACCAATGCAGCCTCTACTGGATCTGGATAATCGATTTTTCTAGCTTCTCTCAAAGTGGCAACATGATCCACATTGACTCCGAGAAGTATTGATGATTTGGCATTCATAATGTCTTACACTTCCTTTTGGTAGTATAATAAGCCATTCTTAAATACATGACTAAGAAAATTCATCAAAATGAGCAAGTTAGAGATTTTATACACATAAATAATGAATAAATTATCCGCATTCGCGACAGTAGACCCAAACAATGGAATGAACAAAAATACGCCTGCTCGCTGTCAAAACTTAGTCAGTGGTGAATGGAAAGATGATGACAATGAATATACCAAGATACCTGACCCCCTTAATGGGGATGATTTTATTTTGGTACCTAATACCACTGATGCAACTGAGTTCATCGAAAACCTGAGAAATTGTCCCAAAAGTGGTCTGCATAACCCCATCAAAAATGTAGACCGTTATGTCATGCTCGGGGATGTCTGTGCGAAATCTGCTGAATTGATGAGAGACCCAGAAATTGAACTCTTTTTTGCAAAATTAATCCAAAGAGTAATGCCAAAAAGCATCAATCAGTGCCTAGGTGAAGTGAGGGTCACAAGAATATTTCTTGAGAATTTTGCAGGCGATGGTGTGAGATTTCTTGCTAGAGGGTTCAGCAATCCTGGAGATCATGATGGTCAAGAATCCAGAGGGTATCGATGGCCTTTCGGTCCAGTTGTCCTGATCGCTCCCTTTAATTTTCCACTGGAAATACCCGTATTGCAGTTTATGGGTGCTCTTTTCATGGGCAATAGGCCACTTGTAAAGTCAGACTCAAAAGTCAGTATCGTTTTTGAACAATTTTTAAGAATGGCCATTCATTGCGGTCTACCTGCTTCTGATTCAGACCTTATTCACTGTGATGGAAAGAATATGGATCAACTGATTACTGATGGCAAAGAATATATCAGACATCTCCAATTCACTGGCTCTTCTGATGTTGCAGAACATCTTGCAAATAAGATGGATGGAAGAATCAAAATAGAAGATGCAGGTTTTGATTGGAAAATAATTGGGCCTGATTTTGAGCAAGATTGGCTAGATTATGTTGCATGGCAATGCGACGAAGACGCATACAATGCATCGGGTCAGAAATGTTCAGCACAAAGTATTTTGTTCGTTCACAATAATTGGTCTGAACATTTGATACCAAAAATCTCAGAGCTTGCAAATAGAAGGAATCTAGACAATCTGACGGTGGGACCTGTTCTCACTTGGGACAATGTTCAAATAAAATCACACATTGATGCATTATTGAAAATTGATGGATCAAGCGTTCTCTTTGGAAATGAGAAACTGGAAAATCATCAGATACCAGAAATTTATGGATCAATAAAACCAACAGCTGTCCAGATTCCGATAGAGGCACTCCTTACAGATCATTTTGAGCTCATCACAACTGAATTATTTGGCCCATTTCAAGTAGTAATCGAGTACAGCGATGATGAACTCTCCATCGTTTTGGATGCACTTGAGCGGATTGAAATGAATCTCACGGCGGCAGTTGTATCAAATGATCCTGCATTCCAACAAAAGATTCTAGGCCATACTGTCAATGGAACAACTTATACTGGCATGAGAGCAAGAACGACTGGGGCACCACAGAATCATTGGTTCGGGCCATCAGGAGATCCCAGAGCAGCAGGGATAGGCACACCTGAAGCAATCATTAATACTTGGAGTGGCCACAGAGAAATCATTCATGACATTGGCCCTATAAATACTGACTGGAACATACCGGAATCACAATAAAATGAGCGAAAATCAAAAAAAATATATGGATCAGGAATCCATACATGGACCTGATAACTACAAACCACTTCCAGTTGTGCTCTCTGAAGCCAAAGGTGTATGGGTATGGGATGTGGATCAGAATAAATACTTAGATATGATGTCTGCCTACTCTGCCGTCAGCCATGGTCACGCACATCCTGAGCTGGTGAAAGTTTTTCATGAGCAATCAAATACTTTGTCACTGACTTCGAGAGCATTTTATACAAACACATTGGGACCCTATCTTGAAACGATCACAAAAATGACTGGTTTTGAAATGGCTCTGCCAATGAATTCAGGTGCCGAAGCTGTTGAGACAGCCATTAAAGCTGCAAGAAGATGGGCTTATCGATCCAAGAAAATAGAAAAAAATAAAGCTGAGATCATTGTCGCTGATGGAAACTTTCATGGAAGAACAACAACAATAATCAGTTTTTCAAGTGAACCAAACTCAAAAGATGATTTTGGACCACATACACCTGGTTTTATTTCAGTGATAAAAACAATGTATTAATGATCTTAGATGAAGTTCAATCTGGTCTTGGTAGAACTGGAAAGCTATTTGCATATGAACATGCCAATATTAGACCGGATGGTTTGATATTAGGAAAAGCGCTCGGTGGTGGATTCATGCCGGTTTCAGTATTTCTCTCTTCAGAAGAGGTGCTTCAATGGATGAATCCTGGATCTCATGGCTCTACATTTGGTGGAAACCCACTGGGTTCAGCGATAGCAAAAAGATCATTGGAACTACTCGAAGAGGAGGGTTTGATTGAAAACAGTCGTGTCATGGGAGATTATTTCAAACAATCTCTGTTAGAACTTAATTCTCCAATCATTAAAGAGATCAGAGGGAAAGGTCTATGGCTTGGTGTTGAGATAGATCAAAGCTATATCACTGGAAAGGACCTCTCGAAGCTGTTGCTCAAAAAAGGAATCTTGTGCAAAGAAACCCGTGACACAACGATTCGATTCGCACCACCACTGATCATCAATAAAGACGAGATCGATTGGGGTGTCGAAATCATTGGTAGTGCGTTTAAGGCTATTGAAGAAAAGGCCTGATTTAAAAAAATGACTACACAATCTACGAATCACGTCTTGCTCATTAGACCTGCAGAATTCTATTGCAATGATCAGACAATGGAAACCAATCACTATCAGATTTCTGATGACACCATTTCACGTGATAAAACATTCTCTATGGCTATTAGTGAATTTGATCAATTTGAAAAAACCTTGGTTGAAAATAAAATAAAGGTAACCACACTTGATGGAAATATAGGATGTCCAGATAATATCTTTCCAAATTGGGCAGTCACCTACTCTGATAAAAGCATGCATATATTCAGCATGCTTGGAAAAAATAGACGACTTGAAAAATCAAAAGATCACATTGAATTCTTAGAGAAAACATATCGACTTGATCAAGATTATACGCCTTATGAAAATCAAGGATTATTCTTAGAGGGCACAAGCAGTCTAGTGATGGACCGAATCAATCGTATTGCATACATGGGAATTTCTGCTCGCTCAGATTTAAAACTTGCTGAAATATGGTCTGAAAAGAATGACTTCAAACTCATTCCATTCGAAACAAGCAGTCATACTGGAGGACCCATCTATCACAGTGATGTAATGATGTATATCGGAACAGAGCTGGCTGTGGTTTGTGAGGATGCGATAACAAGTGGAAAAAACAATGTCATTGAAAGCCTCGGTAAGACACATGAATTAATGTTCATCTCTCATTCTCAATTGCTCAATTTTTGTGGCAACTGCATTGAGGTTAAGGATGATCAGAACCGCTTATGTCTTGTCATGTCATCAAAGGCTATCGCTGGATATGATGACTCTCAGAAAAAGGTTTTGAATCATTTCTATGATCGAATCATTCATTCGGATTTAGAGACAATAGAAAGCCATGGCGGTGGCTCAGCAAGATGTATGATTATGGAGCTTTACTGATCATTTACAATTCGATCATAAAGATCCGGATTCGTGTCTCCTTCGGTTGAAATAAAAAATACATTAGAGGATTCATTTAAACCGATTAGATCCAGATACTCTGAATATTCCTTCTCCATACAAATTTTCTCAATCAATCCCATTGTCACAGCCCCACTCTCTCCTGAAACAATCGCTTGGTCTGGCTTTCTCATTTGAGCTAATCTTGCCATTGAATCCAATGCAACCACATCATCGCATATAGCAAAGAAATCAGCGGTTTCTTTAATGATATCCCATGCAAGAATACTTGGGGTTCCGCAACACAATCCGGCCATTAGAGTGTCTAATTTATCTAAAGAGTGTGGATTACCATCACCGATCTTTATTGATTGAAAATAACAGGCAGCACCTGTTGGCTCAACCACTATAAATTTAGGGCGCGGTCGGTCTATATTGGAGAATGCATCAAATATTGAAGCTGCGAAGGATCCCACACCTGCCTGCATAACCACATGCGTGGGCCAGATAAAATCATCGTTTTCAAGCTCATGGATGATGGTTTGATAACCCACCATGATGTCTCTCGGTATATCCTCATAACCAGCCCATGAAGTATCTTGAATCAATATCCAATCATTCTCATCAGACATCTTTGCAGCATATTCAACTGTTTCATCGTAATTCAAATCAGTTACAAAAGCTTTTGCACCATGAGATTCAATGGCATCTACTCGATGTCTCGAGGTATCTTTTGGTAAAAAAACGATGGCTTTGCAACCAAAGCTTTCTGCACACCATGCAACAGCCCTCCCATGATTGCCATCTGTGGCAGTAGCAAATGTCATTTTTTTGATTGCATCACTTTTTTGCATAACAGATTCAAATTCCAAATCTGATTGATCATTATTAACATTTGAAACAATGATCTTTGCCATTGCATAAGAGGCACCTAGCGACTTGAAAGCATTGAGACCAAAACGCTTACTTTCATCCTTTATTTGTATACTTTTAAGATTCAATTGTTTTGAAAATTCATCCAAGTTGATCAATGGAGTTTGCGAATATTTGGGCAATGATTCATGAAATCTTCTGCACTCATCAGAGTTCATTTTTGCCCTATAACCATTGTCATGAAATGGATTAGAGATGATATCAATATCACTCATGGATTTTCACTTGAAGCGATCAGTAAGAAGGCAGAGAATCTCATACATCATAGTCGCCCCAACGAGTGCTGTATTCCCAGTCTGGTCAAAAGGAGGAGCAACCTCGACCACATCTGCACCAATTAGATTGAGACCCTTTAAGCCTCTAAGGAGCGTTTGAGCCTCAATGGTTGTGATACCCCCCACCTCAGGGGTACCAGTTCCTGGAGCAAATACAGGGTCAAGACCATCTACATCGAAAGATATATATGTCGGTCCATCTCCTACAGTATTCAATGCGTCTTTAATCACCTCTTTAACACCTCTTTCAAAAAACTCTTCCATAAAGACTACTCTCATCCCTGAATCCAAAGAAAAGTCAATGCCATCCATGAAATTCTGAGCACCCCTGATACCAATTTGAATTGTGCGCTTAGGGTCTAACAAACCATCTTCTACGGCCAATCTAAAAGGTGAGCCATGATGAAACTTAGAGCCCCATATTTCGCCCCATGTATCTGTGTGTGCATCAATATGAACCATTCCAATAGGACCATCATTGGCAATGCCTTTAAAAATGGGATATGTAATTGAGTGATCTCCGCCAACACTCAAGGGAATCACGCCGGATTCTTTTACCAAACCAAAGAAATCTGTGATGTCATTGTTGACAGCTTGATGATCAAAAGGTTCCGAGAATGAAACATCACCTAAATCAGCAATATTTGCAATATCAAATGGGCTTTCTCTATTGATATGATGAATGGTTCTCATCAAGCTTGACTGATTGCGAACTTCTCTTGGTCCATGCCTCGCTCCAGCTCGATTTGTCACGCCACCATCATATGGAACACCAATGAGACCAATATCAACATCTTCCAATGTTTCAGCCAAAGGTGTCCTCATAAATGTTGGAATTCCAGCATATCTTGGCTCAAGATTTCCAACATAATCTTTTTTTGTCACGGGTGACTTAAATGTAGTTTTTTTTGTCATAAAAGAAATCGTTATAATGTAATTTCAATCATATAACAAAAAGGCAGAAAAATAGTTTGAATCTTAAGAAACTAGACTTACATGGCCTCAAGCATCATGAGGTATCGATCAAGGTCGAAAACTTTGTATTACTCAATCAAAATTCACTACCGATTGAAATCGTCTGTGGCAAGAGTCAGAAAATGATTGATATCGTTATAAATGTACTTAATCAAATTGAGTGTGAAGAATATTTCATTAAGGACTTTGGAAGCGTCATCATCAGAAAAATATAATCGAGTCATATATCCCTTTTGATTGACCTATACATCTTCTTTGTCATCAACTCTTTTCCATCAAGATGAAACTGGATCGTTTCTCTTGTTAATTTCTTTGCAGCCAATAATGTATCTCTTTCAGAAAAGTCCATTTTCTCGATAGATTTAATTTGTTTGCCTGAATACTTTTTGATCTGTGAGTCTTTTGATAATAGATGAAAACCTTGTTCAGGTTCATATCGATAATACTGATGACTTTCAATTTCTTTTGGATTAAGTGCTTCAGTCTGGAAATTGATTGCATAACCAATTTCTTCGAGCAATCTGATTTCAAAAATTCTCAATAGTGGCTCATGCTCCTCAGAAAAATTGAATTGCTTCAATGCCTCATGATAAATATCAAAAAGATTTGGATATGGATCTGCATTAGATAAAAAATTAAGGATAAGCTCATTCATATAAAGTGCAGAAAGGAAATGATCGGCCTCAATCAATGATTGATGTTGCTCAAAGGCTTCTATATTTCTGAGTGTTTTTAGCTGGGACCTTCCTGACCAAGAGACGTTGAGTGGCATAAAGGGTTGAATAAATGATCTAAATTTTGACTTAGGTCTCTTAGACCCTTTAGCAATCACATCGACTCTTCCATAATTTTTTGTAAATAGATTCAGTATTTGACTGGTTTCAGAATAAGGTCTTTGATGAATAATAAAAACTGGTTCATTCTCAATTATCAATTGATTCGCCATGATTATTTTCTTCGTCCTGGCTTCACAACCTTTATATAAGTTGATAAATAGACTTGGCGATCCAGTATCCTCTCAATTTCTTTCCTCGCTTCAGAGCCAATTTTTTTTAATAACTGACCTTGCTTGCCAATGATTATCTTTTTATGAGCTTGTTTATTGACCAATATGACCATCTCAATTAAGAAAACTTTATCTTTCTCTTCAAATGTTTCAATCACACAGTCAAACTTATATGGCAATTCATCCTTAAGATTTTCCATAAGCCTTTCTCTAAGTGCCTCTGATATCCTGAAATGCAAGTCCTGATCTGTGGATATCTCATCATCATAATCAAGATGATGATTGGGTAGATGGCCCTTGATCACACCAAGCAGTGAATCGAGATTCTTATGATATTTTGCTGAAATCGGTATCACGTCAGAAAAAGTATCCAAATATGAATGCTCCTTTAAGAAATCCAATATCTTGGTCTTGTCCTTGAAGCGGTCCACTTTGTTTACAACATGAATAGAAGGTAGAGACTGAGCGTCTATTTGTTCGAGTAATTGTTCGTCCGTTTTTGTCCATTTATTGGCCTCAGACAACATGACAATTACATCTGATGAAGCCAAAGCATCTAAAACGGATTTATTATAGGTCTTGTTGTGACTTGCAATTTTTTTATTAGAAACCAGCCCTGGGGTGTCTACAAGAATGATTTGTGAGTCCTCATCATTAAGTATTCCAATTATATTTTGTACTGTGGTCTGAGGCTTAGAAGTCACAATTGTGACTTTTTCCCCAATCAATGCATTAATCAGGGTTGATTTACCGACATTGGGTCTTCCAATGATTGCGACATAACCACTCTTCTTTTTTTCAGTCATGATCGTTCAGGACAACATTGAGGGCTTTTTCAGCAGCCTGCTGTTCTGCTGTTTTTAGATTCTTCCCTGTACCATTGGTAATCAGATTCATTGCTGTAATGATGCACTCCACCTCAAAGATCTGATCATGTTGATCGCCTTCTGTTTTTATAAGCTTATATTCAGGGAGTTTCATGTTATTTTTTTGTAATACTTCCTGAAGGGCACTCTTAGAATCTTTAAATAGATCCTCAGGATTTATTTGATGAAGCATCTTTTCAAAAAGACTTTTAATCACTTTTTGGACTGACTCGAATCCTCCATCAATATATACCGCTCCAATCAGAGCCTCCAATGAATAGGATAAGAAATGTATCCAATTCAATTTCTCTAGCGATCTGAGCAAGGGCTCTCTGATTAACGAGATGAGCTCGCATTCTGCTCAATCTGCCCTCTTCTATTTGTGAGAACTCTTTATAGAGTCTTTCGCTTAAAACCATATCTAAAACTGCATCACCGAGAAATTCCAGTCTTTCATAATTCTTTGCAGAATGACTTCGATGCGTCAGTGCTCGAGTCAATATATCTGAGTCATTAAATACATATTGGATGTTACTTTCGAGCCGTTTATGTTTGTTTTTAGAAATCAAAACGTATCTGATTTATTTAATTTTATCGCCAATCCTGTCCCACTTAGGAAAAGTTGAGAAATCCCAATTGAACCATATTCTAGTGGCTGATCCGACAACATGATCACTGGGAACAAATCCTGGGCATTCAAAACGGCTGTCTGTACTGTTGTCTCTATTATCACCCATCACGAAATATGTGCCTTCTGGAACCGTATATGTGCCTTCTCTCCCTCTGCGAGAAGGAGTAAGGAGTAAACGATGATCAATTCCATCAATCGTTTCGTTGTATACGTGTGAACCATACTGCTTTGGATCCTTAAAAACTGAGTCATAGCTCGAAATAATTGATTCTCCATTGATCTTTAACTGCTTGTTTCTATATACAACCTCATCTCCTGGCAATCCAACCAACCTCTTGATGTATTTGATATCTCTATCACATGGAAAGTCGAAGACTAGAACATCGCCTCTTTTTGGTTCTTTATTGGTAAAAATTGTCTTTCCTGTTAATGGCATTCTGATGTTGTAAGCAAACTTATTAACCAAAATAAAATCACCTTTCTCGAGTGTTGGCATCATAGATGCTGAGGGAATTCTAAATGGTTCATAAGCAAACGACCTAAAAAGAAATATGATAAGCAGTATAGGAAACATAGCCCCGCAAACTTCATAGAACTCCGAGTCTTTCTTTAAAATACGCTTACCAATAAGCCAAGAAAGCCCTAGAAAAAGGGTTATGAAAAATAGTATTGTCTGAAAATCAAAAATCATTTGAGCATTATAGATTGGAATTGTGTTGAATCTGTGATTTTTCTATGAATTCATCAGTCTTTCTTCATGATAGACAAAAAGGCTTCTTGAGGTATTTCTACTGCACCAAATTGCTTCATCCTCTTTTTTCCTGCTTTTTGCTTTTTGAGTAATTTCATTTTTCTGGTGACATCTCCTCCATATAATTTTGCAGTGACATTCTTTCTATACGCTTTCACATTGCCTCTTGCGATTATTTTGCCACCAATTGCAGCCTGCAGCGCAACTTCAAACTGTTGTCTCGGTATGATCTTTGTCAAACGATCAATGATTTCCCTTCCTCTTGATACAGCGTTTGCTTTATGAATGATCACAGAGAAGGCATCAACTTTTTCATGATTGACTAAAATATCAAGCTTGACCAACTTATCAGGTTGAAATCTCAAAAAATTATAATCAAAAGATGCGTAACCTTTTGATATCGATTTTAAGTGATCAAAAAAATCCAGAACCACTTCTGCAAGGGGAAGCTCATAATCCATAACAACCTGCCTTCCGAGATATTGGATTCGTTTCTGTATTCCTCTTCTTGCTTGGCAAAGTTGAATCACATTGCCAACAAATTCATGAGGTGTTAATAAAGTCGCTGCCACAATAGGTTCTCTAATCTCTTTGACACTGTTCATCTTTGGGAGATCATCTGGATTATCTATCTGGAGTACTTCTCCGTCTGTTTTAACAACTTCATGAACAACGGTTGGTGATGTGGTCACCAAATCAAGGTCATACTCTCTTTCTAACCGTTCTTGAATGATTTCCATATGCAACATTCCAAGGAACCCGCACCTAAAACCAATCCCTAAAGCTGATGATGATTCAGGCTCAAAGTTTAAAGACGCGTCATTGAGTTTTAATTTATCCAATGCTTCTCTGAATGCTTCTAGATCTTCAGACACGGATGGGTAAAGCCCAGCAAAAACTCTTGGTTGAATTGACTTAAAACCAGGCAATGATTCAGATGTGGGATTCTTAAAATGAGTTACTGTGTCTCCAACTGGAGCTCCATAAATATCTTTCACGCCTGCAATCAAGTAACCAACTTCTCCAGAGGTTAATGTTTTTCTTTCTTTTTTCTTTGGGGTATAGACTCCAATATCATTGACTATGAAGTCTTGCCCCGTTGACATGACTTTAATCTTGTCTCCAACAGATATTTTCCCTTCGAATATTCTTATCAGAGAAACGACTCCCACATATTGATCAAACCAAGAGTCAATAATGAGCGCTTGCAATGGTTTTTCATCGTCTATTTTTGGTGATGGAATTGATTTGACAATCTTTTCCATTAAGAACTCAATGCCCTCTCCTGTTTTGGCACTGATCAAAGCTGGATCATCAACTTCAACTCCAATGATCTCATCGACATCATTTAGAACTTTATCTGGATCAGCTGCAGGGAGATCAATCTTATTCACTACTGGAATAATTTCCAACCCTTCCTCTATCGCACTATAAGAATTTGCAACACTTTGTGCCTCTACACCTTGAGAAGCGTCAACAACCAATAAGGCTCCTTCGCATGCTGCAAGTGATCTTGAGACTTCGTATGAAAAATCGACATGGCCAGGTGTATCAATGAGATTAAAAATATAATCATCACCATCTTCTGATTTGTATTCCAATGAAACGGATTGAGCCTTAATGGTGATGCCTCTCTCTTGTTCGAGCTCCATGCTATCGAGAACCTGTTCTGTCATCTCTCTTGCTTCCAGGCCTCCACACAATTGAATTAAACGATCAGCAAGCGTTGATTTACCGTGATCGATGTGTGCAATAATCGAGAAATTTCTTATTTTTTTCATTTAATTTGGAATGAATCTGTTGAGCCCAATATGACCCTAATAACTTGATAGACTGAAGTGTCGCTTATTCCTTTAGGGTTTGCAAAATATTCAATGATGGTTGGGTCTTGCTCTGAAAGTATTTTCCTAAATGAATCTTGTTCATCTTCGCTGGCTCTCAAATAATGATTCTCGAAATATGACAATAGAAGATAATCCAACTCCTTGGTACCTCTTCTGCATCGCCATTTGATCCTTGAAAGATCGTGTTGTGAATCACTCATTCAAATCTTCGGTGGCAATCATCTTTTTGATCTCTGCAATTGCCTGACCAGGATTCAAATCTTTCGGACATGCCAAAGAACAATTCATGATCGTATGACAACGATAAAGCTTTGACGAATCATTCAGATCTTTTAAACGATCCTTTTTCGCATCATCGCGGCTATCCTGAAGCCAACGATATGAAGCCAACAATGCTGCAGGTCCAAGATACTTATCTCCATTCCACCAATAGCTGGGGCAACTGGTTGAACAGCATGCACAAAGGATGCAAGCAGAGGGTTGGTCAATTTTCTTCTGATCCTCCTTGCTTTGAAGCCTCTCTGATCCTTCAGGAGCAGGAGTATCTGACTTGAGCCAAGGCTCGACTGAGGAATAACCCTCATAAAAATCAGTTAAGTCGACCACTAAATCTTTTACAACATCCATGTGAGGAAGAGGATAAATGCGAATATCTCCTTTTAGATCTTTGATCGGCTTTATGCATGCGAGTGTATTGACGCCATTGATATTGTGAGAACATGAGCCGCATATGCCTTCTCTGCATGATCTCCTAAAGGTTAGTGAGGGATCAAAATCGCTTTTAATTTTAATCAGCCCATCCAAAACCATCGGGCCACATTTATCCATATCTATCTCATAAGTATCCACACGAGGATTTGAATCATCAGAAGGATCATAACGATATACATGAAATACTCTGATATTTTCAGCCGATTCATCTGCACTAAAATGTTCGCCTTTTTCGATTTTTGAGTTCTTGGGTAGTGTAAATTCCGCCATGATTACTCCTCTAGTAAACTCTTGCCTTGAGAGGTATTGATTCTACCTCATCTGTTTGAGTATCTAAATGAACAGGCGAAGATCCAATGGTTACATTATTGTTCTCATCCATCCAACCCATACTATGAATCAGCCAGTTCTCATCGTCACGATCGGGATAATCATCTCTTGCATGTGCTCCTCTGCTTTCTTTTCTAACCTGGCCACTTTGCATTGTGATGATGGCTTGACCCAAAAGATTCTCAAGCTCTAATGTTTCGATTAAGTCTGTATTCCAAATCAAACCTCGATCGCTCACAGATACATCTTTGAATGACTCAATGCATGAGGAAAGTTTTTCCACACCCTCTTGCATTAACTCCTCTGTCCTAAAAACAGACGCATGTTTTTGCATGATGCTTTGCATTTCTGCTCTTATTTCTGCCGTTGGAAGTGATCCTTTTGAGAATCGAATAGAATCAAACTTATCGATGATTTTATCCAATTCACTTTGGTTCACTTTCCCTTGAATATCCATTGGTTTGATGGTTTTTTGGCATTGAATGGCAGACTCTCGCCCAAAGACCACAAGGTCAAGCAATGAGTTAGACCCTAGACGATTTGCTCCATGCACCGATACAGAAGCAGCTTCACCAACTGCCATCAATCCTGGGACAATCTCCATCTCGCCAGCAGAGTTTTTGGTAATGACCTCTGTGTGCATATTTGTGGGCACACCACCCATATTGTAATGAACTGTGGGTAACACAGGAATGGGGTCTTTTGTTACATCAACATCAGCAAATACCCTTGCTGTTTCAGCGATACCGGGGAGACGCTCTTCGATTACTTCAGGCCCTAAGTGCTGAAGATTAAGATGAATATGGTCTTTTTTCTCTCCTACACCTCTTCCTTCTAATATTTCCATTGTCATTGAACGACTCACAACATCTCTTGATGCAAGGTCCTTCGCATTGGGCGCATAACGTTCCATGAATCGCTCGCCATCAGAGTTGGTAAGATATCCTCCTTCTCCTCGAACACCTTCTGTGATGAGACATCCAACACCGTAGATACCAGTTGGATGAAATTGAACAAATTCCATATCTTGAAGCGGCAAACCTGCTCTGAGAGCCATTCCTGAACCATCTCCGGTGCAAGTGTGTGCAGCAGTACATGAAAAATATGCTCTTCCATGCCCGCCTGTGGCCAATATCACCCGTTGAGCGCGAAAAGCATGAATCTTGCCAGTCGCCATCTCTAGCGCTACAACTCCAGTGCATTCGCCCTCTTCCATAATTAAATCGAGTGCAAAATATTCAATGAAAAATTCAGCTTTATTTTTAATGGATTGTTGATACAAGGTATGCAACATTGCATGGCCTGTTCGATCTGCAGCAGCACATGTCCTTTGTGCAATTCCGTCACCAAAATGTGTGGTCATTCCCCCAAATGCTCTTTGATAAATCTTTCCATCATCTGTCCTTGAGAATGGAATACCATAACGCTCCAATTCTAAAACTGCATTTGGCGCTTCCTTACACATATAGGCAATGGCATCTTGATCACCCAGCCAATCAGATCCTTTGACTGTGTCATACATGTGCCATCTCCAATCGTCCTCACCATTGTTACCAAGAGCCGCACTGATTCCACCTTGAGCAGCTACAGTATGACTTCTTGTTGGAAATACTTTGGTAATACATGCGGTTTTAAAGCCAGATTCAACGAGGCCAAGTGTTGCTCTCAATCCAGAGCCGCCTGCGCCAACCACTACAACATCATATTGGTGTTGGATAATGTCGTAATCTTTACTCATTTGTATTCGCCTTTCATCAAATTCTCATTAGTGAAATAAAAGTAATTATAATTGCGGCTAGCCTGATTGTTCTTACAACATATAAAATCGTGGTTTGTGTGGACTTAGATTCAACATAATCCTCGGCAATCACTTGTAGCCCAAGTTCTGAATGATACAAAGTATAGAGCAGCGTGAGTGCGAGTAGAACAGAATTGAGTGGCTGAGCCATCCATTGTTGAATCTCATTTATTCCAGCATCATTCAGACTGAAAAGTAGCTGAAAAATGAACCAATAACCAAGCAAGAAAAGAGCAATGGAGGAAGAACGTTGACTCTTCCAGTGTTCACTGTGATGCTCAAATCCAGCAATACCAAAAAGTCTTCTTATTTTGATCACCACACCCATCAGATAAACCACCAAAATAATGCTGTAAGAATAAATGTTAGGCAAACAATCAATATGCCTGAATTCATCACTTGGTTTGGCTCAAATCCCTTTCCAATGTCCCAAGCTAAGTGTCGAATTCCATTTAGAGAGTGATAAAAGAAAACAAATGTTAAGCCGACAAGTATCAACCTGATGAGGTTATGATCCAATATTGAAAAAATGACTTGTGAAAATGATCCACCAAAAGCAACTGCTGCTATCCATAGAGACAGAAATAGTCCGCCAAAATAAAGTATGACTCCAGACATTCTATGAATGATAGAAAGTGTATTGGTCACTTGCCAACGATATACACTTAAATGAGGTGATAGCGGTCTTGTTTCTTTTGTCATCTATTTGGTATGTTTTTTGCTGATCAATTATACTTTATCTTATGGGTCCGAACATCTAAATTTATGTTCGTAAGGAGCAAGTACAAAGATTTATGAAACATCTAGAACATCTATCGATCATCAATATAGCCGGCGAGGATGCGGATGAGTTTCTTCAAGGTCAAATGACACAAGACACGCAATCAATCAATGATGGTTTATTTCATCTGACATCCTTTTGCAATGTTCAAGGTCGTGTCATATCAACTGCATTGATTCATCGTTCAGAAGACCTCTTCAGGCTAATTCTAAACATCGATTTAAGAGATGAGCTATCTAATCATTTGCAGAGATATATTTTAAGATCAAAAGTTAATATTCAGACCAGCGAAGAATTGATCTTTGGCATTCATCAAAAAGACATCAGAAACAATGAAGAAGAATATATAAGCTTGTCAAATGATCCCGAGAGGTCAGTTTTTATATCAAATAACCCGCCTGAAGATGTAGATCAAACTATTTCAAGTGATGATTGGGTTGAATGCGATATAAATACCATGATTCCGATTATCTCAAATCAAAGCTCCTTGCAATACATACCACAGATGTTGAACTTAGATGAATTAAAGGGAGTTAGCTTCTCTAAAGGCTGTTACACAGGTCAAGAAGTGGTAGCAAGGGTTCAGCACAGAGGCAAGGTTAAAAAAAGAATGTATAAAATCAGTATTAAAGAAACTGATTCAGTTACTCCGCATAGTCAAATCATGGATCAAACAAAACCTGTGGGTAATATTGTCATATCAAAAGAAATTGCAAATGACTGTATTTGCTTGGCCGTAATCAATCAAGTTGATTCATCTAGTGAACTAACAGTAAATGAAAAAAGCATAGAGTTATTGTAGCTGCCATTCCCACTCCATTTTGGCGTTGATCTAAGCCCTTTGTTTATTAGGGCTACAGAGCGACAAATAGTAGTTTGTAACTACTTTGTAACTCTTACTTGTTTTTTCCATTGCTCTCATACTGCTCTATAACCTTATTTTACAACTACTTACATCTAACAAAGTTACAAACTATGTAACTTAATGCCCTGCTCAAAATGACGTTTTAACGAGCGCTTCCCTTTAGCGAAAGGTTGTCATTCGCAAATACTCTTCTAAGTTGTTTTCAATCCCCATTCCTCAAAAGTCCGACTAATCCATGAACAGAAGCCCAGATATTGATAGCTTTTATTCTGGTATCTTTCTCTGCAGAATCAGGCATAAAATCCTTTATTGCTTCCAATACTCCATCAAAAACTGCATTGGATTGCTCTTCTAAATCAGGATAGAGAGACATATCTAAATCTGTATTTCCAAACATCAAATCGTAAATAAATGGATAGTCCAACCCAAATCTTATGTAATGAGCACCGTAACCTGCAAACGTATCTACGTCTTTTCTGCCTTCATTAATTAACTCGTAACCCCTGCGCATCAACTCTGCTTTAAGATCATCCTTTTTTTTAAAATGCCTGTAGAAAGCAGTTGTTGAAACTTTAGCCTTCTTAGCAACCTTACGCATATTAACGTTCTGCCAAGATTCTGCGTTGCAAATGTCCCACGCAATTTCAACAAGCTGTTCTTTAAGATTCTCTTTGTGATATCCCATAATTCATTAATGTTGACTAAGTTAACATAGTCTATTAAGATGTTATCTTAGTAAACATAATAGCAGGATTCTATCAATGAACAGAAGAAAGTTTTTAAAAGTTTCCAGCCTAAGTCTTGGAGGATTAGCTGTTGCAGGAATAGGAGTAGACATGTCAGGAATTACCACAAAAAAGAATTATTACTTGCAGGGAAATTATGCCCCTGTAAAAAATCTCATTTCTGAGACAGGTCTTAAGGTGACAGGACAAATTCCCAAAGACTTGTCAGGTCTTTTTGTAAGAAATGGTCCAAATCCAATGTCTTCAGTAAATGAAAAAAAACATCATTGGTTCTTAGGAGAAGGCATGCTTCATGGGATTAGATTAGATTCCGGTAATGCACTTTGGTATAAAAATAAACTTGTAGACGGCAATGATTCTGTTGCTAATACAAGTGTTATCTCTCATGCAGGAAAAATCTATGCCATAGTTGAGGCCGGTGGCTACCCTGTAGAAATTGATCAGGATCTCAACTCGCTAAATACTAAACCTTTTTACGGAGACAGAAACGCGGGCTTCACCGCTCATCCTAAGCTAGATCCAGATACTAACGAGTTGCATGCTATGTGTTATGACTACGCAAATAATTTTGACACTGTTGACTATGTAGTAATTGATCAAAATGGGTCGCACAAGAAAACTCAATCTATACCTTTTGAGTCTAGGTCTATGTTGCATGAATGTGCGATTACTAAAAACTATATGTTAGTGTTTGATTTATCGGTTGTTTTTGATCTTTATAAGCTTGGAAGAGGGTATTTCCCTTTTTCTTGGGATGATAATCATCAGTCTAGGATAGGCTTATTGGATAGAAATGGAGATTCAAATACAGTGCAATGGTTTGATATTGATAGAACATATTTTTTTCATACATTTAATGCTCATGAAGATTCAAATGGTCACGTAATTGTCGAAGCTGCAGCTTATGACAGATTATTCGATACTGATTGGAATGGGCCTTTCACGGAATCTCCCCCTCAACTTACTAAGTGGGAGTTAAATACAAAATCTGGTCAAGCAACATCAACCAGGTTGGATGATAGATCTGTGGAGTTTCCAAGAATAAATCCTAAACTTGTCGGAAAGTTTAACCAATATGCTTATGCGTTAGCCTCCTCAAATCTAAAAGAGCCTGACTTTAATGAGATTGTTAAATACGACTTAATGAATGACACCTCTGAAGTTTATGAGTATGGATCTGGAAAATTCGGTGCTGAGCCAGTATTTGTAGCAGCTGAGGGTGCTAAATCGGAAGACGAAGGCTACTTATTGTCTCTTGTGTATAACCAAGAAACTGATAAGAGTGATTTGATAATTCTAAATGCCAAGGAACCAAAATCAGGTCCATTAGCTACAGTGCACTTACCTCAAAGGGTGCCATTTGGATTCCATGGAGAATGGGTAAATATTTAAATTAAGACTAAAGGAGTAGCTCAAATGTCTGAGATTAACAGTCAAAAATACAAAAAACTATTTCAAACTGTCTGTGAAGCACCAATTGATGCTCCTAAGGAGGCATTTAATCTTCATGATTGGGTTTTTACTCTATCAGATAAAGATTATCAGACCACAGCACGTGGGCATATTGGTGCTGGATCAAGTATTCATACCGATGGAACACAAACATCTGTCAATGTAGAAAGTGTAGGAGGAAACTTATTAGTCCAACACTATGTAGCAGAAG